>ERZ826242.1448-NODE-1448-length-25762-cov-4.353561_pt1 | contig 25762 bp, 26 predicted proteins | sample MGYA00519871_ERZ826242 | MGnify/ENA primary metagenome ERZ826242 (study PRJEB31778, sample SAMEA3449226) | human gut metagenome | biome: human gut; feature: human-associated habitat; material: faeces | place: United Kingdom | collected 2010/2012 ...
TTGAAGGAGCGTAACAAGATGGATTTTATGGATAATTTACTGGATAAAACGCAAAGGGCTGGTAAATATGCATATGATAAGGCTGTTGAGGTCAAAGATACTGTCAAGCTGGAATTTAACGCTTCTACACTCCGTAACCGTATTGCGGATCAGTATAAGGAACTGGGCAGGCTTACCTACCTCAGAAAAAAAGGTGATACAAGTCTAGATGATATTATAGACCAAGTTATTGTTAAAATAGATGAAAATAAACAAGAACTAGCAGAAGTCAAAGCCAAAATAGAGGCATCAAAAAAACCCGAATAAAGTCAGTTAAGGCTGCCCGGTGCACCGCATCGGGCATTATGCTATGAATGGAGAAAATAGATGGATAGCACGTTATACATAAATGCACGTATTGTTACAATGGACAAGCAGGACCAAATAATAGACGGCTGTATGTTGGTTGAGGGTAAAAAGATAAAATATATTGGCCCTCAAAATAACCTCATAGAAAGCGCAGCTGTTGTTGACTGCAAAAACAATATTTTAATGCCATCTTTTATAAATGCGCATGCCCACAGCCCAATGACATTATTCAGGGGCTATGCTGAAGGCATGGCTTTGGACGAGTGGTTGAATAAATACATTTTCCCCGCTGAGCAAAAGCTGGATGACGACTGTGTGTATTGGGCAACAATGCTCGCACTTTATGAGCAGGCCAAAAATGGCATCACCTCAACATCTGATATGTACTTTTTCTGTGATTCAATAGCCCAGGCAGTAAAGGACAGCGGATGCAAGATGAATATATCGAGAAGTGTGTCTTGTACGGAGGACATTGATGATTATTCAAAATATTATTCAGTAGTTGAGTCAGATACGCTTTTAGAAAAATATCCTTACTCTGATTTAGGGGACATCATGGCCGAATGCTCGGTTCATAGTGAATATACCACAAATCCGGGTGTGTGCAAAGAAGTTTTAAAGCTAGCAAAAAAGCATAAAGCGTCAATAAATCTGCATTTATCCGAAACTTACAAAGAACATGAGCAGTGCATTGAAAAATATGGGCTTACCCCAATGCAGTATTTTGCACAGCTAGGTTATTTAGATGTACCGCTAACACTTGCTCATTGTGTGCATATCTCACCCACTGACATAAAGATAATGCAAAAATCAGATATAACAGTTGCACATTGCCCCGTGAGCAATTTAAAGCTGGCCTCAGGTATAGCGCCGGTTCCAGATCTATTAAAAAGTAACGTGAATATTGCTTTGGGTACTGACAGCGTTACATCAAACAACAACTTAAACTTTTTAGAGGAGATTAAGCTTGCCGCCATACTTCACAAAGGCGCGCGGCGCAATCCCAAAGCAGTGACATCATATGAGGCACTAAAAATGGCAACTGTAAACGGTGCGTTATGCCAGGGCAGGCAAAACCAATGCGGAAAATTACAAGAGGGTTTTGACGCTGATTTTATAATGCTAGATACAAACCAAAGCGAATTTATACCTACTTTTAATATCTATGACCAGATAGTTTTTGCCGCAACACCGGCAAATATTATAATGACAGTTTGTAATGGCAATGTTCTCTATAAAGACGGGATTTATAAAGCTTTTGATTATAAAATAATCAGAAAAGAATTTAGTCGTGTACTTAAAAAGATATATAATTAAAGGTGGTTTTTAAGTTTGCAGCCTGAAAAAAATAAAAATACTATGGAAAAAAGCTTTGTAACCGGGGCAATCATACTTAGCGTTGGATCAATATTAGCAAAAATTATTAGTGCCATTTTCCGCCTACCACTGTCCCCGCTTCTCAGTGGTCACGGTATGGGGTACTATAATGACGCATATCAAATTTACTCAATGCTTTTTATCATAACCACAGCGGGCATTCCTGTTGCGATTGCAAAGCTTATAAGTGAATCTAATGCGTTAGGGCGTATCAATGAACCTAAAAAGATTTTGCGCCTTGCAACAATAACCTTTTCTATAATTGGTTTTATTGGCATGTGCGTAATGTATTTTGGCGTTGATATGTTTATAATGCTTCTCAAAACACCTGAGAGCAAGCTTTCTATCATGGCAATAGCTCCGGCGGTATTTTTTGTATCACTCGCCGCGTCATTTAAAGGCTTTTTCCAAGGCTATAAAAATATGACGCCAACAGCAGTCTATCAAATAGTTGAGGTGTCTGCAAAATTACTTGGACTTGTTATTGTCTTTATATTAACCCTTAACGGGTATAAAGATAACTACGCAGTGCTTGCATGCGGAGCGGTTTTGGGAGTTACTTTTGGTGCATTTTGCAGTATGCTTTATATGCTGTTAAGATTTATTTTTGGTAAAAAAGAAAAGATTGTAATACCTGCATCGGGCATACAGCCTAATAGAAAATCCTTAACAATATTTAAATTAATGCTGGCTATATCAATACCTGTCACTATTAGTTCGGCGGTTATGAGCCTTACATCATTTATTGACATGGCGCTTATTAAAAACTGTCTCATTTCAGCGGGATTTACAGCAGAAGACGCAAACTTTTTATATGGTAGTTACACGGGGTTTGCAGCCCCGCTATTTAACCTGCCGTCTACAATCACTTTAAATGTTGGCATATCAGTACTCCCATATTTAAGCTCTGCTTTTGCAGTAAAAGATACTAAAACTGCTTTCAAAAACATGTATTCATCCATGAAAGTAGTTTCTTTAATTGCAATGCCCTGTACAATTGGTTTGTCGGTTATGGCAAGGCCTATTCTGAACCTATTATTTTCAAGCAGGCCGGACGAAGTTAATATTGCAGCGCCTACACTTAGAATTTTAGCTCTTGCCACTATATTTGTATCTCTTGTATCTCTTACAAATGTCTTTTTACAAAGTGTTGGCAAAGCCTATATACCAATAATATCAATGTTAATGGGTGCAATTATAAAAATTATAGTAAATTATAATCTATTACGTATACCGGAGATAAATATTAACGGTGCACCTGTTGGTACCCTTCTATGCTACAGCTCAATTGTTTTAATTAACATTATTGTTATTTATAAATTAACAAAATTCAAACCGCCTATTATTAGGGTGTTCATCAAGCCATTAATATGCAGTATTGTTTGCTCGGCTGGGGGTTATTTTGTGTACAGCCTGCTTTCTAATAAGATTTCAACAATTTTTGGGATATTTACGGCAGTAGTAATTTATTTTATAATGATTTTTGCTATAAGAGCTATCGATCGTGATGATATACTGCTGTTGCCAAAAGGCGATAAAATAGCAGACTTTTTTACAAAATTAAATCTAATAAAGTAAGGAATAAGTTCATGTCAAAGAAAACACTAAAACAAAAATCCAATTATACATTTGACGACCTGCTAGAAATCATGAATATTTTGCGTGATAAAGACGGCTGCCCATGGGATAGGGAACAAACTCATCAGTCCATTAGAAAAAATCTTATTGAAGAGACTTATGAGGCAGTTGAAGGCATTGATAAAAATAATCCTGAGATGCTGTGCGAGGAGCTAGGGGATGTGCTACTGCAAGTTGTATTTCACGCAAAGATAGCGGCTGACCAAAGCGAATTTACCATTCAGGATGTACTAAATGCTATTTGTACTAAGCTTATTTACCGCCACCCTCATATTTTTGGTGATATAGAGGTAGGCTCATCTGATGAGGTGCTGTCTAACTGGAACAAATTAAAACTTGCAGAAAAAGGATATAAAAGCGCAAAACAGGTATTAAAGGATATTCCAAATACCTTGCCAGCCCTTATGCGAGCACAAAAGCTTATTGATAAGTCCGGCATAAATTTAGATCAGAACGAGCAGATAGAGAAATTAAACAGCTGTACCTTGCAGCTAAAAGATGCACCTGATTCACTAAAAGAAAATATAATAGGCGATATGCTGATGCATGTTGTCAGTCTTGCAAAACTGCAAAAAGTAGATAGCGAACAAGCGCTTGAACATGCAAATAACCAATTTCTCTCAAAAATTAATGATTTGAATTAAAAAAACTGCGTTTTTCTTTAAAAAAAATCGATTTACCTATTGAAAAATGCGAGAAAATCTGTGATAATATAATAAGTGTTATTGTTGATTAAAAATAACATAGAAAAATTCAAGGAGGAAAAAAATGAACAAGGCAGAATTGATTGCTGCGGTTGCAGCAAACGCTGATGTATCTCAGAAAGAAGCGGCGAAAGTTATAGCAGCTGTTATGGATGAAATCAAAGGTGCACTTAAGAATGGCGATAAGGTTCAGCTGGTTGGCTTCGGTACTTTCGAAGTTAAGAACAAGCCTGAGAGACAAGGCCGCAACCCGAGAACCAAGGAAGTTATCACAATTAAAGCTTCCAAAGCGCCTGTTTTCAAAGCGGGTAAAGCATTTAAAGATTACATTGCGTAATTAAATTATCCTACCGCGGGTGTTTACCACCTGCGGTAAATAATTTTATGGAGAGTTTATTTATATGCGGCTTGATAAATACTTAAAAATCTCACGCCTTATAAAGCGCCGGACAGTTGCGGCCCAGGCCTGCAGCGCCGGGCGTGTAGAAGTTAACGGCAAGGTGGTTAAGCCTGCTTTTGACATAAAAGCAGGAGATGTAATTAATATTACATTCGGTTCAAAACGAACAAGTATTCGTGTATTAGACACACCTGAGTATGTTAAAGCTGAAAAAGCAGATTCCATGTATGAAATTATTGAATCAGAATAAAAGCAGCAGGCTTTAAAACCTGCTGCTTTTATTTTTTATTTCATTACTAAAAATGCATTAGGTAAAAACCGCATACCGTCAGCATCAGAGCCGCTTGGGTTATTTACCACTTCATTTTCATAGTACAAAACAGTGGATGAGCCCCCGTCCAAATTAGCGGCATTATAAGCACCTAAATCAATCATTATCTCTTGTAAAGTTTTCATAGTAACACCGGTAGAAGCCAAAGAGCGGCCATCAATTACAACAAACAGCACCGTCCCGTCAGTTCTCTGCCCGATTGCTGTCCGGGGCGCCATACCCCACCCGCCGTTTCCTTTGATAGTGGCAGGCTCTCCATTAACAATAAGCCTTGGGTTAAACTCTACAGCATCTCTTAAATTAAGCCCTTCTATTTCACTGGCGGTATATTTGCCTATTATTAAAACATTGTTATAGTCAAAACCTATAATGTCATAGCTAGACTTTTTCGGCATTTTCAAAACTTTACCCTCTGAAATTACAAGGCCCATTGCAAGACCACCATTTCCATGCCCGCCAGCATCTCCAAAACCACCTGCGTTTATCCCTGCAAGCGCATCATAATTAGCAATAAAGTACGGCATTTTCTGCCCCTTAGTGCCAAAATACTCTGAAATCCCGAGTATCACCTTGGAAGGATCTGATATTTCAAGTACCCAGCCCTTATATCCGTCTTTACTGATTTCAGTCAGCGTCATTTCATTTTCTTTACTTGAAACATTTATTTGTTCGTCGTTAGTATTAGCATCCGGCTCGATAACAGTGTTTTTGCTCATTACGTAATCAATAGTCTCCTGTGGATAAAACCATGTAGCCAAATATTTATGATTAATGGTTGTCATAGCCGACGTTATAAGCAGTTCCCTAAAGTATGTAATAGGGCCATACATTAAAAATAGTCCTATTATACCAGTAGAAATTAAAGCTGATAGCGATGCTACAACAAACCTGCCTTTGGGTGTTGAAACAAATTTCTTTTTATTATTCCTTTTTGGCTTAGCTACAGCCAACTTCTTGGTACCTTTCTTTTTTTTCATCAATAATATCCCCTAAATTCAGGCCTTAAAATCCTCTGGCCTTTCTGATTTTTTAAAATAATAAAGAATTGCTTTTAATATTCTGACCGAAGCCATTCCGTCCCCATACGGATTTACGGCCTTAGCCTGTTTTTCATATTCATTTTTGTTATTAAGTAGTGTATTTGCCATCTTAACAATGACATCTTTATTAACGCCTGCCATTTTTACAGTTCCGTATTCCACAGCTTCCGGCCGCTCTGTTTCACGCCTTAAAACTAAAACAGGTTTACCTAGTGCAGGTGCTTCTTCCTGCAGACCACCACTGTCTGTCATAACCATATAACATCTGTCTATTAAATTATGCATATCACAAACTTCAAGCGGGTCTATTAAGTATACCCGCTCCAGTCCACCTAAAATACGGGTGGCAGGCTCTCTAACCTTAGGATTTAAGTGCATGGGATAGATAACCCTAACGTCCTCATTCTCTTTTATAATTTGTGATATTGCATTCAAAATATTTTCCAGCGGCTCGCCCAAGTTTTCACGCCGATGAGCAGTCAGCAGAATATATTTTGATGAATTGAAATCCAGCTCATTAAGCCGGCTCTCACAAAATTTATAATCACTTCGCACAGTGGTTTTTAATGCGTCTATAACAGTATTTCCTGTAATAAATACATTATTTTTAATTCCCTCTTTAAATAGGTTTTCACTATTACTTTTTGTGGGCGCAAAATGCAAATCTGCAAGGCGCGAGGTAAGCTGCCTGTTCATCTCCTCAGGAAAAGGAGAGTACTTATCATATGTACGAAGCCCCGCTTCAACATGCCCTATTACTATCTGATTATAAAAAGCGGCAAGCGCACCGGAAAATGTTGTGCTGGTATCACCATGCACCAGCAGTATATCCGGCTTAATTTCGCTTAGCACCTGTTCCATTCCCTCAAGAACAGATGTAGTAATTGTTGTAATGGTCTGATTAGGTCTCATTATATCAAGATTATAATCAGGGCTGATATCAAAGCTGTCCAGCACTTGCATGAGCATTTCCCTATGCTGGCCCGTAAGGCAAACAATGCTGTCAATAAGTTCACAGCTTTCAAATTCCTTAACTAAAGGCGCCATTTTGATAGCCTCAGGCCGTGTGCCAAACACCGTCATCACTTTAATCTTATTCATTGTCATTCTCATTTTCCTCACTGATTTTCTTTTTATGATACATTAAAAGCGAGCCTATCAACACAATTACAAATGCAGAAACAATAACCACAATGGCTTTTACAAAGCCCTCACCGCTAATAAGCACAGCGCTAAGACCTAAAATAGCACTGGTAGCATATAAAATAGCTACAGCCTGCTTTTGAGAAAAGCCTAAGTCTATAAGTTTATGATGCAAATGTCCTCTATCACCTTTGAAAGGCGACTGCTTATGCAAAATCCTGCGTATTGCAGCAAAAGCCATATCAAAAATAGGTAGACCAAAAATCAAAATTGGGACTGCAAATGCGATTATAGCATATGCCTTAAACAGGCCTAAAATTGAAAGATTGGCTAGTATATAACCTATAAACATTGCGCCAGTATCGCCCATAAACAGCTTGGCGGGGTTTACGTTGTAGGGTATAAATCCCAAGCAGCTGCCTGCAAGAGCCGCCGCAATAACCGCTACAGTAGGTGAATGCAATAAAATTAATATAGCCAGCACGCATATAGTCATGATAGCCGACACACCAACCGCCAGCCCATCCAAGCCATCAATAAGATTAACAGAGTTAAGTATTATTAAAATCCATATAATTGAAACAATATATTGCAGCACTAAATTAAGCTCTATATATGCAGCTTGTCCAAAAAAATTAGGGAACCTTTCAATTCTCACGCCACAGGCAACCGGTACAATTGCAGCTACTAGCTGAACTAAAAATTTGGGAGCGGGCTTTAGGGCAAGTGAATCATCAAATATGCCAAGCGCTACTATAATTACTGCGCCAACCAGCATCCCCCGCAGCTGCGTATTCATAAAATCATATGAAAAAACCATTATGCTTACAAAAAATCCTAAAAAAATTGCAAGCCCACCAAGCCGCGGGATAGGTTTTGTATGCATGCGTCTATTATCTTTCGGCACATCAATAGCTCCCACTTTATAAGCAAAGCTTTTAGCAACAGGCGTAGTTATAAATGTCACCGCCAGCGCCAGGAAAAAAGCACCGATAATCCATATCATATGAATGGTCTCCATATGTCATACTCCTTATATTAACGTTGAATAAATCCGATTTTTTTATAAACCTTTCTTAGCATGCGCTCAGCAAGTTGGCTTGCCTTTTGGGCGCTTTCAGTATATATTTTTTCAAGATAATCACGATTTTTCATATACTCATCGTACTTTATCTTTAGGGGTGCAAGGCCTTCCGCTACAGCCTCACCAACAGCAAGCTTAAATTTGCCATATCCTTCACCTTGAAACTTTGACTCGGCCTCTGAAATAGTGCACCCGGTCATACTGCTGTAAATGGTTAAAAGGTTGTTAATGCCGTCCTTACCGTCTCTGTACACAATCTCGTTTTCACTATCAGTAACAGCGCTTTTAAACTTTTTAATTATAGTGTCCTTGTCATCAATTATGCTAATATAGGATTTGGGATTAGAATCAGATTTGCTCATTTTTTTATCCGGCTGGGTTAAAGACATTACCTTAGAGCATACTTTGGGTATATACCCTTCAGGCACTTTAAACACATCTCCATAAATGCTGTTAAAACGCACCGCAATATTACGTGCAAGCTCTAAATGCTGCTTTTGGTCCACCCCTACCGGCACTAAATCTGTATTGTATAGCAATATATCGGCAGCCATCAGTGATGGATAGGTAAAAAGGCCTGCATTAATATTATCAGCGTAACGCTTTGCTTTATCCTTAAACTGAGTCATACGTGAGAGCTCACCAAACATAGTATAGCAGTTCAAAACCCAGGCTAGCTGAGCGTGTTGTGGGACATGGCTTTGAATAAATATTAGATTTTTATCCGGATCAACACCAGAGGCCAGAATTATAGCAAGCGTGGCAATGGTGCGTTTACGAAGATCACCAGGGTCGTTACGTACTGTAATGGCATGCATATCTACTACCGAGAAAATGCCCAACCCATCCTCGCTGATTTTTGACCAATTACGAACCGCACCAATATAGTTACCCAGTGTAATAATGCCGCTGGGCTGTATACCGCTAAATATTATTTTATCCAATGTCAAGTACTCCTTACAGATATTTTTTTGTTACCTCTCCAAGAATTTTCATGCCCTTATCTATATTCTCAAGGCTAGGCATGGAAAAGTTAAGCCTTACAGAGTATGAAGGCACAGTCAAATCAGGAGAAAATGTAGCCCCAGGCACAACCGCGACCTTGTTTTTACCTAAATCCTGACAGAGCTTTGAAATATCTGTTTTATCCGGCATTGTAACATATAAAAACAAGCCGCCTTCAGGATGGGTTATTTTTATACGCTTATCAAGGTATTTGTCCGCCGCTTCAAGCATGGCAGCACATTTCACTTTATATAATTTTCTTATTTCAAGTATATGGCTGTCAATATCACACTGCTCCATATATGCATTTGTAAGCATCTGCAAAAACAAAGGCGTATGTACATCACTTACCTGCTTACATATTACAATTTTACTCAAAAGTTCTTTATTTGCGCAGGTAAAACCGATACGGATACCAGGCGATAATATTTTAGAAAAAGAGCCAAAATATATCACCCTACCCTCTGTATCCATAGACTTTATCGTAGGGATATCCTCTCCCTCAAACCTAAGCTCTCCATAAGGGTTATCTTCTAAAATTATAACATCGTACTCGGCCGCTATTTCTAAAAGCTTTTTTCTGTTTTCAAGGCTCATTGTAACGCCGGATGGGTTTTGGAAAGTGGGAATAACATATATAAATTTCACATTCTTATTATTCTCAAGTGTGGACTTTAATACCTGCAAATCCATACCGTCATCATTCAGCGGCACGCCTTTAAGCACAGCGCCATAAGAACGAAAAGCGTTTAATGCTCCGATAAAGCTGGGGTCCTCTGTTATTACAACATCGCCTTCGTTTAACAAAACTTTGGCAGAAAGCTCAACACCCTGCTGACCACCAGTTGTAATTATAACATCGTCCGTCTCAGTGCCGATACCAAATTTGTCCTTCAGCCTGCTTTTGACCTTTTCAATAAGCGGGGCATAACCCTCGGTTATACCATATTGCAGTGCAAAATCTCCCATCTCCGAAAGAATGTTTTGCGCTATAGGTGCAAGCTCCTTATATGGAAAGGATTCCGGTGCGGGATTGCCCGCTGCAAAAGAAATAACAGTAGGATCAACTGTAAATTTAAATATTTCACGAATTGCGCTGCCCTTTAATGTAGAAACTTTATCAGAAAAACGATAGTTCATATTAATCCTCCATATCACATAAATATTTATATTTTATCATAATAATAATAAAATAACAACCGTTTAATAGAAATATGTATTGAAAATAGTCTTTTTTTGTTTTATAATAGCACTAGTCCGTCGCGAATTCCGGACTTAAAATATTTACTAGAGGAAGTTAAATCATGAAAAAAATAAATATTAGGGGGCTGGCAATTTCAGCTGCCATAGCGGCTGCATATGTTGTCATGACCCTGCCGTTTGCATCCTTCTCATTTGGCTTTATACAATTTCGTATTGCTGAAGTATTATGTATTCTGCCATTTTATTCTGTGTATGCGGTGTTTGGCGTTTTTATAGGCTGCCTTATATCCAACCTTCTATTTTCATCGTTTATAGATGTAATTGTTGGCTCACTGGCCACACTTTTAGCTGCATACCTTACTTATAAATGCAAGCATATGCTGCTGGCGCCTGTGTTCCCGATTATAATAAACGCCGTAGCTATAGGACTTATGCTTTCAATTTTAAGCGGGTCTTTCAGCATTGTACTTATGCTTTCATATATGGGAAGTATAGCTGTATCTCAGTTTATCATCTGTTTTGCTATCGGGGTGCCGGTAATGCGTATATTAAATAAATATTTATTAAAAAAGCCAATCCAGTAGGATTGGCTTTTTAAATTAGATGATTTCATATATCAGCGGGCGTGCATCCGGCTTTTTTTCTGTTATAACTAGAGCGTTATCCAATTCATGTGCAGCATTTTCAAACAGGCTTTCATCCGAGCTGTAAAGTGTTGCGATAACCTCGCCAGATTTAACATACTCACCCTGCTTTTTATGAAAATAAATACCTGCGCCATAGTCAATATTATCATCTTTACGCGCCCGTCCGGCGCCCAGCAACATTGAAGCTATGCCCACCTGCTTACAGCTGATAAAATCAACATAACCGCTCAAATTGCTTTTATACTCAAAGCTAAACTTTGCGGGCTCAAGCCTGTCTAACGCGCCGGGGCAAGCGCCCTGGCCGTATATGCATGCCTCAAACCTCTTTAACGCCTCGGCCGAGCGTATAGTGTCAAGTGCGGCACACCTTGCCGCCTCAATATCATCAAACTTACCCGCCATGTGTGCAAGTATAGCAGATATTTCAATGCATAACTTTAAAAAATCATCGTCCGCCTTGCCTTTTAATGCCTCAACAGCTTCCAGCACCTCAAGGCTGTTGCCAACTGCCTTTCCAAGCGGCTGGTTCATGTCAGTAATAATCGCTTTGGTGTTTTTAAAGTTACTTAAACCAATTTCCACCATGAGCTTTGCAAGCTGCCTTGCCTCAGAAAGCTCGCTCATAAACGCGCCTGTGCCTACTTTTACGTCTAGTAAAAGAGCACCCGCAGGGCAGGCAAGCTTTTTACTCATTATGCTTGAAGCTATGAGTGGGATGCTGTCTACCGTTGCCGTCACATCTCTTAAAGCATATATCTTTTTGTCAGCAGGTGCTATATTCCCGCTCTGCGATATAACCGAAAACCCGTTTTGTAAAACCAGCTTTTCAAAATCATCTCTGCTTATATCACTTTTAAATCCGCTTATACTCTCAAGCTTATCAATGGTGCCGCCAGTAAAGCCTAGTGCACGCCCGCTCATTTTTGACATATGTAAACCTAGAGCCGCACAAATAGGGCCTACTACAAGCGTTGTCTTATCCCCTACCCCGCCTGTGGAGTGCTTATCAACAGTAAGCTTTTTATCTCCCACCGCCGGGATTATCTGACCGCTTTTGAGCATAGAATCAGTAAGCATGATTGTTTCATCCTTACTCATCCCACAAGCGCATACAGCCATTAAAAATGCTGACATTTGATAGTCTGCAACCTGCCCGTTCATAAAACCGTTAACCATAAAAGATATTTCAGCCTGTGTTAAATTAACTGAATTTTTCTTTTTATCAATAATATCAACTGCTCTCATATGTACTCCTTAATAACGCTCCATTTTTCCACTAAATTTTCAAGAGAATAGGCGGCATTTGCCGCCGATGTGGAGGGCAAAATAATTGCGGGTAAGTTTATACTGTTTCTAAAATATTTAGTATAGTAACGCCCCGCAGTACTGCCATTTAAAAAAATCGTATTTACTCTGCACGCATTTAAAACTATATTTAAATCATTTGGCTGCGCATGCTTAATTTTAGCATCACTTGAACCCTGTGTACTGCAGCTTTTAAGCACATCCCAAAGTGCTAGATGGTTACTATAAATAAGCTCTTTTTTATCAGCAATAGTTATAGGTATGCTGAAGCCACAAACTTTTGCAAGCACCCGCCAGAATCTATTGGTGGGATGAGCATAAAAAAACTTATCCCTTCTTGACTTTACCGACGGAAAAGAGCCGAGTATTAAAACCTTTGATTTTTTATTAAAAATCGGAGGTATATTATGTAATAGCGTATCCATACTGCACCACCTGTTTTATTATATAAAAAAGCGAGTACTTTTTCAAGTACCCGCTAATTTATTACTCACATATTTCAGTAGGGTCGAGCTGCTTTCCGTCCTGCGACATTTCAAAGTGCAGATGAGGTGCATCGGAAATCTCTATTATTGAACTCTGTCCAACCTTGCCGATTGTATCTGACCGGTTTATAACCTGCCCCTGTTCTACTGACAGTTCAGGATCAAGATTGCTATAGGACGACTTTTTGCCATCTGTATGTTTAATAACAACTGTAATTCCTAGCAAATCATCCTCAATAATTTCCTCAACAACTCCATCATTGGCGGCTTTTACTAATGTCCCCACTTCCGCTGCAATATCTATGCCAGTATGAATTCTCCAATCTTTTAGTGTATTGGAGTATACAGGATTTTCTAAAGAAAAGCCTAAAATAACATTACCGCTAACAGGCATTTTATATGCTTTTTGTTCCACTATTGGCTCTGTTTTCTGCGAGTTATCAGCCGCTGTTGTCTCAGGCTGTGTTGTGGTTTCTTGCTGGACTTCTGTAGCAGGCTGTGTGTTGTCTACAACTCCGGTTTTAGGTACCGCAACATCATCTACGTCCGGCACATCTTGTTCAAGCTCGGTGTCGCCCCATATATTTTGAGCTGATTTATACGAGACAAAACTTATTGCTCCAATTGTCAGTATACATAGTGAGAGCACTATGTAATACCCGCGTTTTTTAAAAAATTTAGCGCTTTTCTCAAAAAACTCTTTTTTACTCATGTTACCTACCTCCGTTATGTATTTTTGACACAACGGAGATTGTTTATACAAAATCTTATTTAAAATTTAAAGTCCTCTATTTTTGTGTCTTTATAGTAATGCAGAAGTATTTCCTGATAGTTTTTACCCTCTTTTGCCATTTCGTTTGCGCCATACTGACTCATGCCCACATCATGGCCGTAGCCATATACTGTAAAAATTATATTTTCTGAATTATTTTCAACATCAAAGCTTGCGCTTCTAAGAGACAGCATTTTACGCACATATGTACCTTCCACTTCGGTCCCGCCGATATTTATTTTGCTGACTGTGCCAGCGCTGCTTTTCTGGGGCTGGCCAATCCACGCTGCAGGGTCGTCAGGCAGCGTAATGCCCATATCATTTTCAACTATTTCTTTAAATTCATCATGAGTAAAACTAACAGTACTTTTGTAACCTGCCGCACTTTTATCCTGCTCGCTTGCAACGCTTTGCAGATAGGCAATATCGCTGCCCCAAACCTCTTTTGCACTTTCTGTATTGCCGTTGGATATAGAATGAAATACCGCATTTATCGGCTGGCCATCGTAGGTTATAACTTTGCCCAATACTTCACCCACTGCATTTTCTATATTTGAGTAGTATTTATTAAACCAGGCTTCACCCCAGCGTTGTTCAGCCTCGTCCTTTGGAAGATAAGCCAGGCAATGATTATAATCATCACATACATAAGCACCCTTATGCCCTATATCAGACTCTGGATTATCCAAAACATAATTCATTCTATTAACCATATATGTAAAAGCCGCCACCGCCTGCGCTTTTAGCGCCTCAGGCTCATAATTGGCCTGCATTTCGCCTGAAACTACTGCACAAATATAATCAAAACAACTTATATCAATAACCTTGTCCGATTCAGTCATATATAACTTGATAGTTTGATTTTTAATATCCTCCTCATTTTCTTGCTGCTCATCATAAGGCTCAAGCCCAAGCCCGTCTTTGTCCACAAAAAAAGTGACAATTAAATACGGAAGCAGTACTACTAATATGTAGCAGACAAGCAAAATCCACCTTTTTTTCATCATGTTTTATTCTCCTGTTCTTGACTTTTTTTCTATTTTTGATATAATTAAATACTAATACTCTATGGAAGGTGATTATCTAATGGACGACTATATTAAGAGTTTATGTGATGAGCATGCTAAATATAACACGATTGACGAGTCCTCATTTGAAAAATTTTCTGTTAAGAGAGGTATGCGTAATGAGGATGGCACTGGTGTTTTAGCCGGCCTTACAAATATATGTACTGTACATGGCTATATTATTGATGAAAATGAAAAGCGGCCGGACGAAGGACGCTTAATATATAGAGGAATAGACATTAATGATATTGTAGCTAACTCGCTAAAAGAGGATAGGCTTTGTTTTGAGGAGTCAATTTTTTTGCTTCTCATTGGCCGGTTACCTAACAGCAGTGAGCTTGAAAGATTTAAAAAGGAGCTTTCGTCAAGATATGACCTGCCTTTGCACTTTACAAGGGATGTCATTATGAGCTCACCCAGCCCAAATATTATGAACAAGCTTGCTCAGTGTGTATTAGCATTATATTCATATGATGATAATCCCGAATCCAACGAGATTGAAGATCTAATGCGGCAAAGCCTGGATATAATCGCAAAAATGCCGGCAATGATTGTCAGCGCATTTGAGAGCAAGCGCAGAACTTATGATAAAGAAAGCATACATATACATTATCCAAATCATGATCTTTCTCTTGCTGAAAATTTCTTATATATGCTTAGAAAGGACAATGCTTTTACAAAGGAGGAAGCTCATCTGCTGGATATATGCATGCTTTTACACGCAGACCATAGCGGTGGAAATAACTCTACCTTTGCAACGCGCGTGCTTTCATCAGCAGGTACTGATACTTATTCAACTATAGCTGCTGCCATTTCCTCCCTTAAGGGTTACCGTCACGGCGGAGCGAATGTGAAAGTAACAATGATGCTGGACGATATAAAGAAAAACTGCGAGGATTTCAGAGATCCTAAAAAGCTTTCAGAATATCTTGAAAAAATAATACGCAAGCAGGCTGGCGATGGTACAGGGTTAATCTATGGTATGGGCCACGCAGTCTATACTATTTCAGACCCGCGCACAATTATAGTAAAGCAGTACTCCCGCAAATTAGCAGAACAAAAAGGAATGCTGGACGATTATAATTTACTTGAAAACATCGAGAAGTTAACACCAGAAATTTTCAGAAAAGTAAAGGGCGATGTAAAAACAATAAGTGCTAATGTTGACATGTATTCCGGATTTATTTATCGGCTGCTGGGCATTGCTGATGAAATGCACACAGCAATCTTTTCAATGGCGCGTGTTGCTGGCTGGTGCGCACATAGGATAGAAGAGATACAGACAGGAAAAAGGATTATACGCCCGGCGTATAAGAGTGTTAACCCTGGTCAGAAATACGTTTCTCTAAAGGATAGATAAAAAAGCGGGCGCATATGCGCCCGCTTTTGTTTTGGAGGATTTAAAATGGTTAAAATACGGCCCGCATTGGCAGAGGATTTAGACTACTGGTTTTCGCTTGATAAACATTTAAAAAGGCAAATGTTTTTAAATAAGCTTAATCTAAATGAATGTTATATAATAGAAAACCTAAATAAAAAAGTGGGAATAATGCGATACAACTTTTTTTGGGATGAAACTCCGTTCTTAAATTTGATATTTATAAGCCAGGAGAATCAACGCAAAGGAATTGGAACGCAAGCATTATCGTTGTGGGAACAAAACATGAAAGAATCAGGATATGATTTTGTTATGACCTCAACAATGTCAAATGAAAACGCGCAGCATTTTTACAGAAAGCTGGGTTACAAAGACTGCGGATGTTTAGTTATAAAAAGCGAGCCTATGGAAATTTTATTATGCAAGCAATTAACAAAGTTAGCCTGAAAGGAAAAAATAATGAAAGAATACAAGTTAATGATTGTTGATGATGAGCCTGACATTTTGGAGCTGCTTGAAAGAGCCTTAACAATTGAGGGCTTTAACAATATTATAAAAATTAAAAATGGGATTAACGCTGTAAGTACCTGCAAAAAAGTCAAGCCTGATATTATAATTTTAGATGTTATGCTTCCTGACCTTGATGGCTATGAGGTATGCAAACAAATCAGGCAGTTTTCCCATTGTCCCATTTTATTTCTCTCATCAAAGAATGATGAACTTGACAAAATACTAGGTTTGGCTGTGGGCGGTGATGATTATGTAACAAAACCTTTTAGCCTAAAAGAAGTTGCTTATAGAGTTAAAGCGCAGCTGCGCCGGGCAGAATATAAACAAGCTCCATCGCAGGCACAAATCATTAAGATTGGAGCATTAACGATTGACCCTGACAGCTGCGAAGTAATGAAAAATAAAAAAGAAATAGAGCTTACTGCCCGTGAATTTGAGCTTTTGCTGCATATGGCTCAAAACATAGGGCGTGTTATCAGCCGAGAACGGTTATACGAAGCTGTCTGGGGTGAAGACAGCTACGGATGTGATAATACAATAATGGTGCATATCCGGCATCTGCGGGAAAAGGTTGAGGACAACCCGGCCTTACCCAAATATATTATAACTATGAAAGGCCTGGGCTATAAGCTGGTGAACCCTGATGAAAAATAGACTTAAAATCAATCCTTTTTTCTATACTGCAATTATATTACTGGCACTTTTAATAGTTTTACTTGCTTGTGCAATAGGCATGTTTTACTATGTCTTTGCTATTCCGGAACCTGAAGGATTAAGCCTAGCTTCATGGCCTGATACTTTTACTGATAACTTTTCTTTATGGATAAATTACGAAAATGAAAATATAAGCGTGCAACAAATTGGTTTAGAACGATTGGATGAATATGGGTTATGGGTACAAATTCTTGATGAGGGCGGTAATGAGACTTTTTCTCATAATAAGCCCGCTCATTACCCTGAAAAATATAGTATGTCAGAACTCTTATCGCTTTCAAAAAGCGAATACCAAAACGGGTATACTGTTTTTGTTGACCACTTTGAAACTGCTGATAAAATGCTAAACTATATCATAGGCTTTCCATATTCCATAGGAAAATCTACATTGTACTATAATGGTGAGAATGTAGCCAGATTATCACCCTTTGCAAAAAATATAATTCTATTTGCTATCTGTATAATTGTTCTTAGCGCATTTATCTATTCTTTTTGGCTCTCGCGGAGGTTATCAGTGATTATTGACTCTATCAGTAATGTGGCTAAACATAGCTATAAGCCTATAAAAGAAAAGGGTATATTCGGTAAAATCTATAGTTCACTTAATAAAATGGATACGGAAATACGCAATAGTGCCAAGATTCAAGCGCAAACCGATCAAACCCGTAAAGAATGGATATCAAACATAACCCATGATATAAAGACTCCACTTTCACCCATAAAGGGGTATGCGGAACTTCTTGCTGATAAAAATGGTCTTGATGAACAGACAATACATAACTACGGAAAAATTATCTTAAAAAATGCAAACCATATTGAAAATTTAATAAACGATTTAAAAATTACATATCAGCTGGAAGCCGGAGCACTTCCATACACTCCGCAAAAAATAAAATTAATTCGTTTTTTAAAAGAGTTGATAATAGACATTTTGAATGACCCTGCATTTTCTAATCGAATAATAGATTTTGAAAGCAATATACAGGAGGCATTTGTAGAGCTTGACCCTAACTTATTTTACCGTGCAGTTCAGAATATTGTAATCAATGCTCTTGTACATAATCCTCCTGATACAAAAATAAGTATATCAGTAAACAAAGTACAGAAAAAAGGTCTTTTTATTTGTATTTGCGATAATGGAAAAGGCATGAGCGAAAAAGAATTATCTAATTTATGGAGCCGGTATTACCGAGGTACAAGCACGCAAGAAAAGCCGGAAGGCAGCGGCCTTGGGCTTGCAATTGCAAAGCAAATAATTTTAATGCACGGCGGAGATATTACAGTCAAGAGCAGCCCTAAAATGGGAACAGAGTTTATAATTATGCTCCCAATTGATAATTAAGGTTAAATTAAGATAGAGAAAAGCGGCAGTTAAGATTGGCAGCCTATGCTTAAAGCATAGGCTGCCTTTAATTCTAAAAAGGAGGTATTTTATATGCAGTTACAGTTAGAAAATTTAAGTAAGCATTATGGAGAAAAGCACGCAGTTGATAATGTTAATGCCGTTTTTACGCCAGGGGTATATGGCCTGCTTGGTGCAAACGGCGCAGGAAAAACAACTTTAATGCGAATGATATGCGGTGTCTTAAAACCTACTAGCGGCAAAATATATTTAAATGGAAAGGCAAATGAACAACTGGGAGAACGCTATTACACACATCTTGGCTATATGCCTCAGGATTTTGGGTTCTACCCCGATTTTACAGCCCGCGAGTTTTTGCTTTACATTGCAGCAGTAAAAGGCCTTGATAATAAAACAGCAAAAGCTAAAGTACTTAATCTATTACAACTGGTTAACCTTTATGATGTTGCAGACAAAAAAATTAAATCCTATTCCGGCGGAATGAGACAGCGTTTAGGAATAGCACAAGCAGTATTAAACGACCCTGCAATTCTTATATTGGATGAACCGACAGCCGGTCTTGACCCTAAAGAACGTGTGCGTTTTAGAAATATCATTTCAGACTTTGCAAAAGAAAAAATCGTCATTCTTTCCACCCATATTGTCTCAGACGTTTCATATATCGCAGATACAATTCTGATGATGAAAAACGGCACTATTATCCTGCAAGAGCCTATGGATACAGTGACTGACTGTATAGAGGGTAAAGTGTGGGAAGTATTAGTTGACGAGCTAAACCTTGCTGAATACAACAGCCGTTTTCCTGTCGTTAACCTGCATCATGAATATGGCAAAGTACGGCTGCGTATTATCCACGATACAGCACCAACAATAGATGCTATTTCTGCCCAGCCGAGTTTAGAGGATTTGTTTCTTTACCATTTCGGTGACCAATCGCAGCAGTATAAGGAGGATTAAAATATGCTGATAAAGTATGAGTTTTTAAAAATACTTAGAAAAAAAACCACATTGATTGTTATGGCAATAAGCCTACTTGTAACCGCATTCTTTTTCAGCTTGCCAATCATTCAGTACTATACTGTGTCTAAAGATGAGCAGTATAAAGGGCTAAAAGGTATTAAGCATCAAAAAGAGCAGTATCAAACCGTTTCAGTTTTACTGACTAATGGATATACAATTTAGCTTTGTTTGTTACACCATATCAATCAATGACGCCTCAATTTGCCAAATACCTATCTTATCAATTTGGAGGTATTGTGCTTGATGCTTTTTCAGTACGTATAATCTTGTATATTGTGCTGGCGGCAATTCTACTTTGTCTTGCAAAGCTTGGATTTAAAAGGCATCAGGTTTCAGCGTAAAAAACTGCCGCGGAACCAATTTGTTCCGCGGCAGCTAAATTTAATATAATTTATTTTGAAAAAATATTTCTGGTATCAATAACGCGCTTAGCCTTGCCCTCACTGCGTTCTATACTTTTCGGCTCAACTAATTTAATATTAGCAGAAATACCAATGACAGACTGAATATCAGATGCAAGCTTTCGGCTTAAGCTCTCCAGCTTTTTGACCTCATCCGAGAAAAACTTTTCATTAACCTCTACATGAATATCAAGCGTGTCTGTGTTATTAACCCTGCCCACATAAATCATATAATGCGGCTCAACCTCGGAATACTTAAGTAAGACGCTTTCAATTTGGGACGGAAAAACGTTAACGCCGCGTATTATCATCATATCATCACTACGGCCTGTGACTTTAGCCATACGCGTGGTGGTACGCCCGCACTTGCACTTTTCATTAGTAAGTGAGCATAAGTCCCTGGTCCTATAGCGAATAAGCGGTATTGCCTCTTTGGTTATGCTTGTAAAAACAAGCTCACCAGTCTGCCCGTCCGGTAGCACTTCTGTAGTATCAGGGTCAATTATTTCGGCAATAAAATGGTCCGACTGAATATGAAGCCCCTGCCGGTATTCACAGTCCATAGAAACACCCGGCCCAAGTATTTCAGAAAGGCCATATATATCATACGCTTTAAGTCCAAGCTTATTTTCTATCTCAGTGCGCATTTCCTCGCTCCATGGTTCTGCGCCAAAAATGCCATACTTCAAGCTTAAATCATCCTTAGTATATCCGCAGTCCACCAAAGCGTCAGCCAGGTGAAGGGCGTAGGACGGCGTGCAGCAAATAGCTGTGGTTTTAAAATCCACCAACAGCTGGATTTGCCGTTTTGTATTTCCGGTAGACGCCGGTACAGTAAGCGCACCTATTTTCTGGGCTCCACCATGTGCGCCCAAGCCGCCTGTAAAAAGGCCGTAACCGTATGAAACATGGACAATGTCTTTATTGGTAATGCCTATACTTGTCATGCCCCTTGCCACACAATCATCCCACATATCCAGGTCATTCTGGGTGTATCCAACTACTATAGGTTTACCGGTAGTTCCGCTGGATGCATGAACGCGGCACACCTTTTCAAGCGGCAGTGCAAAAGTATCAAACGGGTAATAATCCCTTAAATCCGCCTTTGTAGTAAAGGGTAGCTTATGTAAATCCTCAACGCCCTTAATATCATCCGGTGATACACCTGCCGCAATCATACGCTCCCGATAAAATTTTACGTTGTCGTATACATTGCGTACCGTTTTTACCAGCCGCTCGCTCTGCAGCTTGCGCCTTTCATCAATATCCATACATTCGAGTTCTTGCTGCCAATATGCCATCTATTGACCCTCCTCATTTAAAAATTTTTTTATTCTTATATCTTTCCCAAAAAAAAGTATGCATTCAAAATATCCAAACAGCCTTGAGGCAATGCGTTCACTATACTGCTTATCAAAATCCTTCATTGAAAGGTTACTGCTCAAAACAAGCTTTTTACCCTCCCGCAGGCGTTTATCTAAAATTTCAGAGAATACTGAAACTGTATATGCTGTACTGCTCTCAGTTGCCAAGTCGTCAATAATTAAAAGATCACACTGCTCAAACATCGAAATTTCGCCGTTCTCGTCTGAAAACCTGTTGTTCTCAAGTGTTCTAAAAAAGTCAACAGCGCTGATATATATTACGCTTTTGCCTTTTAAAAGCAGCCTCTTTGCAATGCAGGTTGATAGGTATGTTTTCCCCAGCCCTGTCTTGCCCAATAGTAATAGGCTTTTTTCCAAACTGTCAAACTCATCTGCAAACTTTTTTGCTTTTTTAAATGCGTTTTCCATGTTCTGGCGCGGTGTTTTGCTATATCTGCCGTAAGGCTTATCGTCATATAAACTCAAATCAAAGTTTTCAAAGCTTTCGTCTTTTTGAGTAAAGCTTAAATTTGAATTTTTAAAATTTTCTATTATAAGCTCGCGTTTAAAGCACGTGCACTCCACACCGTCCACCCAGCCGGTGTCTTTACAGATAGGGCATTGATATTTTATCTGTGTATAATCTTTATCAAACCCATTTTGTGTTAAAAGCGCCTCTCTTTTTTTATATAGCTTATCAAGCTCACTCTGCATTTGGCTTTCAACATTTTCCCCGCGTATAAGGCGCTTTGAGTACTCAACCGCAACATCTTGGATTTGCATATCAATGTCAACAATAGCAGGAACCTCTTTATAAACGCGCTCCCTTGCCTCCAAGGCCATGCTCCTTGCCTTTGACTGCTTATTCTGATATTGCTCATGCAATTTTGACCTTATATCTAACGGCATTTATTCATTCCTCTTCCATCCGCCTTAATATCTCGCGCTCAATCTCACTAATATCATAGCTTTTTTGACTGTCCTGCCTTGGCTGCTCACGTACCTGGGCAGCTGTTTTATATCCTTTTTTGTTCCAATCATTTAATATGCCATTTATGTAGGCAAACGACAGCTTGCCTTTTTTGTCAACACAGACCTCATACGCCTCTTTAATAAGTTCAATAGGCATATTAAGCTCATTAATCCAAGCGCTAATATATTCTTTTTCTTTCTTGGATAGGGCACGCCCTTCAATGCCAAAGTATGTGGCCACAGCGCGCTCCATACTCTTACTTTTTTCCATAACTTTTATAAATGCCTCTGCTTTTTCAAAGCTGTCAATTTCACGGTCATGCCAGTCCAAAGCAACACGCTCCATGTATCTAAAGCTGCTTTTACCATTACTTATACAAAAATTTATCAGCAGTAAAATTAAATCTGCTGAAAACCCCAGATAATCATACATGCCAAAAACAATAGATATATCATTTTGGGTGACGGGTTTGCCAAGCATACGCTGTATTTCATCTAATAGCCCTGCAAAATCCTCATCCTTGTCACGGCATTCAAGTATACTTTCAGGGTTGTATTTGGGAATAGTATACGGCTGGCCCGCATCAGCATTACCAGCGAGTGTAAGCTGGCTGCCCGAGCGGCGCAAAACGCCTTGCTTTACCCAGAAATCGATAGAGGGTTTAACATCGTCAACTGCAATATTACATTGCCTTGCTATATCTTCATTTGAAAGCGGCATCCCTTCAAATCTGATAAGGCATAAAATAACTTTAATCTGCACCCCGCTTGCTATAGGTAAAAAGCTATCGGCTACCACACTTGGAACACTGATAGTTTTTGGTTGTTTTGAACTGAAAATATAGCCAGACATTTTTTCTCCTAACCGCATACCATACTTAAATCAATGTAGTAATTATATAAAAAAAGCCCCAAAAAATCAATATTTGATTTTATTGTAAGCAAAAATAATCAGGCCCATGCCGCCTAAAAAGCCGCATGGGCACTTAATTTAAAGCTATTTATCAAGACAGTCCAGAATATATTGGCAATTGACCATCTTTTCCAAAATCATTGTGCTGTTATAATAATAATGGTTTGCCGCTTCAAAACCAATTTGAGGGTACCTCATCATAAGCGGATAAAATGCTTTTGCAGTATCCAGCTCGCACTTTGCCAGCTCACGCATTGCCAGTCTATCCCCTCTATCCCTTGCCATGATAAATTTTATCTGGCAAAGCGATGAATAAAAAATATAGTAGCAGGCATAAGCCATATCTTTAAGCTCGCACTGTGGCAGATCTTTTGCCTTTTTAAGCCCTTTTGCCCATATATCGCATAACTTTTCAAATTGACTTGAGAAAACCTGTTCAGGATAAATAGATCTCCATCGCTCCAAACAATCATAAGCAAAGCAAGTCATTGTAGATTTAAGCCCAGTTTTGTGCAGATAAAGCGGGTTTGACACGCCCGCGTTCTGCGGGCCTTGATAGACCGTTTGTATATGGAACGGAAATTCCTTAAAAGCTTTCGATAATGTATTAGTCATATCATCTACAATCTCACTGTACTGCCCATACAATGACTCAGATACCGACAGGTCATCATCCTCACCAATATCCTCAAAAAAGTACTTTGACGCTATTTTAATATTAGGTGACGGCCACCCTCCCAACGTCCAGCTGAGCATAATATCGCCTACGCCTTCGTTAATTAGGTTTTGCATATGTTTTTTAACATTATCAAATACCGGTATATACGGAACAGTTGAGCACTCCCAGGTATTATTTATCTGAACTTTGGCAGCAATTCTATGCCCGCTTTGTTTTGCAATATTCCATATATGCCTTGTAAAATCGCTAGGCCCGATTATTGACATGCTATAGTCGTTAACCGTGCCATGTATTCCGCCTATCTCATAATCTTTTTGATTTTCGCTGACATTCATAATTATTGCCTTGTCACTTACAAGCTGAATGCATTTTTCATAATCAAAATCAACCGCATTCCACGCCCATGCCCAGGCAATAACCTTTATAGTAGGACTGACAGAATGTGCAGCCTTTTCAATTATATTTATTACCTCTGCAACAACCTCGTAATCTTTGCGCTGTTTGCAGCGCAGGCATTCAACCGTTTTATTTGTTGAGTGTGAATAACAGTTTGTGATATTTTCAGAACGGCTTATAATAAACAATCCGCCAAGCTCCGGCACATTTTCACATAAGGTATGCACTGCATTATACAGATAGTCTCTAACCTCTTTTGTGGAGGTGCACATTGCATATTCATCAACTTTGTGGTTTTTGTGGCCTCTAATTTCGGGATGATCTTTAAAAAATGCTCCTGACATGCCCCGCGGTTCATTTAAGTATAAATATACCTTTATGCCAAATTTTTTAGCGCGTGCGGCAAGTTCCTTTAAGTTATTTAAACGCTTTTCATAACCATCGGAGTAAGATAAGTCAAAGGGGAACGGAGTTAAAGTATATAAAATTGCCTGTGCCCATATGCCATTAATGCCTACTTTTGAATACTCATACAGCAGTTCATCCGGAAAGGATACCTGGCTTGCAACATCAAAGACATTGCCGTACAGCCCGCTGTAAGAATAGATATATCTGCTCTCAAAACGCGGCCGGCGTTTTACACAGCCTGATTTAAAATACAACCCGCCCTTAGCCCTGGCCTTATCTTCTAGATATGTAAAAGCACGCAAAACCCCAGGCGCGTCTACTGCACGGATTTGTATTAAATCACTGCCAATTTCAATTTCATGATACTCACTGCCGTTATTACTTTTTATAAAAGAAACTGTTATTTTTTTGGTCCCGCTATCACTTAGCTTTACACCAAAATCATAAAGCATCGTTTTTTTGAATCTGCTTATAAATAAATCTACAGTTTCATCCGCAGTTAAGTTTTGAATACAAAAATCATCTGTAATTACAACATCGCAATCATCAGGCTGTTCTTTCTTTTCAATAGGATTTTGCTCTCTGCCCTTAAAAAATTCAAAAGGAAGCGCTTTTTGGTCCTTATCGATATTTTCTATAATACTGCGTATTTTTATAGTAGCTTCCTTTTGTTCCGGTGTAAGCTCAACATATTCCACCCTTGCACAGCGCGGTTTCATATTACCGAATTTAGTAGATAGAAAGTCTTCTTCTTTTAAAATATAAGCAAGCTTTTTCTCGTTAAGATCTAAAAGTTCCATAATCTGCTCATACGGCAGTATGTGCCAATTACTGCGCAAGATAGTTATATAGCCTTTTTCAAACCAGGTATCAACATTTTTTTGATCCGGAAGGCCAAGGTCTTTTGCTACCTTACTTACATTTTCAACTGTAGTTTTAAGCACTTTTGCAAGCCGGTTTGCAGACACCATCTCCCAATTTCTGAAAATAAAAGCCTGCATGGGCGTGGGAAAATACGGCATTGGCACCTTAAAATCTTTTACCTCTGGCAAAAGTTTGTACACTTTTTCACTCATTTTAATTTTCCCTCCACTA
>ERZ826242.1451-NODE-1451-length-25750-cov-5.170695_pt1 | contig 25750 bp, 13 predicted proteins | sample MGYA00519871_ERZ826242 | MGnify/ENA primary metagenome ERZ826242 (study PRJEB31778, sample SAMEA3449226) | human gut metagenome | biome: human gut; feature: human-associated habitat; material: faeces | place: United Kingdom | collected 2010/2012 ...
ACGGGCAGGGTTATTTTTGCCGCAGCCACATACTGGCAGCTGTCCCATGGAGAATCGTCGCGGTCAGCCTTGAGCAGCTTCAGCACGTCGCCGTTGGCAAATTCCGCGGCGGTTTTGGCGGTTCCATTGAGATCTGTGTCCGTGTCGCTCAGATAGTAGCAGTTGGTGGGTCTGTTATTATTAAAGGCGGAGACTGCGATTTTACTAACATATCCGCTACCAGTGATTTCGCCGACATTATAGCAGTTGGAAATCTTTCCGCCCATATAAAATCCGCAGATACCGCCGGTGTCGCTACTGCCGGTGTTGCCATTGCCGGTGATGTTGCCGATGTTATAGCAATCGCGGATTATTAGCGTACTACTATTATAGTCGACCAATCCGACAATTCCACCGACTCTGGCATCTATGCCTGTGCAGGAGACCGTGCAGAGGCTGGCGCAGTTTTCGATGGTTTCGTCCATAGCGTAGCCCGCAATGCCGCCACACCACCCCTGGTTAGCAGTACATGACACCGAGCCTGCCACCGTCAGTTTCCGGATGGAACCGTCTTTTACGCAGCCGAACAGACCGGCGCGACCGGGCTGGACATTGACGGTTACACTCAGATTCTTGACGGTGTGTCCCTGCCCGTCAAAGGTACCGGTATAGGCACTGTCTCTGTCCGGACCGATGGGCGTCCACGGTTCGTTATTCAAATCAATGTCCGCAGTCAGCACAGCATACGCGCCACGGTTCTGCGTCTGGCCGCCCGTACCGTTGACAATATCCCGGAACCGCTTTAACTGGGCGGCGGTGCTGATTTGATAGGGGTCGTTCTCCGTGCCGCTGCCGGTCATCGGGGTGTTAAATGTGCCGCCGGTGATGGTTCCGCTGCCGGAGACTGTACCGATAAAAACGCCGCCGGTGATGGTTCCGTTGTTGATGACCTCGCCGTTGAATGTGCCGCTTTCGATGGTGCTGCCGGGGGCGACGGTCACCTTGCCTTTGAACACAGTCCCGCCGGAGCCTGTAATGGTACAGGGATAGTTTTCGTAATCTCCCAGCACGACGTCGCCTTCAACCGAGCCGCTGTTGGCGTAAAGAATCCCATAGCCAGGTACCTGAGAGCCGGTGATGTATAGTCCGCTTCCGTTTGCCGCAGTACAGCCGACAATGCGCGCACTGTCCGCCAAGGTAATCTCCTTCACACAAGCGGCGCTTACGCCGCCGCCGTAGGCTTCGCCGGGGTTGGCGGAATTTGTTGCCGTGCAATTTTGAATCACGGCGCTGCCCGACAGGGTGAACTTCGTATTGTTTGAGAGATGGACGCCCCCGCCCTTGGAAGAGTTGGCAGAGTTGGAGATTGCCCGACAGCCTTCGATTTCTGCCTTAGCAGTCATCACAAAGCTACTGCTGCTGCTGACATATACGCCTCCGCCGTAGGCAGAAGTGGAGATTGCCTGACAGCCTTCGATTTTTGCCGTATCAGACATTTCAAAGCTGCTGCTGCCGTTGACATATACACCTCCGCCGCAAATTAATTGGATCGTGCTTTCGACGGTGCAGCTGCGAATGACCGCCTTATCTGACATTTGGAACTTGCCGGAAGCAAAAACACCGCCGCCGCTATTGGAGGCGACGCAGCCGATGATGCTTCCGCCGGACATAGAGAACTGGCCCGGTTCACCATTTCGCTCCGAATCAATACATACACCGCCGCCGCACTCTGCGGAGCAGCCGATAATATTGCCGCCCCTCATGGTCAGGCTGCCGCCGTTTTTAATCAGCGCGCCGCCGCCGCAATACCACGTCGTTCCGCCGAACGTTGAGATGTCCGTTCCCGTGCCGCCGGTGATGACGCCGCCGGTGACGGTCTCTGTGCCGCTTGCCTCGTCCAGCACCCACAGTTTGCCATTCGGCATGAATTTGTGCTTGGCGGTGGTGTTGCTGTCGGTCAGCGTCAGATTGCCGCTGCCCTCGACCACAATCACGCTGCCATTGTTTGCGCTCCCGTATTTGAGCACATGTCCAGCGTTACGGTACGGTTGACCGTCAGCGTGGTGTCAATGTTAATATCCGATGCCAGCCTGACGGTGTCGAAATTAACATCAGCAATAGCTGCAGTCAGTTCTTCCGCGGTGCTGACATCTTTTGCCGTCTCGCTCCCGCCAATTAACGCCGTCAAGGCTGTCTCCGGCTGGGGGTCGGACACTTCCCCCTCCGGCTGGGGGTCGGACACTTCCCCCTCCGGCTGGGGGTCGGACACTTTTTCCTCCGGCTGGGCTGCCGCATCGTCTGCGGGCTGGGCGCACTTTGCACAGTTCTCCGGCAAAGCCCCCTCCGCGCTGCAGACGGGGCAATCCGTATTCATGCTTTCCGTCGTGCAGGCTGTTTCACAGCTGCAAACGGGCGGGGTTTCCGTGCTGTCCTCTGCAAAAGCCGCTGTTGGCATAAGGCACAGCAGCATACACAGGGCAAGCAGGGTGCTTACGATTTGCTTTTTCATCTTGTCTCCTTTGCTCTTTGCTGTCCGCTGACAGCACCACAATAATTATATAAATTATGGGGTGAACCGCTCGAATTGTCAAGTGCTTTTTTTCGGGAGAATATATCGTAAAACCGAAGATAAGCGCGCTGCACGCCCCCTTCAAAAGGGCCAAATTTCATACTTTGGAATGATTTACTTTTCCCCTTCGGATGATATAATTTAACTATTATAGTGTGGCATTTTCCCGTTCCTCACCGAAAAGGAGTTAAAATTGACCGGAAATATTCTGATAAAACCATCTGTGCAGCAAAAATTTGACAGCGTTATGCAAAGCGGCCGCATTCTTTTTTTCAGTGCGCCCTGCGGCTTTGGCAAAACGGCGCTGGCCAATGCGCTGCTGTGCGGGCATCGGACGCTGCGGCTGTGTGCCGATGCGCCGGATTTTACGCTGCGCACACTGCCGGAAAACTGGGATGTCCTTTTGATCGACGACTTTCAGCTTTTGCAGGAGCAGGAAACCTCGCAGACGCTCTGTGAACTGATCCGTGCCAACCCGACGCGCCGGTTTGTGTTCCTCTCCCGCGGGGTGCCGCCGTCGTACTTGACGGCCTTCCAGTACACGGGTCTTATGACCACGCTGGAGCCGGACGACCTTCTTTTTGACCGCGAGGATATACGCGGCTTTTTTGCTGCCCGCAAGGCAGCCGTGACGGAAAGCGAAATCAACGGCATCCTGAAAGAATCCATCGGCTACCCGCTGGGCGTCGCCGTTACGGCGCGGTGTATGTCCGGCGGCAAGCCGTTCGCCCCGGAAATCGTAGCGCAGGCTTACCGGGAGGTGTTCAGCAACTTCGAGGATGCCATCTATCGCCGGTTCGATCTTCCGGTGCGGCATTTTTTGCTGGATCTTGCCCCCTTTGAGCGCTTTGATCTGGAAATGGCTCGGATGGTCAGCGGCGACCCCCGCACCGGGAATCTGCTGGACTGGCTGCTGCACAACACAACGATGCTGCGTTATGACGATGTGCGGCACTTCCACTTCTGGCCGCAGTTCCGCGCCTTCCTTCTCTGGGAGATGGAAAAGGAATGCAGCGAGGAAAAGCGCCGCGCCGTTTTCAGCCGCGGGGCGCTTTACTACGAACTGAAAGAGGATTATGCCCACGCGCTGGAATGTTACACCAAAAGCGGGGATCATGCCAAAATATCCGAGCTGCTGATCCGCAATTCCGAGCTGCACCCCGGCATGGGGCATTACAGCGAGATGGAAAAGTATTACCGCGCTCTGCCGGAAAGCGAAATCTTGGCTTCGCCTTCCCTGATGCAGGGAATGAGTATGCTTTGCGCTTTGGCAATGGACTATGAAGGCTCGGAACGGTGGTACGGGGCGCTGAAAGACTTTGCCGACTGCCGCAAAAAGCAGGACCCTGCCGCCAGACAGGCTCGCAGCCGCCTTGCATGGCTGGATATTTCCCTGCCGCAGCGCGGTGTGGAGGGGCTGATAAAAACGATCCCGGCCGTGTTCCGGCTGCTGACCGATAAAGAAATAACGCTGCCGTCTTTTTCCGTGACCAGTACCTTGCCCAGCATTATGAACGGCGGCAAGGATTTTTCAGAGTGGAGCAAAAAGGACGATCTTTTGTATCGGACGCTTCGCACCCCGGTAGAGGCCGTGCTGAAAAAAGACGGCGTGGGGCTGGCGGACTGCGCCGTTGCCGAAAGCAAATTTGAAAAGGGCGAAAACATCACCAAGCGTATACTTGCGCTGATCCCGCAGGTGAGCGAGATCCAGCAAAAGGGAACGCCGGATATAGAGTTTGCCGTGAACGGGCTGCTGGCGCGCTGCCAGCTGGCCAAGGGGCAGGCGGCAGATGCCCGCCGCACAATCGAAACACTGCGTGCCCGGTTTGAAGCGCAGGGGCTGACCCGCTTTTTGCCGAATATGGACGCGATGCTCTGCCGGATGGCCCTGCACTGTGACGACCCGGACAGTGCCGACGAGTGGTACCGCACAAAAGCGCCCCGCGACCCCATGCACCTGAACGTAATGAAGCGGTATCAATACCTGACGCAAGCCATGGTTGAAATTGAGCAGAGCCGCCCGGACGCCGCCCTGCTGACGCTTTCGCCGCTGGAACGCTACATACAGGGCTGCGGGCGGCATATTGACGGCATACACCTGAACATTCTGTGCGCCCTTGCCCTGTACCGGAAAAAGGACGACGCATGGCGGGCGCGGCTTACGGCCGCGCTGGATACGGCGGCAGAATACAGCTTTATCACGCCCGTCAGCGTGTACAGCGCCGCCGTGCTGCCCCTTTTGGAAAAGCTGAACCGGAACGATGATACAAAATGGTACAAGCGCCTTATGACCGCCGTGCGGACACAGGCGACCTATTATCCGCGCTTTCTTGCCCCGCGCATGAGGGTGGCGAAGGAGCTTACCCCTACGGAATTACAGATACTACGCTTGATTTGCGCGGACAAAAGCAATGCCGAGATCGCGCAGATCATGGACGTGAAGCTGCCCACGGTAAAGACCCATGTGAGCCATGTTTTAGAAAAACTGGGTGTAAAGCGGCGTAGCGAAGCCAAAACCGCAGCCAAAAAGCTGTGGCTTATTTCCGACCACTGATGTCAAACGGAGGAAAACCTGATGAAAAAACGTGTATTGAGCCTGTTTCTGGCGATCACCCTCTGCCTGACCCTGACCCCCACCGGGGCGCTGGCAGCAGATGTACAGCCGCCGGAACAGACGGTTAGTGTAACGCAGAATGCGGAAACCGGCGCGGATGAGAATGCCCCGCCCGCGAAACCCGAAGAAAACCCGACAGAGAATGCGCCTGCGGCTGCCGAAAAAAATACCGCAGACGAAGAAACCGGCAAAGAAGCCGGCAAAGAAGCCGGGCAGAATGAGCCGACTGTGGAGGGGGAAAACAAACCCCTCGCCCTTGGCCTTGACGATGCGGGGCAGAACGGCGAAGGCGGCGGGATCTATGTAGCCCCCGGAAGCCCGACAGAAGGGGGCGGCGGCACGTATATCTCCGGAGAAGACACGCGGACGGAGATTTGGTGCGCCAGCAAGCCCGATTCCATTGGCCGCAGCTATGACGGCACGACGGACGGCGGCACGATTCCAATCGACTTGACGTTTACAGACGGCACAAATGAAATCAAACTCAAAGAAGGAACGGGCTTTACCGCCAAGAAGACGTTCGATTCCGCGGACGCGGGATGGCATACCGTCACTGTGGAAATCGCGCTAATCGGCGAAGCCGCGGTAAAGTACAAGCTCAAGGCGGGCGAAGAAACGTTTACGATTGGCGGCAACATCAACAAGGCCTATCCCAAGCTGACCGTGTCTCTTTCCCAGACGGCTTGCACGGCGGGCGAAAAGCTTCTGCCGCTGCTGTCTGTCGAGGGGGCGCCGGAAGACGCCGAGGTGACCTATTATTATCTGGCTTCCGCGTTAAAAAGCTGGGCGGGCTCTTCTGACGTAGAGGGCAGCGAAGCCATGCCCGAGATTAACGAAAACACCACAATCAGCGAACCCGGCACATATTACGTTTACGCCAAGACCGGCGAAACCACGAACTACAAAGAGGAACGGTCAACAACCGTGGAACTTACGGTCAGTGAGAAGGTCGATCCGGTTGTTTCTGTGACGACTGCGGACGGTACAGAAACACCTTATGGATCATTTGTCGACGCGTGGACGGCGGCTGTTGCAAGCGAGGGATCGACATTAAAACTGTTGGCAGATGGGACACTGTCTGGCGACAATACGGATATCAGCAAGTCCATCACACTGGATCTGAACGGCTATGTGCTCGGTTCGAACGGTTCTCTCACCGTTAAAAACGGCGCGGCGCTGACCGTCAAGAACGCGGGTGCGGAAAAATCGGAAAAACCGGTCAAGGCAGGGCTGTACCTGACGCTTCTGGTGGAAAAGGGCGGCTCGTTCACCTGCACAGATGGCAAGATTCAGTACCTTGGACTTCAGGCCGCGGGGACGGGCGACTACGCTATCCGGCTCGCGGAGGGCGAGAACCACTGCGCGTTCGGGGGCTTTGCGCAAGGGGATGCGAACGCCACCATTGGCGATCTGCTGAAAGCGACCCCGGGCATGGCGCTCTACGCCGAGGATGCAGGTTCTACTGTTCAGATTGCAAGAAGCACCCTGATTAGCAAAGACTTTAACTATTTTTCTTTCTATGTCGGTGCGTGCAGCGAGCACCAGATGGATGCGAACGGCACCTGCATCTACTGCGGAGCGTCGTATGTCGCCAGCGTAACGACGGGCGGCGTAACCAACAACTACACCTCTCTCGACGACGCGCTGAACGCGGCGCAGGACGGCGATACCGTCACACTGCTAAGCGACGTAGACCTGGGCGAGACATACGTGACCATCGACAAGAGCATCACCTTCGACCTGGGCGACAAAACGCTGTCCAGCTCCAAAGCGTGGTTATCTTACGGCGTTCTGGTGGTCAAAGATGCCACCGTAACGGTGAAGAACGGTACAGTAAAAGCCACAGGAATCGGCAGCTGCGCCATCCGCGCGTACAGATCCGGTGCGAGCATGACGCTGGAAGACGTGACCGCCACAGTAACGAGCGATAAAAGCAGTGTGACGGTGGGCGACTTCGGCTCGGCTGTCATCAAAAGCGGCGACTATCAGGGACTGTACGTAGGTGCAAAAAGTCAAGTCACACTGGAAGGCGGTACGTTCCGCCCCTACATGGATAACATAACAAACGAGAATGTCAAAAGCATTTTCTGGAAGGTGAACGAGACCACCGACGCCACCAGCCGCGACTGCATGGAACTTCTGGGAGATGGCTGTGTCTATGTGGATGAGAACAGAACACAGGTGCGCACCGGCGGCGGCTTCAACACGGTCGTGACCGTTCAGCAGGGTACGGCCATAGATGCGCCGGTTGCAAAGATCGGAAATGTGGAATACGCTTCTCTGTCGAAGGCGATCAATGCTGTTCAGAACGGTGGAACCATCACGCTGCTGGATGATCTGGATTTGGGCAGCGGCGCGGTGCTGCAGGTTGGTTCTTCCAAAAAGGACTTCACCATTGATCTGGACAACCATACCCTGAGTGCCGACGGCGACTGCCTGATCATGCTGCACAACGGAAGCCAGCTGACGCTGAAAAACGGCACGCTGGATGGCAGCAGATGCACGAGCTATGAGGGCGTTCTTTACATCTCCTCCAATGGCGGCCCGAAGCTGACACTGGAAAATGTGACCGCAAAGAGCGGATCTGTAGCGGATTTCTTGTATGATCAACGGTCTGTCTTGCTGGCATATGTGACCTATGGCACGGTGGTGTTTGACGGCGGCACGTACACCGGCGGCGTGCTGTTAGAAACAGATGGCAACGCCGTGCTGAAAAGTGGTACGTTCCAGAAGGGCACTAACGACTACAGCATCAAAACAGAGGATAGCGGCAAGCATCTTTCCGACTATCTGGACGAAAGCCTGTTCTGGAATGGTGACACAGTGCTCGATCTGAGCAGCGAGACCCAAACAGCAGACAAAGTGACCGTGCGTCCGTGCGAGCACAAGTGGGAAAACGGCAAATGCACCGTCTGCCAGAAGGTCTGCGATCACGGCTCGGCGGATGGAAAATCCATGACGGAGGATCCCTGCCCCACCTGTGGGATGAAAGCCGCAGCACAGGTCGATATCACCGGTTCGGACGCAAAGTATTTCCCGAGCTTCACCGATGCGCTCGTTTACGCGACCAAAAACAACGGCTGCACACTGAAGCTGCTGGCGGACGTGACCGGAACGACGGTGATGATCAACGATCCGTTCATCTTTGATCTGAACGGTCACAGCGTCGATGCACTGAGCGTGGATGCCAAAGCGACGATCAAGGACTCCGGTACGACGAAGGGCAGAATTGGTAAGGTGACGGTTTCCGATACTGAGGTGCCCGGTCTGACCCTCGGCGGCCTGCTGGAGGAGGGCTACGCCTTCAAGTACGGAAACGGTTACTGGGCGAATGACAGTTACCTCCAAACAACAGAGGGGGCGTTTGTCACCGTTGAGAAGGCTCCTATCCAGAGCGTCAATGTGTACGCGAAGGACAAGAACAACAAGGAAGTCTCGACGACCATAGCATACGGCACGACGGGAGAAGTAACGCTGGTCTCAAGCTGCCAACTGAGCGAAACGAGCGGAGGGAACCTCAGCTGTGCGTGGTATAAACTTACGGACGATGCGGCGATCCCCCCGCTGGAAGGGGCAACTGGCACGAGTTACACGCTGCCCGCCGATCTTCCTGCCGGAACGCACACCTACTTGGTCACCTTCACCAGCGACTACTATTCCAAGAGCGCCGAGATCACCATCACCGTTACGCCGATCAGCCTTGAGGACGCGACGGTCACAGTCAGTAACCTGACCTACAACGGCAACCCACAGGAGCCGACGGTCACGGTCAAGCTCGGTGATGAAACGCTGAGTAGAGATAACGACTACACCGTGCAGGTCACGAAGCAGACCGACGCGGGCAGCTACAAGTTGACCATCAAGGGTGGGGGCAACTATTCCGGCGAGATCAAAGACGTGGAGTGGAAGATCGAGCCGATGAAGATCGATAGCGTCATGGTTTCCTCTGGCATTTCCAAAGTCTATGACGGCACGGCGGAAATTAACATGAGCGCAAACGAATGGGCAACGGCTCTGAAATTCAAAACGCTTTCTGCTTCTGGCGTCGTCGATGTTCCGAGTGAAGCCTACACCATTTCGGATGCGTACTTTGTTAAGAAGAGTGGTGAAGAAACCATCTATTCGCCGGATGCCGGTGAGAAGTATGGGATCACCTTCAAAATAACACTCAACGACGACAACTATGTGCTTCAGACCTATGGTGAGGACACTCCTTCAACATCGAAGGTAATCACACAATCCGGCGGCGCGACCTTTACCATCAAGCAAGCCACTGTGACCTCACCGGGTGAGATCACACAGCTTGTTTTCAACGATCTGGCAAAGACCTACACGATTGATCTGGCCAAGCTCCTGCCGAAGCTGTCTGAGGGCTGCGCGTACGGCAGTATCCAGTATCAAGGGCACAATTACAATTTTACGGATAATGCCTACCTCGACGGCAACGACGCTGTATCCGTGTCAAAGGAAGGCGTTCTGACCCTGAGCACCGTGGCCGCAAGCACGGCAAAGGTTAGCGACCAAATCGGTACGATAACCGTCCCGGTTGTGACCACGAACTATCAGAAGTTCGAGTTTACCATCAAGGTCTACATTAGCGAAAGGATCCCCCCCAATGCATCGGGCGTCACCGTCAGCGCGTCGGATATCACCTACGGCCAGATGCTGAACGAAAGTAAGCTTACGGCCACCGGCACGATGAAACACCCCGGCACCGGAGAAGAGGTCAAGGGCACGTTCGCGTGGACGAACCCTGAAGCCAAACCCGGCGCAGCTGGCGACTATACGGCTTCGTGGACGTTCACCCCGGCTGCGGGCTACGAGGAATACGCCCCCGTGACCGGAACTGTGACCATCAAGGTGAACAAGGCTACCCCCACCTTCACCGCTCCCACGGCGCAGGAAAATCTGACCTATACCGGACAGGAGCAGGCGCTGATTACTGCGGGCATGACGGACCATGGCACCATGCGGTACAGCCTGACCGAGAACGGCACATACAGCCAGGACATCCCTACCGGCACCGATGCCGGAGCATATACCGTGTGGTATCGGGTGATTGGCGATGCAAACCACAACGATACCGCACCCGCCAGCGTGGCGGTCAGCATTGGGAAGAAGCCGCTGACGATCACCGGGGTAACGGCTGCGTCCAAGCCTTATGATGGCACGACAAACGCGGACATCTCCAGCGTGACCTTCGACAACGTGACCTTGAACCGAGGCACAGACTACAACGTGACCGCCAGCTTTGACGATGCCAGTGTGGGCAACGGCAAGAACATCACTGCCACAGTGACCCTGATGGGGCAGGCCGCGAAGAATTACGCCCTGGAGCAGAGCAGCTTCACCACTACTGGCAGCATCACCAAGGCTGCCGTGCCCATGAATAACCTGACCGGCACACTGAACATAATGAACGGCACATGTCAGACGTACACCTATGACTTCAATAATTTGCTGCCCGGACTGTCCGAGGGCGAATATGGCACGATAAGCTATGGTCAGGCTGATATTTTCCTTGTTAGCCAAAGCGGATATTATTACGACGAATCGATCGTAGAGTTTAAAAACGGCGTGCTGACATTGGCACAGTTCTCTGCGAAAGATGGAAACATGACCGGCCGGATTGGTGACGTCAAGGTGACGGTCACCACCACCAACTACGAAAACTTTCAGCTGAAGCTCGTCCTCAACGCGGTGAACCGAATCACCCCCGTGCCGGACGACACAAGCACAATCACCGCAAGCGAGATTACCTACGGTGACACACTGAGCAAGAGCGAAATTTCGGGCAAGATGAAAGACCCCAATACCGGCGCAGAGGTCAAGGGCACTTTCTCGTGGCAGCAACCGGACAATACGATTCTGGACGCGAGTACGCTTGGTCATAGTGTCGAATGGAAGTTCACGCCGAAGGATGGGAATACCTATACGGAAGCGACCGGCAAAGCGACCGTCAAGGTTGCACCCAAGTCCATCGAGGGCGCAACCATCACGCTGGAAAAAGACGAATTCACGTACAACGCGGCGGAGCAATCGCCGAAGATCACCGGCGTGACGCTGAAAGGCTGGTCTGAAACCATCACCACCTACGATATTGTAAGCGGTGACAAGGCCATCAATGCCAATGACAGCATTCCCCTGACCATCAAAGGTATCGGCAACTACACCGGAACTGCCACAGCAGAGTGGAAAATCATCCCTGCGGAATTGACCGTCAGCGTTCAAAGCGTCGAAAAGGCGTATGACGGAACCCCCAACGCAACGGTGACGCCAACCTTTAACGGGCTGCAAGGCGGGGACACCCTCACCGCAGCGGATTACAGCGTCAAGGCTGCTTTTGACAACGCCAAGGTGGGGTACAAAAAGCTCGTTACCGGCAAAGTGACACTGAACCAAACGGATACAGCAAAAAACTATCTGCTGAAAAACGATGGGACATTCAGCACTAACGAAGGCACCATTAAAAAGGCTGCTGCCCCCATAGTGCAGCCCGTTGAGCTGACCATCTACAATGGTGTGCAAAAAGACTATTTTGTCGACCTGCCGCCGCTGCCCGAATTGGGTGAAGGCAAATCCTATGGTACAGTAGACTACAGCAATCCGCATATGATCAACTTGCCTGAGGGGTATAAAGCCCAAAGTACGATAGGCAGCAAGGTTGGAAGCCAAGACACCAAACTGTTGGTGCTGCACATGACTCAGACCGGCAGCCGTACAGGAGAAATCGGCACGGTCACGATTCCGGTCAAGACCTCCAACTATCAGAACATCACCCTGACTGTCAATGTCAACGCGGTGAATCAAATCACCCCCGTGCCGGACGGCACAATCACCGCAAGCGAGATTACCTACGGTGACACACTGAGCAAGAGCACCATCACAGGCACGATGCAAGACCCCAACACGCGTGATGCGGTCAACGGCACGTTTACATGGCTCACACCTGACGAGAAACTCAAGGCGGGTAGCCATAATGCCAAGTGGATATTCACCCCCGATGAGTCCAACGGTGGAAAATACACGACGAACACCGGCACAGCAACCGTTACGGTCAACCCCAAGGCGGTTACGGTTTCGGGTATCACCGCAAACGACAAAGTCTATGACGGCACGACCAATGCTGGGCTGGATTACAGCGCGGTGACCCTTGGCGGTGTTCTGGAAAATGACACCTTAACCGTTACTGCCACAGGTACATTGGAAAGCGCTAATGTCGGTGAGCAGAATGTCACGATTTCCGATTTGACGTTGGGCGGCGATTCTGTTGCCAACTATGTGCTGGCTGAAAGCGAAAATCAGACCGAAACCACTGCCACTATCACCGCCAAGAAAGTCACCGTTACCATTACCCCGAACGGCGGCACTTACGGCAGTGTCACTGCCGCCGCTGCCAATCTTTCCGGCGCTGTGGACGGGGAAAACGTTCCTGTAACGCTTACCTACACCGGCAACGGATACAATGACACAGCCGTTCCCGTTAATGCAGGCAGCTACACAGTTACAGTCTCGATTTCCAACAGCAATTACACGCTTACCGGAAATACGACAGCCGACTTTGTGATTACCCCGAAGGCTGTTACCGTTTCCGGCATTACGGCAAACGACAAAGTCTATGACGGCACGACCAATGCTGTGCTGGATTACAGCAATGCCCAGTTTGACGGTATTCTGGAAAACGACAAGCTGACCGTTGCGGCTAAGGGTATGTTTGAAAAGGCTGAGGCAGGCAAGCAGAATGTTGCCATCTCCGATTTGAAGCTGGGCGGCGATTCTGCCGCCAACTATGTGCTGGCTGAAAGCGGAAATCAGACCGAAACCACTGCCACCATCACTGCCAAGGAAGTCACCGTCACCCCGGACAACAAGTCCAAGGTATATGAGGAAAAAGACCCCAAACTGACTTACATAGTCAGTGGTGTACTGAGTGGTGAAACGCTGAAAGGTATCACGCTGGCGCGTGCTGAGGGCGAGAATGCCGGCGAGTATGACATCACCGGCACCGCTGATGCTGGCGCAAACCCGAACTACGATGTGACGTTTGCCAAGGGTACGTTTACCATCAAGCCGAAGTCCATCCAGAGCGCAACAGTTGTGCTGGGCAAGGGTCTTGCCGCCAACGGCGCGGAACAGACCCAAACGGTCGAGAAAGTCCTGCTGAACAACAAAGAACTCCCCGCAGATTCCTACACCGTGGCGGGCAACACCGCCACCGACCCCGGCAGCCGCACACTGACCATCACCGCCAAGGGCAACTATACCGGCACTGTTGACCAGACCTACGTGATTGTCCCCGCCAAGGCGGAGGATTCCCCCGGCGAGGAGATTGTGATCGGCAGCGGCAAGGTGAAAGTGAATGTCAAGTTTGAGGGCACTGTACCGCCCGCCACCCTGCTGACCAACAAAGCAGAATTGCTTGCCATGTTGGTGGACAGCGGCGACATTACCGCCGATGAACTGGCACAGATTGCCGACGGCGCAAGCGTGGACATTGTGCTGACCGTGAAAGAGGCCAATGTCCCCGATGCAGTCAAAACTGCGATGGCACAGGCCGCCAAGGACTACACCATCGGGCAGTATCTCGACATCAGTCTGTTCAAGTACATGACGGTAAACGGCAGCCAACAGGCCGGTGTTGCCCTGCACACGACCAAAAACGCATTGACGATCTCCGTTGCGGTGCCGGACGCGCTCATCAATACGAACAGCGCGGTCAACCGCACCTACTGCATTGTGCGCAACCATGAAGGCACGATTACTGTGCTGGATGCCGCGTTTGACGCAGCCAGCAAGACGCTGACCTTTAAGACCGACCGCTTCTCCGACTACGCGATTGCCTATAAGGACACCGCCGTGCCGAGCAGCGGAAGCAATCCGGGCAGCAACAACAGTTCAAACGGCAGCGAAACCAAGAAGAACGAAGTTGCTGCTCCCACACCGGCCCCCACCCCGGCAAGCACTTCAAAGCCGTCCACCATAACGGCAATGCCGCAAACGGGCGATACCTCCAACCCCACGCTGTACGTCGTGCTTCTGGTGGCATCTCTGCTCGGACTTGCAGTTGTATTTGTCTGCAAGAAAAGAAACAATAAGTAATCGGTTATAAAGACAATTACAGATTGTTTTTGGCCCGACAGCCACAACGGCTGTCGGGCCTTTTTTGCGTTCCTTTTTTAAGTTTAAGGCGTTGTTGTCATAGTTTTTACCCGACCCGCGCACCTCCAAATTTTGGGCTTTTTCAATGAAACTCAAAATTTTGGAGGTTATTATGTCTCGATATAAAGATTCAAATAAGTACAAAATCTACGGTGAGGACGCCATTCTGGCGGCAAGGTTCGATAAATATCTGGATGCGACATTACGTAATTGCCGCGCAGATTACTTGAAAGCCCTGAGCAAAAGGAAACAGCGGGAAATGCCTTACGAGGACTTGCCAGATGCCGAAAAGAAAACTGTGCAAGAGAGCAGCGCGGCAGACGATGAAATTGAATCCCTGCTGTTTTGGGAGGCACTGAAAACACATCTGCATCTTCTTACTCCGAAAGAGTGCGAGACTATGATTTGTCTGTACATCAAACGGCTTTCTGTGAAGGAAACTGCAGCACGGATGGGAGTCAAACCTGCTACTGTTTCTTATTATAAGAGCCGCGCGATTGATAAAATCCGTGATGAAATCAAGGAGGACTACTAATGGGGATGTATCGTGATTTACTTATTTCAGCCAAGCATAATAATTCTGAGGCAGTGATGGAACTGTACAAGCGATGCCAGCCAACCATCAAAAAGTACAGCTACGTCAACGGAAAATTTGATGAGGACTTGTACCAGAACCTTGTGATTGCGTTTCTTGGCGTAATTGAAAAATTCAAATAACGGAAAGCGGGGCTTCGGCCCCGCTTTTCCTCTTGTACGTAGTAAATCTCGATGGTATTTAGTGGAGTGATGTCGTTGTGACCAGCCCCTACTAGCTTTCACGTTGTTCTTTCTGATAGGTGGTTGGCGATACACCATAGTATTTTTTGAAAACGGAAATAAAATGTTTTGTGGATACAAATCCTAGTTTTTCGCCGATTTCGTATATTTTGGTTTCGGGTGAACCCTTCAGGTAAGCGGCTGCACGTTCCATGCGGATCTGCATAAGGTATTTGCTATACGAGATTCCTAGCTGCTTATGGAAAAGATTACTTAAATAGCTGCTGTTTACGTTGCAGTAATCAGCCACTTCGGACAAGGAGATACTTTCACAGAAGTGCTGGGTAATATACTCTTTTGCCATTTTTATGACGGGCATCGTATCCTGCGTAATTGTCTGCTCTTTTCCCAAAAGGCAAAAAACAGACTGATATACAGCGTGAGAGAAGTTGGCATCGGAAGCGCCACCAGCACAAGAAGTACAAAAATCCATCAGTTCTTTCCAAGCGGATGTCAAAAGTGTATCCTCAATAAGAAAACAGTCAGTAATGCTCTGAATCATATAACAGCCCATTTCCCAAAGTGCTGCGGAATTCTTGTGCGGAACCAGACTGCACAACTGGTCAATATCTGTACGCAGAGTTGTTTCTTGGGAAGCAGCAAAATCAGAAAGCACCTTTTTATTTGCCTTTTCAAATTCGATGATCTGCTGCTGATATTCGCTTAGTAGGGCGTAAGAATGTAGCTCATTCGATGTGAACAGCGGCAACGAGCGCAAACCGGCAATACTTGCAAGGGAATAGGATAAATCCATACTGTCATCCACTATGCGTCCGGCAAATAAATTTGCATCCTGCGCAAAGCGGAACGATGCCGAAAAGTCACTCTGAAATTCATGGAGATTTGCAATAAGAGCTGCTTTGGTCTCGCCTTCTGCCACAATATAAGTGTCACCATTATTCCCGAAGAAAGGTGTCCAGTTGTATTTTTTACACAAAGAAACAGCCGCGAGGTTCTGACGATAATTGCGAGAGTGTGCCTCCGTAGGAAGAACGGCATTGTCGCGGGCAATAGGCAGCAATGCCGCTTGTATGACACAAGCATACGGAAGCATCGGATCGGTGTCCGTGCTGGAAAAGACTTTATAACCCTGATAGATTCCGTCGCTGTCATCCTCCAGTATGGCACGGAACAGCATTGCGCGAGGGTTGGCGCGTTCTTCCTCGGTGGGATTGGCGAGCAGTGTGGGCGTATGTTTTTGCAGGCGCTTGCTGATGTCGTTCAGCAGTTTGATGAGATCATCATCAACCAATGGCTTCAAAAGATAATCCTTTACGCCATACTGGATAGCTTTTCTGGCATAAGCAAAATCGTTGAAACCAGAAATGATGATGACAACGGTGTCAGGATAATTTTCTTGGATGAACTTCGCAAGGTTTAACCCGTCCATGCCGGGCATCTTAATGTCTGTGATCACAACATCGTAAGCAGCCTGTTTCAAATATTCGATTGCTTCAATTCCATCCTGCGCTGTGTTAGGAACGTCAAAGCACGTTGAATGTTTGGGGATACTTTTTGAAAGCCACGTTCGCATGAGTGGCTCGTCATCAACAACAAGGATATGGTTCATTGAGTTACCTCATTCTTTGTAAAGGGAAGGCTGATAGAGACAGTTGTACCACTGTCAGAGGAAAGAATGTCCAGCGAGGCAGAGTTTCCATATTTTAACCGCAGCCGTTTGGCAATATTGACTAAGCCGATGTTGCCTACATGAGCCGGTTCAGCTTCATCGTGGCTGGGGGTACTGATACGTTGCTGCAAAGACTCCAGCGTCTCCGGCTTAATGCCAGGACCGTTATCAGATACTTGGATAGAGTAACGGTCCTGACTTACACAGGAAACGATGTGGATTACAGTTTGCCCGCGATTTTGTTCGCAGGCGTATTTGATTGCGTTTTCAATCAAGGGCTGTATGGTAAGTGATGGGATTTGTTCGCTATATAGTTCGGCAGAAACAGAAATGTCATATTGCAATCGATCCTGATAGCGTAGTTGTACGAGTTTTAAGTACGCTTGGCAAATGTCAAGCTCCTTTTGCAACGAAATGTCCTTGGAAACATTCATAACGCCGCCTAAAAATGCAGAAAAGGACTCGATGGCTTTAATTGCAGTATCATATTCTTCACATTTGATGAGGAGGCTGATTGTGTTCAGGGTGTTATACAAGAAATGCGGACGAATTTGGCTGCACAAAGAATTGTACTGCGCTTCTTTTGCTAGATATTGCGCCTGATAAATTTCTTTTGCCAATTGTGCATTTCGATCAATGACATTTTGCAATGCCTCTGTCATTTGGTTGAAGGATTCAGCCAAGTAGCCGATTTCATCGTTTGTTGTGACATGAGCTTTTACGGTTAAATCGCCGTCCTCAACATGGTGCATGAGGGCAACGATCTCAAACAGTTGCTGTGTGAATTTCTGAATGATGATGTAGAAGCCAATATCAGCAAGCATGATGCAGAATATCGCCAGTGCAATGCTCTTCATAAGATTGGAGCGCAGCGGAGCCATCAATGTGCGGTAAGAGTGCAACGCCACAATGTTAATGCTGTAATTGGAGAGCGACAGCACATTTACCAGATATTTTTGGCCATTCAGTGTAATGGTTCCAGATTGCCCGATTTTATTTCCATCGGCCATTGCGTCTTCCAAACCGTTGGGAATAGGCGCAGAGCGATACAACACCTGATTCTGCGAGTTTACAATTAAAAGCAGACCTCCTGCATTTAGATTGATTTTATTGCAAATTTTACTGATACCGGAATAATCCGCATCGACTTTTACAACGCCGATGGTTTTGCTGTTATCGTTTTTGCTTCTGAGCTGGCGAACGACTGAAAATACGGTGGTTGGCTTTTCACCGTACACTCTTTCCATGTGCGGCTCAATAAACAAAGGTTTGGTGGTTTCTTTTGCTTCGTTATACCAAGAGCTTTCAGCATAAGTGGCAAGGTCTGGCATGTCGTTCGGGGTGCGCGTATAGCTGTAAAGCGAATCATCGTTTGCTATGTATACACGAAGAATTTCACTTCGCGGAAGAGTCATAACCGAGGAAAGAAATCCTTCTACGATGCGCTTGGAATTTAGTTTGTCGCGGGAATTCGTTGGTGAATACTCTAGTTGAGAAAGAACTTCATCATTATAATAAGGGGTGAGCGTAAGGCGATACAACTCGTCCATATAAGTACTGACGTTGGTTCCGGCCTGCTCTATTGTTTGTTGGGTTTGGGCAATCGTCTGTTCTTGTAATTGTTGTGCATTCCAACGGTAGGTAAGGTAAGTAATCGCCAAAATGACGGCGAGGTTTACAATACTGATGGCAATGACCAACCGGGTCTTAAAAGATTTTTTCGATTTGTAAGGGGTCAATTTCGGCACCCTCCTTCCATAATAATTATAAACTCATGAGGACATAATGTGCAATGGGAAAAGCTAAATTCCCAAAAAAGAGAAACCTTTATCTAAAATTTTGGGTATTTATTACAATTACGACTGTGGTACAATAGAGACATAAGGAAGGCGCGCTTCCAAATGATTTTCCGAATTTCAAACTGATCAATTTGAAATTCAAATCACATAAGGAAGGAAGAATACTATGAAACTTCGTAAGTTCGCTGCAATGACGATGGCAGTGGCAATGCTCGGCGGCACGTTGGCCGGTTGCGGCGGCGCAGCCAGCAGCACGGCATCCAGCAGTGCAGATTCTACCCCAGCTGAAAGCACCTCTACGGCAGAAAGCACCGAAACCTCCGGTGAAAAAGTAAATATCAAACTCTTTACCGGCAAAATCGAAACTATCGATGTGATGAACGAAATCATCGATGAGTTCAACGCTTCTCAGGATCATATCGTTGTTGAGCAAGAATATCAGAAAGATGCCAGCAACGTCATCAAGATCAAATTCGCCTCCAACGAAGTACCTGACATCATGACCACCTACGAACAGGGCTTTGTCGATGAAGGCAAGTACATGGACATCTCGGACTTGAACGAGTTCTGGGATCGTATGTCCCCGGATATGAAGGCCGCTTGCACGGATGTAAGCTCTGGCAATGTCTATCGTATCTGCACGAACATGACGATGGCCGGTTTCTTCTACAACAAGGATATTTTGAGCGAAGCTGGTTATACCGAGTTCCCGACCGAATGGGCAGACTTTGAAACCATGCTGGAGACCATCAAGGAGAAAGAACCTGATGTTACTCCGTGGTTCATCTTCGGTAGTGAGGCTTGGCACCTTGGCCACCTGATTGAGTTCCTGCCTCATGGTTACATCAAGTCCACGCTGGGCGCTGTTGACGCTAAGAAGGCTTTCTTGGCCAACGATCAGGACAAACTCCAGTTTGCAGCAGCAGATGGTCCGATGGCTGTTTTTGGTGAGGATCTGGTCGATCTCCAGAATAAGGGTCTCATCAACGCTGACGTGCTGACTGCCACGAACGACAACTGCGTACAGGACTTCGCAAACGGCAAGGTCGCCATGTTCAGCAATGGTATGTGGGCACTGTCCAGCGTTCTCGAAGCCAACCCCGATATGGCAGATAAGATCGGTTTCGCACCGTATCCCGCTTATATGCCCAACTCCAAGCCTGTTGTTCTGAGCGCTGAAGATTCTGGCTACTGCATTTCTGCAACGACCGAGCACAAAGAAGAGTGCATCGAGTTCCTGAACTTCCTGTTTAGCCCTGAAAATCAGAAGAAGTACAGCGAAGTTGCCAAGGCTCCCAGCGCATTTACCGATGTTGATGCTGAGTGGGCACCTGAAAACGTCGTGAAGGAAGTCAATGCTGCCCTGAAGAGCGCTGCCAATATCGGCTTCACCAATGAGAAGCCCGCCGGTTTCTCTGGTGACGATGCAGGCCGTATGGTGCAGGAACTGCTGGCTGGCCAGTATACTCCTACCGAGTTTGCCGAGGCTTATGAAAAAGCTTGGACGGATGGTATGGCATCTTAAAACGACTCTTTTCTCCTTCTAAGTCGTGCGTATCAAATCTCAATAGGTGACATACAAGCAGAGGCGCACCGCATAATTCACGGTGCGCCTCTTACTTGTAAATGCAGGTGTATTACATGAAAAATAGAAAAATCGGTCTACATACATTTATGGCTGTGCCCGCTTTTGCTTTGTATTGCCTTTTCTTTATTTATCCGTTGACAAAAGGCATTGGCATGAGCCTGACAAACTGGAATGGCTACGGGCAAGCTGAATTTATAGGTCTGAAAAACTTTGTTGACTTTTTCAAGGACAGCCGTGCTATTTCGGATATAAAGACGACCGTTCTGTTCGCGTTAGGCAGTGCGCCGCTACTTAACATTGTCGGCTTGCTGTATGCTCTTCTGATGAACAGTAAGTTCAAAGGAAAATCTGTTGCAAGAGCCTGCATCTATATGCCCGCTATCATCAGCCCCCTGATTATGGGGTATATCTGGTATCTGCTTCTCCAGCCGGGGCGCGGCGTCATTTTCAATTTGCTGAATCAGATGGGGCATCCCGAATGGTTCCCTAACTGGATGAGCAGCTATACTTCGGAAATTGTTGTGCTTGTTCTCGTGAATGTCTGGCAGTATGCCGGCATGACGATGATTATCTACTTGGCAGGCTTGCAGAATATCTCGCAAGATTTGTACGATGCAGCTATGATTGATGGTGCCACTGGCTGGCAGAGCTTCCGATTTATTACACTGCCGCTGCTGGTTCCTTCCATTCGTATCAATGTGGTTACCAACATCATCGGTTCGCTCTCCGTGTTCGACATTGTAATGTCGCTGACGAGTGGCGGTCCCGGTTATCAGACGGAAACATTAAGTATTTACATTATGCGTATGTGCTACGGCAGCAAAACAGGCTATTCTACGGCAGTTGCTATGATTATGTTCTTGATTGTTCTGATTCCTGTTTTGATTTCGTTGCGCCTGACACGCACGAAAGATTGATAACTGGTGGTGGCTAAAATGAAATCGAAAGCAACTTTCCCGCGCTATTTGGCGATTATTCTGATTTGTCTGCTCTGCCTTTGCCCATTCGTAGTGCTGCTGATTTTGTCTCTGAACGAACCCGGCAGCAACATGTACGATGGCAATGTTCTGATCCCGGATTTCTATTTCGGAAACTATGCAGAGGGATGGGCTAAATCCAATATTGGCCGAGCTATGATCAACTCTGGTATCATTACCTTGACCGCATTGCTGCTGATTGTTTTCCTTGGAGCAATGGCCGGTTACGCTGTTGCCAGATACCCGAACAAATTCAACCGTATGGTGTTCAACATTATGCTTTGTTGCATGATGATTCCCGGCATTATCAATACGGTGCCGCTTTATACTTTGATGATCAAAATCAAAGCGGTAAATACCTTATGGGGCATGGCTTGTGTTTGTGCGACACTCGCATTGCCGCAGGCGGTCTTTGTGTTCTCCGGTTTTATCCGTGCTTTGCCGAGAGAGCTTGAAGAAGCAGCCGTTATTGATGGCTGTACGCCTTTTATGGCATTTTGGCGTATTGTTTTTCCGCTGCTGATGCCCTCCATTTCTGCGGTTGTCATCTTGAATGGCTTTGGCATCTGGAATAACTACTCGCAGGCGGTCTTTTTCCTGCAAAGCAGTGCAAAGCATAATGTGCCGCAGGCACTGTCCGTCTATTTCCAGCAGTTCGCAGGAGCCAAATGGAATCTGATGGCAGCTACGGCGGTCATTGCCATTGTGCCGGTCGTTGTGATTTTCCTTATTTTCCAGAAGAGCCTGATGAAGGGTCTTACGGAAGGTGCTATCAAGGGGTAAGGAGTTATAGAATGGACATTTATCCGTCAAAAGCACAGTTTAGTACAAATGAAACGGTAACCCTTTGCCTTATCTGTGATGATGTACTGCCCATCTCTGTCCATATCCGGGTACTGCTCCTCTCCAAAACGGTATGGGAGCAAAACATTGTATTGACCGAGAACAAAACAACGGTATCCATAGGCGCTTTCTCTGCTACTTTTGCAGGATATGGCGTAAATGTTTATCAGCAGAATGATTTGGAAAAACCAATTTTGCAGACCGCCTTTGATGTTGCAGAATCTCCCAGAAAACTTTTACGGTATGGATTCTTAAGCGACTTCACAGAAAAAGACCGAGACAATGGTGCATTGGAATGGCTGTTAAAATGCCACATCAATCTCATACAGTTCTATGACTGGTCTTACCGCCACGATTCTCTTGTGGCTCCGCAAGAAGATTACCATGATATGATGGGCAAGGAAATCTCCGGCAGTACAGTTAAAGCAAAAATCGCAAAGGCAAAAGCGCTGGGGATGCACCCAACCGCATACGGTGCTGTGTACGCCGCCAGCAAACCATTTTTTGAAAAGCATCCGACATGGGCGTTTTACAATTCCTGTCAGGAACCGTTTGTATTTATTGATGTGTTCTATATCATGAATATTGCGGAGGGCTCGCCTTGGAGGAAACATCTTTTTGAAGAATACCAAAGTGCAATTAGCATGATGGGATTTTCCGGCATCCACATGGACACCTATGGATTTCCCAAAACAGCATATTCTCATTTGGATGCAATCCCGAAGAAAATCAAATTGGAAGACGAACTTCCCACTCTCATTGATGAAACGCGCGAAAATGTACACGGTGAGGAAGAACCTTATTTGATTTTTAACAATGTCGGAGCATGGCCTGTCCAGAGAACCGCAGATAGAAAGCAAGATGCTGTCTATATTGAGGTGTGGCCTCCTTACGACCGGTATGCAAGCATCGCGCAGCTTATCCGGGATGCAAGAACTTATGCCAAAGATGATAAGAGCATTATTTTGGCAGCCTATCTGAAACCATTCCGGGAAGGCAAACGTGAAAAAGCCCTCCCCGCAGCCAAGTTACTGATGGGAAGCATTGTCTCAAATGGTGCCACACATCTTTTGACCGGCGAAAACCAAACGGCTCTGACACAGGGGTATTACAGCGATTATACAAAGTTCAGCGATTCCGAAGCCGAAGCCATCAGACGATACTACGACTATATGATTCGGTATGAAAATTTGTTCTTTGATCCTGAATTGCAGGACGTGACGATGACCCATACCGGGTGGGATAACTATGAGTATCAATGCACCAGCCATAAGGTGAGTTCCTACGGTGAAGCAGGAAAAATCTGGATGATTCTCCGTGAAAAAGATTATCGCAAGTGCATCTATTTACTCAACCTGTGCGGCCAAAGCGAGGATTACTGGAACGAGGGTAAAGAAGAACCAATCATCCAAAAGGATATAAAGTTTACCGTGCAGGTTGATACCCCGGTTGAAAAGATTTGCTTCAGCACTCCCGACGAGGAAAACATGGACGCAATAGAGCTTTCGTTTACAGAAAGAGCAACAAAAACCGGAAAATTTATTGACTTTACCGTACCAAGCCTGAACTATTGGACAACCATTTGGATCGACACAAGAAAGGAAACAATATGAAAAAGCATCATTTTATAAAGATGTCTTCCATTGCACTTTCTCTTTGCGTTACACTGGGTATGGTGGTTTACAGCGGCAATGCAGATGACGGATACATCAATTTTGACTGCGTTCATATTTCCAAATCCGCTTAAAGGAGTGTGATCAACTATGGCAACCGCAAAAAGTCCGTGGTGGAAAAGTGCGGTAATCTATCAAATCTATCCACGCAGTTTCCAAGACAGCAACGGCGATGGAATCGGCGATTTGCAGGGCATTACCAGTCGCTTAGACTATTTAGCCGATTTGGGAATCGACGCCATTTGGCTCAGCCCGGTCTACCGTTCACCGCAAGATGATAATGGCTATGATATTTCAGATTACTGTGATATTGACCCTATGTTTGGAACGCTGGCCGATATGGATACGCTGATTGGTGAAGCAAGGAAGCGGAATATCCGTATCATTATGGATTTGGTATTGAACCATTCCTCGGATGAGCATCCTTGGTTTCTGGAAGCAAAGAAAAGCAGAGACAATCCTTTCCATGATTACTATGTCTGGCGGGACGGAAACGAAGATGTGCCGCCAAACGACATGAAAGCCTGCTTCGGTGGTTCTGCATGGACTTGGGTGCCGGATGTACAGCAATACTATTTCCACCAGTTTTCCGTAAAGCAGCCTGATTTGAATTGGGATAATCCGAAAGTTCGAGAGGAAATCTATAAAATTATCAATTTCTGGATTGAACGTGGTGTCGGTGGCTTCCGGCTGGACGTGATTGATCAGATTGCAAAAGAACCTGATTTGAAGATCACGAATAATGGTCCTATGCTGCACGCCTACATCCGGGAGATGAACCGCCATACTTTCGGTGGAACCGACCTTGTGACGGTGGGTGAAGCGTGGGGAGCCAATGTAGATAACGCGAAAATCTACAGCGACCCCAGCGGCCGGGAATTTTCTATGGTTTTCCAATTTGAGCACATTGGTTTGGATCAGATCCCCGGAAAAGAAAAATGGGATTTGGAACCGCTTGACTGGATGGAGCTAAAGAAGGTCCTTAGTAAATGGCAAACTGGGCTGCATGGTTGCGGCTGGAACAGCCTGTTTTGGAACAACCACGACCTTCCGCGAATCGTATCCCGCTGGGGTGACGATGGAAAATACCGCGTAGAATCTGCAAAGATGTTCGCTACCTTGCTGCACGGTATGCAGGGAACGCCCTACATCTATCAGGGCGAAGAACTTGGCATGACCAATGCGCCGTATGATATATCGGATTATCGTGATATTGAAACGCTGCACATTTACCGTGATAGACTGGCGGAAGGCTATGCAGAGGAAGATGTCATGCGTTCTATTCACGCCAAGGGGCGTGACAACGCCAGAACTCCCATGCAGTGGGATGGCAGTAAAAATGCTGGTTTCACTGTAGGAGAGCCATGGCTAAAAGTAAATCCGAACTATCTGCAAATCAATGCCGCAGAAGAGTGTAATACCGCAGATTCCGTATTTGCTTATTACAAAGCCCTTATTGCCCTTCGCAAAAAGTATCCGATTTTTGCCGAGGGAGATTACCAACTTCTTATGGGGGATGACCCGGATGTATTTGCCTATAAGAGAACATGGAAAGAGCAAACACTTTATGTTATCTGCAATTTCCACGCAAAGAAATTGAACGAGGTGATTCCTGAAGAATATAGAAAAGGAGCATTGCTGATTAGCAATTATGCAGAGCAAGGTTCCAGCTTGAAACCATACGAGGCTCGAATTTATTTAGAGCAACGTAATTAAAACGCATCGGATTTCCAATAAGCAATAGACCACGTCATGGGCCTCACCAGCGTAAAAAAATTCGATGTAAGTACAATTACATTAGTTTTTCGACCCGACAGCTTATTCGGCTGTCGGGCCTTTCTTTGTGTTTGCCTTCAACAAGTCACTCGTTAAAACGTAACATTTATATATTAGGTTCCCACCCTCATGTCTCACGAGTCGAATCGCCTCACATTCGTATGCTTACAGTATAAAACAAACAAATTTCAGCATCAAGAAAAAAATTTCTAATTTTCTCTAATTTTTTTCTCCGAAAACAGTCTTTATATTATGAGAGCAAAAATAAGGCTCTCTCCCCTTGAGGACCTTGAAAGCAAAATATCCGAATCACCGGCTACATACAAC
>ERZ826242.1452-NODE-1452-length-25735-cov-10.171534_pt1 | contig 25735 bp, 23 predicted proteins | sample MGYA00519871_ERZ826242 | MGnify/ENA primary metagenome ERZ826242 (study PRJEB31778, sample SAMEA3449226) | human gut metagenome | biome: human gut; feature: human-associated habitat; material: faeces | place: United Kingdom | collected 2010/2012 ...
TTTTTCCTCGTTCCAGCATTTTCATCACCCTCTTCTATTTTACCAGCTAAACGAGAAAAAGCCCAGCTTTGGCCGGACTTTTTCGACACGCTGAAAACCGCCCATATGGGCGGTTTTATTCTTCGTTTATTTCTTCCCCGGTGCGTTGGCGGCGTAGACGCACACCAGGATCACCGCCACGCCGATGATCTGCCACAGGCCGAAGGGCTCCTTCAGCAGCACCACGCCCGCCAGCACGCTGACCACCGTGGTCACGTTGCTGAACAGCGACGCCTCCGACACCGTCAGGTGGGCGTTGGCGAAGTTCAGCAGGAAATACGCCACCACCGAGGATACCACGCCCAGATAGATCACCGCGCCCCAGAAGCTGTCGCTCTGGATGGCAGGCAGGAACGTCTCCGCCATGTGGCCCGCGCCCTGGATCAGCGCCGAGGGGATGAAGAACAGCATACCCACCGTGAACATCACATACGTCACCTCGAAGGCGGTGAACTTCGCCGCCGCCTTGTGGCTGAGGGTGTAGTACACCGCGTCGCAGCCCACCGTCATCAGCAGCAGGAGCAGGCCCAGCAGGGAAATATGGGTCTCGCCGCCGGTGTAGATCAGCGCCACGCCGCCGATGCACAGCACCGCGCAGATCACCTGCCGCCGGGTCACCTTCTCGTGCAGCACCAGCACGTCCATCAGGATGCAGGCGATGGGCACCACGGCGATGATGGTGCCCGCCACGGCGGAGGAGGTGTACAGGATGCCGTAATTCTCGCAGAAGAAGTACAGCACCGGCTGGATCAGCCCCAGCAGCACCAGCGAACCGATGGGCTTGCCCTTCAGGGAAAAGGCGAACAGGGGCCTGCCCCGCAGCCTTCCAATCAGAGCGTTGGCCAGGATCACCAGCGTCATGGCGATAAAGGCGACGGCAAACCGGAACGCCAGCAGCACCGTGGGCTTGGCCACCGCCAGCGCCAGCTTGGAGAACATGAAGCTCATGCCGAAAATGGCGCTGGCCAGCAGGGCGAACACCAGTGACATGGTGTGGGTTTTCTTGTTGTGCATCGTACTCATCTCACTTTCCAATTTCGACTCATCTTATCATAGAAAGGCATTTTCTGCAACGGGGAACTGGGGAGTTTCGTCCCTGCGGGGCGAAACTCCCAATCAATAAAAAATCCAAAAAGCAAACGCCGGGCGACAGTCCGGCGTTTGCTTTACCATAAATCAGAAACAGAAATCTCATTTGTTTGCCCGTATGGACACACTTCTCGCGCTGCGTCACCTGGTTGCGCGACTGACGACGCCCACGACCAGCAGTACGACGCCCAGACCGGCCAAAAGCAGATTCAGTGCCATATACCGTCGCTCCTTTCTTCATGTGTTCCCGGGTTGATTATAAGATACCACAAGGCTCTCCATTTGTAAAACGCACCATTTTCATCATTTTCATGAAAAAATGTTTGAACTCCGTTAAGAAGCTTGCTACAATAGGGGAGAGGAGGGATGCACATGAGCCTGACCAAATACGAGATCCTGCTGAAGGCGGCGGAGTGCGGCAGCTTTACCAAGGCTGCCCAGGAGCTGAACTTCACCCAGTCCGGCATCAGCCACGCCGTCAGCTCACTGGAGACGGAGCTGGGGACGAAGCTGGTGGTGCGCAGTCACGGCGGCGTATCCCTGACGGCGGATGGCCGGGCGCTGCTGCCCTATTTCCAGCAGATGTGCGCCCTCCAGCACCAGTTGGAGCAGAAGGCCGCCGATCTGCGGGGACTGGACACCGGCCTTGTGCGAGTGGCCACCTTTACCAGCGTGTCGGAGAAATGGATGCCCTACATTCTGAAGAGCTTCCAGGAGCTGTACCCCAGAATCGAATTTGAACTGCTGCCCTCCAATTTCAACAACGAGATCGAGAACTGGGTCACCCACGGACAGGCAGACTGCGGCTTCATCAGCCTGCCCACAGAGCCCCATCTGGACTACTGGCTGCTGCAGCGGGACCAGTGGAAGGTCATCGTCCCCTGCGACCATCCGCTGGCAGGCCGCGACCCCTTCCCGCCGGAGGCGCTGGAGCAGTATCCGGTGATCCTGCTGGACGAGGGCGACGACTATGAGATCCAGGAGGTGTTCGATACCCTGGACATCCATCCCAACATCCAGTACACGGTGCAGCAGGATCAGACCATTCTGGCCATGGTGTCCAGCGGGCTGGGCATCAGCGTCATGGAGGAGCTGATGCTGCAGCGGTGCGCCTATCCGCTGGTATCCTGCCGCCTGCCCCGGCCTTTTTACCGCAACATCGGCATCTGCGTCAAGGACAAGAACGCCCTGTCCCTGTCCACCCAGCGGTTTATCGAGCATGTCCGCCATTGGGTGCTGGTCAACGGCGCGCTGGAGAATTGATCGTCCCCCCATTTCAATTCATGCCGCCACCAGCGGCATACCGCAGTTCTTCACTATTCTCTTCTCACTTTTCACTGAAAGGCATCAGAAAAGCGCCCTGCTGGGCGCTTTTCTGATGCCCTTATTCAATGGTTCCGCCGCCCAGCACCTCGTCGCCGTCATAGAGCACCGCCGCCTGTCCGGCGGTGATGGCCCGCTGGGGCTCATCGAAGGTCAGGCGCACCCGGCCATCCGGCAGCGGCTCCGCCAGGGCCGGAGCCTCCACCTGGCTGTACCGTGTCTTGGCGGTGCAGCGGAAGGGCGCGGCAGGAGCCTCACCGGCGATCCAGTTGACCCGGTTCGCCGTCAGCTCCCGGCGGAACAGCTTGTCGTTGTCCCCCAGCACCACGGTGTTGTCCGCCTCGTTCTTGGCCAGCACATATACATGCTTTCCCACCGCGATGCCAAGGCCCTTGCCCTGGCCGATGGTATAGCAGGGCAGGCCCCGGTGCTGTCCCAGCACATGGCCCGCCTCGTCCACGAAGTCGCCCGGTGCCAGCGTCACGCCCTGGGATTGCAAAAACGACACATAGTCGCCGTCCGGCACGAAGCAGATGTCCTGACTTTCGGACTTGTCGGCGTTCAGCAGCCCTGCCTCCCGGGCGTTCTCCCGGATGGCGGGCTTGTCATAGTCCCCCACCGGCAGCAGCAGATGAGCAAGCTGATACTGGGTCAGCTGGTACAGCACATAGCTCTGATCTTTCCGGCGGTCCGCGCCCCGCAGCAGGCGGTAGCGATGCGCCATCTCGTCGTAGGTCACGCGGGCGTAGTGGCCCGTGGCGATGAAGTCGTATCCCAGCGTCACCGCACGATCCAGCAGCGCGCCGAACTTCAGGCAGCGGTTGCAGTCGATGCAGGGGTTGGGGGTGCGGCCCGCGCAGTACTCCGACACGAAGTGATCCATCACGTCACGGCGGAAGGCATCCACTTCATTGAACACATAGAATTTCATGCCCAGCCGGTAGGCCACCGCCCGGGCGTCCTCGGCGTCGTCGGCGCTGCAGCAGCGGCTGTCGCTGTTGGGGATCAGCTTCAGCATGGCGCCGTCACAGTCGTAGCCCTGCCGCCGCAGCAGCAGCGCCGCGGCGGAGCTGTCCACACCGCCGGACATGGCCACCAATACCCGTTTTCCCTGATTTCGTTCCATAGGTTTACCTCGCTGTTGATTGGGGTAGAATACTTTTAGATATATGTTTATCTAAAAGTGTAACCCCGGCTTCCGCCGGGGTCAAGCAAAACTTTTATTTTCAATCCAGATGCTGTGCGGAGAAGGCTTGATAGGGCAGTGCATCGCTGAGCTCCATCATCACATGGGAGAAGCCACCGGCATAATCGTACTGTTTGTCCCGCACTTGGCCGCCGCCGCGGCGGATATGGGGCAGCGCCGCCGTCACCAGCGTTCCCTGACCCTCACTGCTCTCCAGCAGCAGGCGGCCGCCGTGGCCCTCGACAATGCGGCGGCAGATAGGCAGGCCCAGTCCCATGCCGTAGGAGGGGCGATCCATCCAACTGCTGTCCGTCCACAGCGCGAACAGCGCCGCCATGCGCTCCGCTGGGATGCCGCAGCCGGTGTCCCACACCCGCAGCAGCACCAAGCCGCCCTTTGTCTCCAGTGTTACGGTGACGGTGCCGCCCTTGGGTGTGAATTTCAGGGCGTTACTCAAAAGATTCCACATCAGCCGCTCCAGATAGTACCGGTTCACTGCGGCGATCACATACCGCTCCGGGCAGACGAATTCCATGTTCACACCGGTCTCGCGGGCGATGGAGGCCGCCTGGCGGCACAGCTCGTCCAGCAGTGCCTTCAGATCTTCATTCCGCGTTTCAAAGGGCTTGTCCGACAGCAACTCCGGTCCCATGGACAGGTTGCTTACTAGGCGCAGCATGCGGTAATAGCTCTGCTGCATGACGGCGCTTTCGGCGCTGTCGCCGTTCCCGGTTAGCCGCTGGGCGGCCATATGAAGATTGTGCAGCGGCGAACGAAGCGCCGATGCTATGCCAGGCAGCACGCCTGCCAGAATCTGCTGTTCTTCCGCACTGAAAGGCGTCATCATTCCCACCTCTTTCCTCTGTCAGCCTCCCCCTGCTGTGGGGCCGCTATCCACGGTAAATAACGGATGAACAGTCATATCATACCAAATGGCCAAAAGGAAAACAAGCAGTTTGTCGAATTTTGTCGAATGTTTAAGAAAAAATTTTCAAAAGGGGCTTGCATTTTCCGAAGAAATTGCATATAATTCTAAACGTACCATATGTTTGATATATTCCATCAGGAAGGAAGTTTTGATTATGAGCATAAAAGTTGGCATCAATGGTTTTGGCCGTATTGGCCGCATGGTTCTGCGTTGTTCCCTGAATCACCCCGAGATCGAGATCGTGGGCATCAACGATCTGTGCCCCGCCGACTATCTGGCTTATATGGTGAAGTACGACACCATGCACGGCAAGTTCAACGGCGATATCTATGCCGAGGGCAACAACATTGTGGTCAATGGCAAGGCCATCCCCGTTTCCGCCGAGCGCGATCCCGCCAATCTGCCCTGGGCCAAGGTGGGGGCTGAGTACGTTATTGAATCCACCGGCCTGTTCCTGACCAAGGAGAAGTCCGCCGGTCATATCGCCGCCGGTGCCAAGCACGTCGTCATGTCCGCCCCCTCCAAGGATGACACCCCCATGTTCGTCTGCGGCGTCAACGATGACACTTACACCAGCGATATGCAGTTCGTGTCCAACGCCAGCTGCACCACCAACTGCCTGGCTCCCATCGCCAAGGTGCTGAACGACAACTTCGGCATTGCCGACGGTCTGATGACCACCGTTCACTCCACCACCGCCACCCAGAAGACCGTTGACGGCGTGTCTCTGAAGGACTGGCGCGGCGGCCGTGCCGCCTCCGGCAACATCATCCCCAGCTCCACCGGCGCCGCCAAGGCCGTGGGCAAGGTCATCCCCGCCCTGAACGGTAAGCTGACCGGTATGTCCATGCGTGTTCCCACCCTGGACGTGTCCGTGGTGGACCTGACTGTGAACCTGGTGAAGCCCGCCTCCTATGACGAGATCTGCGCCGCCATGAAGAAGGCCAGCGAGAACGAGCTGAAGGGCATCCTCAGCTACACCGACGAGGCCGTCGTGTCCTCCGACTTCCTGGGCGACACCCACACCTCTATCTTCGACGCCAAGGCCGGCATCGCCCTGACCGACACCTTCGTGAAGGTGGTCAGCTGGTACGACAACGAGATCGGCTACTCCGACAAGCTGCTGTGCCTGATTGAGCGCATGTACGCCGTGGATCACAAATGATCTGGCGCAAAATCTAACGATTTTGCTGCCAAAAAGGCTTGCGGCCGACTGCGCAGTGGAGCGAAGCGGAACAAGTGCCCTTGGGGTACGCGCGTCCTTCGGACACACTGGCGGCCGAGAAGAATTTTTCTGACGCACGCCCAGCGGAAGTCCCCTTGGGGGACATGTCGTCAGAAAAATGATTTGAATGATTCGCGGCGTCCGCGCCGCGAACTTTGCGAGGCCTTTTCAATAAGCTATTTTCAGACTTTCAAGTTTTCCTTCTTTTTTGTTCCAGGAAAAACGCCGCCTTTATGGCGGCTTTTTTCCTAGGTACACCAAAAGCTTCGCAGAATTCGCTGTCGGTGCGTTAAGAAAATATGCCGGTGGCATATTTTAGCATCCGATCTCGGCGGCTATGCCGCCGTAGTATCCATCTTGGTTTTGATGCACCTTCGGCGACTAATTGCGCGGGTCGCAGCGTGATCCCCTTTTCCAAAGGGCCTGGCCCTTTGGAAAAACCAGAGGAAAACGCCGCCTTCATGGCGGCTTTTTCCTATCCCTCAATTTTTATGTGCCATATTGTCGGGAAAAGGACGGTTTTCCTGAAAAAGCCTCTTTCTTTTTCATGGAATGTATGGTACAATAGGTACAAGCGCCGTGGGCGCGCAGGAAAGGAAACATCCGTCATGGAAAGCAACGCACTTCTCAACGCGACGCTGTCCCTGGACAGCGACATCTCTCTGTATGCCCAGTTGGTGGGCATCATCAAGCGCAATATCTCCACCGGCGTTCTGGCTGTGGGCGACCTGCTGCCCAGCGAGGCGGAGTTGTGCCGCTCGCTGAATATCAGCCGCAACACCGTCCGCCAGGCCATCGGCGAGCTGGAGGATGAGGGACTGGTGGTCCGTAAGCGGGGCCGCGGCACCTTCGTGGCCGATCCCTCCACCAACCGCCGGGGTGTCCGGTACTCCTTCACCACCGAGGTATCCTCCATGGGCAAGGAGCCCAGCAGCACGCTGGTGGATTTTCAGATCATCACCCCGCCGGCCATCATCTGCGAGAAGATGGAGCTGCGGGAGGGCACGCCGGTCTATTGCTTCACCCGTATCCGCAACGTGGACGGCGAGCCGCTGATCCTGGAGACCAGCTACTATCCCCAGTACATTTATCCCCATCTGACACGGGACATGCTGCAGACCCACAGCTTTTACAGCCTCCTGTACCATGTGGGTATCGTGCCCTTCGCCGCCGACGAGAGCTATGAGGCGGTGGTGCTGGACGCGGAGAAGGCCAAGCTGCTTGGCGTGAACGCGGGAAACTGCGCCTTCTATCACCAGCGGCTCACCCGTACCGAGGACGGGCGCATCTACGAGTACACCAGGAGCTTTATCCGCGGTGACCGCGTGCGGCTGGACGTACATATGCAGAAGAGCGGCATGAACTTCGTGCGTACCATCGATTGAACGACATAAAAAGGAAGCCGTCCCGCGGGACGGCTTCCTTTTTATGTGCTCTGTTACAGCGCGGCGGCGCCGATGATGCCCGCCTCGTTGCCCAGTTGGGCCGCCTGGATCACCGGCTGGGGACGCTCCGTACCGCCGAAGCAGTTGGCGGCCACGTAGCGGCGGATGGGGGCCAGCAGGCGCTCGCCCTGGCGGCTGATGCCGCCGCCGATGAGCACCATCTCCGGCGACAGGATATTCACCAGATTGGTGATGCCGGCGGCCACATAGTCGTAGTAGCGGTCCAGCACCGCTTTGGCGGCGGCGTCGCCGTCGTCAGCGGCGTCGAACACGTCGCGGCCCGTCAGAGCGGGATAGCGGTTCAGCAGGGAGTCGGGATGGGACGCGGCGGCCTCCTTGCCCTGACGGATCAGGGCGGTGGCGGAGGCATACGCCTCCCAGCAGCCGCTGCGGCCGCAGGTGCAGGGCTGGCCGTCCAGCACCAGCAGGCTGTGGCCCACCTCGCCGCCGGCGCCGCCCAGTCCGGAAACGATCTGGCCGTCCACGATGATGCCGCCGCCCACGCCGGTGCCCAGAGTGATGAGCACCATGTTGCGGCAGCCCACGGCGGCACCCGCCACCGTCTCCGCCAGCGCGGCGCAGTTGGCGTCGTTGCTGAGACGGGCGGGCAGGCCGAAGTGCTCCGTCAGCATACGGCACACCGGCACATCGAACCAGCCCAGGTTATAGGCGCAGACCACCACGCCCCGCTGGGGGTCGCAGGTACCCGGGGCGCCCACACCGATGGAGGCACAGTCCCGGGCCGTCAGGCCCGCCTTGTCCAGTGCCAGCTCCACGGCGCGGCACATGTCCGCCACCACCTGCTCCGCCGGACGGCCGGCTCCGGCGGGGACGCTGGCCTCCGAGATCAGGTGATAGCCGCTGTCCACCACGCCCACGGCGATGTTGGTCCCGCCCAGATCAATGCCGATGCGATACATAAGGATACTCCCTTTCATGTGTGATATCGAAAACGGCGGGGCGGGCTGTCTGCCCGCCCCGCAATGGTGCGTTTGCTCAGAAGTGGGTGACAAAGTCGCTGTTTACCGCCACAGTGCGGCTGATGTTGGAGGAATTGATGCTGGCGAAGATGGTGCGCATCACCGTCAGCGCCTCCCGTCCGGAGACCTCCGGTTCGCGGTCGTGGACCAGTGCGTCCACGAACTCGTCGATGACGCCGGTGCCGTTGTGGGGCACATCAAGGTTGTAGCTGGTGGTGTTGCCCTCCAGATCGCTGACCGTGATGGGGGCAGAAGCCTCGTTGTAGATCAGCATGATGCCCTTGGTGCCGTACAGGCAGGTAGACTGGCACTCGTTGCCGTAGATGGTCCAGCTGGCCGCCATGGTGCCCAGCGCGCCGCCGGACATCCGCAGGATACACAGGGCGTTGTCGTCCACGCCGATGAGGTTCCCCTCGCTGTCGCGCTTGTTCAGCGTCACCACCTTGGCGGTGGTCTCGATGACCTTCTGGCCCAGCAGGTATTGGATCAGATCCACCTTGTGGATGCCCATATCGGACAGAGCGCCCAGCGCCGCCTTGTTCTTATCGAAGAACCAGGTGCCCTCGTCCACGGACCAGCCCTCGGGGCCGGCGTTGCCCAGCACGGCGCGGAATGTGATGACATCGCCGATGACGCCGCTGTCCAGCAGCTGCTTGGCCCGGCGGTGCACCGGATCGAAGCGCATGTTGTGGCCCACCATCAGGTGACGGCCATTGCGCTCCGCCGCAGCTACCATGGACTCGCACTCCGCCAGCGTCACGGCCATGGGCTTTTCGCACAGGACGTGCTTGCCGGCGTACAGCGCCGCCGTGGAGATCTCCGCGTGGCTGCGGTTTTCCACGCAGATGGACACGGCGTCCACATCGTCGCGGTTCAGCAGGTCAAAGTAGCTGTCGCACACCACGCCGCCATATTGGGCGGCCATCTCCTCGGCGCGGGCCCGATTCTTGTCGTGATAGGCTACCACCTGGGCATTGGGGTTCGCTGCGTACTCGGGCAGATGGCGCACCTGCGCGATCTTGCCGCAGCCGATGATACCAACTCGAATCATACAAAAGCTCCTCCTCTACTGTTCTCGTAAATCATCCTCGTCTAAATTATAACAAATTCAGGGGCAGGTGAAAAGCCTTTTTTCACAAATTGCAGAAAATTTAACCAAGACGCAGGGCCGTGGTCAGGGCGCAGCCCTTCTGCATGACGTGATCCAGCACCACGCCCCGGGGCAGGGCCAGGCGGCTGAGAGCCAACAGGGGGCCCTTGCCCGTCAGCTTGAACAGGGCCTCCTTGGCGGTCCAGGTCTCCCAGAAACGGGCGCAGTCGCCGTCGTCGCCCACGCGGATGTAGGCCATCTCCGCCTCGGAGCAGACGCGGCGCATGAATTTCTCGTCCGCAGAGCGGACCACCTCCACATCCACGCCTACCGGCACATCGGCGATGGCGCAGACGGCGTAGGGCCCGGAATGGCTGACGGAAACGTAGACGCCCACGGCGTCCACGGTGGGCTTGCCCATCTCATCCCAGCGCAGGGGGACCTCCCCCTCGCCGCAGCCCAGGCGCTGCGCCAGCAGGCGGCGGGCCAGCAGCTCACCGGCCACGGTGCGCCTGCGGTCGTCCTCGCCGGCGATGTCGTTGACGCGGCGGCGGCGCTCCTCATCCATCATACCCACGGTATGGGCCATGGTATCCGTGTCCAGCGTGCGGATGTCGTACCAAAGAAGTTCCATGTTTCCCTCTCCTCCCGATCATTCATTTTTGAGTTGAGTATAACACAACACCGCAGAAGATACCAGTATTTTATGCGCTTGCTTTTATGGAAAGAAAGAGGTACACTGTCACTGTATGGAATTACGGTGTGGATACACATACATCATATATACCATCGGTTGACAAGGGCAGACACGGTTTTGACGGGCAGAAATACGCCCATACGGCGTCAAGTCCCTTGACAATACGGCAGTATTCTCTACGGGCCTTTCCTTGTCTGGACGCATTTCTGCTCCGGCAAAACTGTCCGCATCTGCCAGCGATGGATATTCGAGCGATTTTTGGTTTTTGAGACGCAGGCGGGCGAGCGCCCGCCAAGGCGAAAAGGACAAAAAGCGACGGAAAGACGCGCTGGCAGGCGTGTTTGCCCTTGTTAACCGATGGTATCATATGGATATAATACGCTTGCTTAGGAGGAGCAGTTATGGTTTCTATTGTAGAAGTGACCACGAAGGCGCAGCTGCGCCGGTTCGTGGATTATCCCAATCAGCTGTACCGCGGCGTGCCGCAGTTCGTGCCCGCCACGTATGGCGACGACCTGTCCGACTGGGACCGTCAGAAAAATCCGGCGTTCTCCTACTGCGACGCGCGGTGCTGGCTGGCGGAACGGGACGGGGAGATCGTGGGGCGCATCGGCGCCATCCGCAGCCGCAAGGCCAATGAAAAGTGGGGCACCAACCGGATGCGGTTCACCCAGGTGGACTTTATCGACGATCCTGAGGTATCCGCTGCGCTGTTCGCCGCCGTGGAGGACTGGGCACAGGAGCTGGGCTGCACCGCGGTGCATGGGCCGCTGGGCTTCACCGACATGGACCGTGAGGGCATGCTGGTGGAGGGCTTCGACCGCCGCAGCTGCTTCTTTACATACTATAATCACCCCTACTACATCGACCACATGGCGGCGCTGGGCTACGTGAAGGACGTGGACTGAATCGAGGAGCTCATCACCGTGCCCACCGACGAGAAAACCATCCAGCGGTGGGAGAAGCTGTCGGACTTCGTGCTCAAGCGCAACCATCTGCACATCGTGGAGCCCAAGAGCCGGCTGGCGTATCTGCCGCTGCTGAAGCCGTTTTTCGACCTGGTGAACGTGGCCTACGCCCCGCTGTACGGCACGGTGGATCTGACGGATGAACAGATCAAAAAGTATGCTTCCAAATTCGCGCCGCTGATCAACCCCCACACCACCTGTTTCGTCATGGATAAGAACGACCGGATGGTCGCCTTCGGCGTAGGCGCACCCAGTCTGGCCACCGCCATGCAGAAGCACAGGGGACGGCTGTTCCCCACCGGCTGGGTGGACGTGCTGAAATCCTTCCGGAAAAACGATACCGTAGACCTGCTGCTCATCGCCGTGCATCCGGACTACCAGTCCCGTGGCGTCAACGCCGTCATCCTCAGCAAGGCCATGAAGGGCTGCCTGAAGATGGGCATCAAGCAGGCGGAGACCGGCCCCATGCTGGAGATGAACGACAAGGTGCAGTCCCAGTGGAAGGACTTTCAAACGGAACAGCACAAGCGCCGCCGGTGCTTCATCAAGGAGCTGATCCCTGCCGCCGCAGAGGCGGAGACGGAGAATGCCCCCGCCGGAGCCGCCGTATAAAGGAAAAAAGGGAACGCGCACATCGTGCGCGTTCCCTTTTGTCTTATGACAGGCCGTAGACCTCGGTGAACTTCTTCTCCAGATAGGCCACGTAGCAGTCGGGGTCGAACTTGCCGCAGACCGATTCGAACAGGGCCACGGGGTCCTTCATGCAGCCATGCTTCCAGATCCTGTCCTCCAGCCAGTTGTTGATGGGGGTCAGGTCGCCGGAGCGCACCACGGCGTCCACGTCCAGATCCCTGGACATCTCCTGGAGGTACTGGGCGCCGTAGGCCGAGCCGATGGCGTAGGAGGGGAAGTAGCCGATGTTGCCGTTGGCCCAGTGGGAGTCCTGCAGTACGCCCTGCCGGTCGTCGGGCACATCAATGCCCAGATATTCCTTATAGAGGCGGTTCCATTCGGCGGGCAGGTCGTGGGCGGTGAGGGAGCCGTCGAACATGCGCTTTTCCAGCTCGTAGCGCACCATGATGTGCAGGCAATAGGTCAGTTCGTCGGCCTCGGTGCGGATGAGGGAGGGCTCGGACTTATTGATCATGCGGTAGAAGTCGTCCTCCGTCACATTGTCCAGGCGTGGGGCGAAGTGCTCCTTCAGCCACGGATAGATGACGGAGCAGAAGGCGCGGCTTCGGCCGATGATGTTCTCATAGAAGCGGGACTGGCTCTCGTGGATGCCCATGGAGACGCCGGTACCCAGATTGCTGCGGGCCAGCTCCCTGCCGGTGTGCAGCTCGTACAGGGCGTGGCCGCCCTCGTGGATCACGGAGAACAGGGAGGAGGCCACCATGTCGGCGTGGTAGTGGGTGGTGATGCGCACGTCGTCCCGGGAGAAGTTGATGGTGAAGGGGTGCTCCGTCTCGCCGATGGTACAGTGGTTCCTGTCGATGCCCATGACATCCATGACGAAGTCGGAGAACTCCCGCTGGATGGGGATGGGGAAATCGGCGTGGAGCGGTGCGTCGTCCACCCGGTCGGCGTGGGCGGTGACGCGATGGATCAGGGGCACCAGCTTTTGCCGCAGAGCGGCGAAAAATTCGTCGCAGGCGGCAGTGGTCAGGCCCCGCTCATAGTTGTCCAGCATCGTCTCGTAGGGAGCCTTGTCCGGCTCCCAGTACAGGGCGAAGCGCTTCAGGGTGTCGAACATCTCCTGCAGATACGGCTCGAACAGGGCAAAATCATTGGTCTCTTTGGCGGTCTGCCACACATCGTCAGCCTTGATCGACAGACGCTGATAGGCCACGAACTCCTCCTCCGGGATGCGGCGGGTACGGTCGTAGCTACGCCAGTACTCCTCCACCTTGCGGCGGGTGACGGCGTCCAGCTCCTCCCGCGCAGCCATCAGGGTCTCCAGCATCTCCACCGTCTCCGGTGCAGTGGTGAGCTGATAGTCGATACGGCTCAGCTCCGCCGATGTGTCGCCGCGGACGGCGGCAGCGCCCTTGGGCGCCACGGTGACGCCGTCGTAGTACAAAAGGCCCATGGCGTGGCCCAGTGCAAAGCTGGTCTGTTCATAGGTTTTCAGCTTTTCCAATGCTTCGGTAACAGTCATGCGCATACCTCCTGTTTGTCATTTCTCTGATTATACCATCCGCAGCGGAAAGACACAAGCGGGGAAAAAGTATACAGAATCTTAATAGACTGCCGGCGGCAAACATGGTAGAATAGGGAAAATACAGCCAGAAAGGGCGGAGTACACTTGGAACTCAACAAAAAAACCATGCAGCGCATCATGCTGCTCATCGCCTTTGCGGTGCTGCTGTTCTGGGGACTTTACAACATCTCGGCAGTAACAAAGGTGCTGGGAAACCTGCTGGATCTGCTGTCGCCGCTGCTGATGGGCATCTGCATCGCCTTTGTGCTGAACCTGATGATGGCGGCGCTGGAGCGGCTGTGGGACCGTGCGCTGGCCAAATGGGACAGCCGGTGGAGCCGGAAGCTGAAGCGGCCCGTCTGCCTGACGCTGACCATAGTGCTGTTCATCGGCATCATCTTCGCCATCTTCTTCATCCTTATTCCCCGGCTGGAGGAGGCGGGCTCCACACTGGTGGCCAACATCCCCACCTACGTGGCCCAGATCCAGGCATGGTGGGAGAACCTCAGCGCCTTCGGGGCGGAGCACGGCGTGACCCTGCCGGAGCTGTCGCTGGACGCGGACAGCGTGAAGAATACCATCACCGGCTTTTTGCAGGAGAAGGGCGACAGCGTGGTGAACACCACGATGAACATCACCGCCTCCATCGTGGGGGCGCTGGTGAACTTCCTGCTGGCGCTGGTGTTCTCCCTGTACCTGCTGGCCCAGAAGGAGACGCTCCTCGCCCAGTCCAGGCGGCTGCTGCGGCGCAGTCTGCCTCAGAAGGCGGCAGACCGGCTGCTGCGGCTGCTGAGCCTGAGCAACAACGCCTTTTCCAGCTTTGTCACCGGTCAGGTGACGGAGGCATTCATTCTGGGCACCCTATGCTGCCTGGGCATGCTGATCCTGCGGCTGCCCTACGCCCTGCCGGTGTCGGTCATCATCGCGACACTGTCGCTGATCCCCATCTTCGGCGCGTGGATCGGCGCGGCCACCGGCGCGTTCCTCATCGTGTTCCAGAGCCCCATCAAGGCCCTGACGTTCCTGATCTTCCTGCTGATCCTGCAGCAGGTGGAGGGCAACCTCATCTACCCCAAGGTGGTGGGCAAGTCCGTGGGACTGCCCGGACTGTGGGTACTGGCCGCCGTCACCTTGGGCGGCGGGGCCTTCGGTGTGCTGGGCATGCTGCTGGGCGTGCCGGTGTGCTCCATCGTATACTCGCTGGTGCAGGAGTTCATCCGCGGCAAGCCGGCGGAGGAGTCCGCAAAATAAACCGTGCAATCAGAAGCGCTCCGCCTTCCGGCAGGGCGCTTTTTCCCGCGCCGTGTTTACAAATAATTAAAATAGCCCCTATTGACATTATCTGGGGAGGGTGGTAAACTGCGTTTAGCACTCGAAAAGCAGGAGTGCTAAACGGAGAAAGCTATGGAATTGACAGACCGCAAAAAGCAAATATTGAAGATCGTGGTGGAAAGCTACATCAACACCGCCGAGCCCGTGGGCTCCAAGGCCATCGTGGAACAGATGCCCGGCAAGATCAGCTCCGCCACCATCCGCAACGAGCTGGCGGATCTGGTGGAGATGGGCTATCTGGAGCAGCCCCACACCTCTGCGGGACGTGTGCCGTCGGCCAAGGGCTACCGGCTGTACGTCAACGAGCTGATGGAGCGCAAGGCTCTGTCGCCGGAGGAGACGGCCAAGATCAACGATGCCCTGTCCGGCCAGATGAAGCAGGTGGATCAGGTCATCAGTCAGGCCGGACAGATGGTATCCAGCTTTGTGGGCTACCCCACCTACGCCGTGGCCGATCACCGGACGGTCGCCACCGTGCAGCGGTTCGAGCTCATCTCCGTCAGCGAGAGCAGCTTTATCGCCGTGGTGATGCTGTCGGACAACCGCGTCAAGAGCCAGCTGATGCAGCTGGACCTGCCGGTGGACGCCGAGACGCTGCCGCAGCTGAGTCACCTGCTGAACACCCACTTTGTGGGGGCGGCGCCGGAACAGATGAATGCCACGCTGATGAGCCTGTCGGATCAGGTGTCGGGCCAGTGGTTCCTGCTTCTCAACCGCGTGACGGAATATGCCTGCACGCTGTTGGAGGAGACCCAGCACCAGCAGGTGTTTACCAACGGCGCCAGCCAGCTTCTGAAGTTTCCGGAATTTCGGGACATCGACAAGGCTCACGATCTCATGAGCTTCATGGTGGACAATAAGGAGGACCTGCCGGTGCCCCAGAGCGATGCGCCCATGCAGATCCTTATCGGGCCGGAAAACGTCAACGACGCCCTGAAGGAGAGCAGCGTGGTCATCGCCAGCTACGACATCGGGGACAACATGCGGGGTCTGGTGGGCGTTGTGGGCCCCACCCGCATGGATTACGCCGCTGTGGCGGCGCGGCTGAGCTACTTTGCAGAGAGCCTGAGCCGTATGTTTGGTAAAAAACAGCTACCGGAGGATATACAATGAGCGAAAAGGATAAGCAGAAAAAGAAGGCGTCCGCCGAAGAAACGGCGGCGCAGGAGACGGCGGAACAGACTGCGGCGCCCGCCGAGGAGGCGGTGCAGGAGGAGACGTTCACCGTCACCAAGTCCCAGATGGAGCAGATGGAGCAGCTGGCCAAGGTGCTGGCCGATGCCAACGACAAGTACCTCCGTCTGGCGGCGGAATACGACAACTATCGCAAGCGCACCACCCGCGAAAAGGAAAACGTGTACGGTACGGCCAAAGCCGACACCATCAAGCCGTTTTTGGCGGTGCTGGACAATCTGGAGCGGGGCGTGCAGCAGTTTGAGGAGGGTGACGGCCACCGGCAGGGGCTGGAGATGATCTGCAAGCAGTTCATCGACGTGCTGGGCCAGATGGGCGTTACCGAGATCCCCGCGCTGGGGCAGCCCTTCGATCCGGAAAAGCACAACGCTGTGATGCACACGGAGGACGAGAGCGCCGGAGAGAACACCATCGTGGAGGTGTTCCAGAAGGGCTTCATGATCGGAGATAAGGTGCTGCGCTTCGCCATGGTAAAGGTGGCAAACTGAAAGGAGTATTTCCATGAACGAAAAGAAGCTGTATAAGAGCAGTACGGACAAGAAGCTGGCCGGCGTCTGCGGCGGCATCGCCGAGTATTTCAACATCGACTCCACGCTGGTGCGTCTGGGCTGGGTGCTGTTCAGCCTGCTGGGCGGCAGCGGTCTGCTGGCGTATATCATCGCGGCGATCATCATGCCCGACCGGCCCTATTGATCTCTTAAACCCGTAAATAAATGAAATTAAGATAAATTCAGGAGGCAATCATTATGTCTAAAGTTATCGGTATCGACCTCGGTACGACCAATTCCTGCGTAGCCGTGATGGAAGGCGGCGAGGCAGTCGTTATCCCTAACGCGGAAGGCAACCGCACCACCCCGTCCGTGGTGGCGTTCAGCAAGACCGGCGAGCGTATGGTGGGTCAGGTGGCAAAGCGTCAGGCCATCACCAACCCCGACCGCACCATTTCCTCCATCAAGCGTGAGATGGGCACCGACCACCGCGTCTCTATCGACGGCAAGAGCTACACTCCCCAGGAGATCAGCGCCATGATCCTGCAGAAGCTGAAGGCTGACGCAGAGGCGTATCTGGGCAGCACCGTCACCGAGGCTGTCATCACCGTCCCCGCCTACTTCACCGACTCCCAGCGTCAGGCCACCAAGGACGCCGGCAAGATCGCCGGTCTGGACGTGAAGCGTATCATCAACGAGCCTACCGCCGCCGCGCTGGCCTATGGCGTGGACAAGGAGCAGGCCCAGAAGATCATGGTGTACGACCTGGGCGGCGGCACCTTCGATGTGTCCATTCTGGAGATCGACGACGGCGTCATCGAGGTGCTGGCCACCGCCGGCAACAACCGTCTGGGCGGCGACGACTTCGACCAGTGCATCATGAAGTATCTGGTCAGCGAGTTCAAGCGCACCGATGGCATCGACCTCAGCGGCGACAAGGTGGCCATGCAGCGTCTGAAGGAGGCCGCCGAGAAGGCCAAGATCGAGCTGTCCGGCGTCACCACCAGCAACATCAACCTGCCCTATATCACCGCCGACGCCACCGGCCCCAAGCATCTGGACGTGACGCTGACCCGCGCCAAGTTCAACGAGCTCACCGGCCATCTGGTGGACGCTACCATGGGTCCCGTGCGTCAGGCCATGTCTGATGCCGGTCTGAAGCCCTCTGACCTCGCCAAGGTGCTGATGGTGGGCGGCTCCAGCCGTATCCCCGCCGTGGTGGAGGCCGTGAAGAGCTTCACAGGCAGCGAGCCCTTCAAGGGCATCAACCCCGATGAATGCGTGGCCATGGGCGCGGCTCTGCAGGCCGGTGTGCTGACCGGCGACGTCAAGGGTCTGCTGCTGCTGGATGTCACCCCCCTGTCTCTGGGCATTGAGACCATGGGCGGTGTCTGCACCCGTCTGATCGAGCGCAACACCACCATCCCCGTCAAGAAGAGCCAGATCTTCTCCACCGCCGCCGACAACCAGACCTCCGTCGAGGTCAACGTGCTGCAGGGCGAGCGTGAGATGGCCGCCGCCAATAAGAGCCTGGGCCGCTTCCATCTGGACGGCATCGCTCCGGCCCGCCGCGGCGTGCCTCAGATCGAGGTCACCTTTGATATCGACGCCAACGGCATCGTCAACGTCAGCGCCAAGGATCTGGGCACCGGCAACGCCCAGCACATTACCATCACCTCTTCCTCCAACATGTCCAAGGAGGACATCGAGAAGGCCGTCAAGGAGGCCGAGCAGTATGCCGCCGAGGACGCCAAGATCAAGGAGAAGGTGGAAGTCCGCAACCAGGCCGACCAGATGGTCTATCAGGCAGAAAAGACCCTGAACGAGGTGGGCGACAAGGTGCCCGAAAGCGAGAAGGAGCCCATCAAGGCCGGTATCGAGAAGCTGAAGGAGACCCTGAAGGGTGAGGACACCGACGCCATCAAGGCCGCCACCGAGGAGCTGACCCAGCTCTTCTATAAGATGAGCGAGAAGCTGTACCAGCAGCAGGCGCCCCAGGGCGATCCCAACATGGGCGGTCAGCAGCCCGGCGGCGACCCCAACGGCGGCCAGCAGTACTACGACGCCGACTACAAGGTCGTGGATGACGATGATCAGAACAAGTAAGTAATGTATCCCGCAATAAGGGGCAGGGTGACCTGTCCCTTGTTGTGGCGTTTAGGAGACAACACCTATGGCTCAGGAAAAACGAGATTATTACGAGGTCCTCGGCGTCAGCAAGGGCGCGTCGGAGGACGAGATCAAAAAAGCATATAAAAAGCTGGCCCGCAAGTATCACCCGGACATGAACCCCGGCGACAAGGAGGCTGAGGAGAAGTTCAAGGAGGTCAACGAGGCCAACGAGGTGCTGTCCGATCCCGATAAGAAGGCCCGGTACGACCAGTTCGGCTTCGCGGGCGTGGATCCCAGCTACGGCGCAGGTGCCGGCGGTCCCGGATGGGGCGACGGCGCGGCGGGCTTCGACTTCGGCGATCTGGGCGACATTTTCGGCAGCTTCTTCGGCGGCGGCTTCGGCGGTCAGCAGCGGCGCAACCCCAACGCGCCCCAGCGGGGCGAGAGCATCCGCGCCGCCGTCACCGTCACCTTTACCGAGGCGGCCTTCGGCTGCGAGAAGGAGATCTCCGTGGAGCGCAGCGAGCAGTGCCCCACCTGTAAGGGCAACGGCTGTGCCGCGGGCACTACCCCGGAGGTGTGTCCCACCTGCCACGGCAGCGGCAGCGTCCAGACCCGGCGGCAAACGCCCATGGGCGTATTCGCCTCCACGGCGCCCTGCACCAAGTGCGGCGGCACCGGCCGGATCATCCACCAGCCCTGCCCCGACTGTCACGGCCAGGGCCGCATCCGCAAGCGCCGGGCCATCAAGGTCAACATCCCCGCCGGCATCGACGACGGCCAGACCATCTCCCTGCGGGGACAGGGCCACGCCGGTAAGAACGGCGGCCCCAGCGGCGACCTGCTGATCACCGTGATGGTGCAGCCCCACGAGATCTTCCGCCGGGAGGGTACCTCCGTATTCTGCGAGGCCCCCATCACCTACGCCCAGGCGGTGCTGGGCGGCACGCTGGAGATCCCCACCATCGACGGCAAGGTGAAGTACGACATCCCCGAGGGCACCCAGACCGGCAGCGTATTCCGCCTGCGGGGCAAGGGCATCCCCTCTCTGAACGGCCGGGGCCGGGGCGACCAGTACGTCACCGTCAATATCGAGACCCCGAAAAATCTGAACAAGGAGCAAAAGGAAGCCCTGAAGAAGTTCAGCGACCTGCTGGGCGAGAGCAACTACGAAAAGCGGAAGAGCTTCTTTAAGAAACACTGATGTATCTGGCTGATTATCATGTACACTCCTCCTGTTCGCCGGACGGCCGCCTGACCATGGCAGACATGGCGCGGCAGGGCATCGCCCGGGGCCTGGATGAGATCTGCTTCACCGACCATGTGGACACCATTGAGTGGGGCACCACCCACCTGCGCAGCGACTGCTATGACTGGGAAAAGGCCCGGCAGCAGTACCAGGACGCGGTGGGGCAGTACGGTGACCGCATCCGGCTGAAGCTGGGTGCGGAGTTGGGTGAGGCGTACCTGGGTTTTGACTGTGCCCAGCGCCAGATGGCCGATGCGCCGCCGCTGGACTTCGTCATCGGCTCTGTCCATATGACCCGCGACGACAACGGCTGGTTCGACCTTTTCTACATCGACGGCGACCGGGACGACGCCTATTACCACGCCGTCATCGACGCTTACTTAGAGGAGGAGCTGAAGCTGGCGAAATGGGGCCAATTCAGCGTACTGGGCCACCTGACCCTGCCGGTGCGCTGCATCAACGAGATGCGCCATAAAGACATCTCCTTCCGGCCCCACATGGCCCAGATTGAGGAGATCCTCCGCACCATCATTCCCCGTGGGCTGGGCATCGAGTGCAACACCAACCGGGGCAATACGCCCCTGCCGGACGCCGACATTCTGACGCTGTACCGCCAGCTGGGCGGCGAGATCATCACCCTGGGCTCCGATGCCCACACGACGGCGCATCTGGGCTGCGCCATCGAGGCGCGGCAGGCGCTGCTGCGGCAGTGCGGCTTCCGCTATTTCACCACCTTTGACCGCATGAAGCCCTCATTCCAGGCGCTTTAAGGAAACAAAACACCACAGAACTACCAACAGGAGGAACATCATCATGAAAATTGCCATCGGCTGTGACCACGGCGGCTATCTGCTGAAGCAGGACATTCTCATCTGGCTGGAGGAGCACGACTACGAGTTCAAGGACTTCGGCTGCTACAACACCGAAAGCGTGGACTATCCCGTGTACGGCGAGAAGGTGGCCCGTGCCGTGGCCAGCGGTGAATGTGACAAGGGCATCGTCATCTGCACCACCGGCATCGGCATCTCCATGTCCGCCAACAAGGTCAAGGGTATCCGCTGCGCCCTGTGCGGCGACAGCTACAGCGCCGAGATGACCCGCCGCCACAACGACGCCAACGTGCTGGCCATGGGCGCCGGCATCATCGGCCCCAACCTGGCCAAGAAGATCACCGAGGTGTTCCTGACCACCGAGTTTGAGGGCGGCCGCCATGCCCGCCGCGTGGGCCTGCTGGACAACATCCAGCCCTGACCATGACCAAGGGATATCACAATTACCGTGGCCGTGGCCGCCGCCAGAAGCGGCTGCTGGCTGTGGTGCTGGTGCTGGTGATCCTGGCGGCGGTAGCATTTCTGGTGATCCAGAATTACATCGTATACGACGACGCGGGCAAGGCCCACATCGAGTGGCCCTTCCGCAAGGATGAGCCTCAGCCGGATACACAGGAGCCCGCCATACCGGACAACGACGTGACCATCGACTATGTGGACAACGGCTATATGCCCCACCTGGAGGCGCTGCACGCCCGGATGCTGCCCGCTGACGTACTGCGGCAGGATCCCCAGACGGTGCTGGACAGCCTGACGGAAAACGCCTACGCCGTGGAGACCAAGCGCGTCAACGGCTCCATCACCTACACCACGGCGGTAGATGTGCCGCAGCAGGTGGACGTGGCCCCGTATGACACCATGGCTAATCTCCAAACGCTGCTGGCTGGCGACGCCTATTCCATCGCCCGCATGTCCGTGTTCTGCGACAGCTACTTTGTCCGGGCCTACCCCGACGCGGCCATGCGCGTGGAAAGCGGAAGCTTCTGGTACGATGCCGCCAGCATGGCGTGGCTGGACCCCACCAATCCGCAGGTGCTGGTGTATATCACCACACTGTGTCAGGAGTACGCCCAGCTGGGCTTTGACGAGATCGCGCTGGATTACTTCAGCTATCCCACCGCCGGACGGCTGGATTCCATCGCCGGTCTGGAGGGTGTGGATAAGGTGCAGGTGCTGACGGATTTTGTTCAGAGTCTGCGTGCCAACCTGCCGGACAGCGTCAAGGTCAGCATCGTGTTGCGCAGCGAGCCGGCGGCCGATTTCGGCCTGTCGCCGGAGATGCTGGCGCAGAACTTTGACCGCATCTATCTGGAAGCCGGCGTGGATGCCGCGGCGCTGCGGCAGCAGCTGCCGGAGAAATTCGATGCCGATACCCGCCTGGTATCCATCGTCGCCGCCCCGGTGGAGAGCGGAAGCTATGTCGTAAAAGGATAACAGGCAAAAAGGCCGTCCGGTTTGGCCGGGCGGCCTTTTGTATCCTGTGTGTTGACAACGGCGCAAGCAGCTGTTATCATGGAAGTACAAACATAGAAAAGGAGAGAGCCCTATGAAGCAAATAATTTTCCTTGTCATCGCGGCTGTTCTTGCGATTGCCGCAACGGTGCTGGCGTTCATCTTCATCGTGCCGGAAAAGCGCCGTGAGAAAATGAATGCCTTTGGCAGATTCCTGCAAGACCTTTGCAGCTTCAAGTTTCTTGTGGTGGAAAAGATCCTGCAGGCGCTGTATATCTTCTCTACGGCTTTCGTTGTCCTCTACGGTGTGATGCAGCTGTTCAATATCCAGAGAGATTACTGGAGCGGCGGTGTCAAATGGATGGGCGGCATGGGACTGCTGTACATCGTTCTGGGTCCCATTGTCGTTCGCCTCAGCTATGAGCTGCTGATGATGGTGGTTCTGCTGGTGAAGAATGTGATCGCCATCAACCATAAGCTGGCCGATCAGACCGGAAGAGCCGCCGGTGATGTGTTTGCCACGCCCGACGTGCAGGAGCTGAAGGTCGCCGTCCTCCAGCGCAAGACGCAGGCTCCGGCACAGGAGCCGGTGCAGGCGGCATGGGCCCCGGTGCAGCCTCCCATGCAGGAGCCAATACAGGCCCCGGTGCAGCCTCCCATGCAGGAGCCGATGCAAGCCCCGGTACAACCCGCCCTTTTCTGCAAAGAGTGCGGCGCCAGATTGGAAAATGGCGTCTGCCCCCGCTGCGGCACTCCTGCCCAGCAGTAAAATGCCCTATACAAAAAGATGCCGTCCGGCTTTCGACCGGACGGCATCTTTACTTTATAGAAGCTCATCTGCCAGTGCATCCAGCTGCGCCTTGTTCTCCTCCGTCATGGCGGAGCGGATGGTCACCGTGCTGCCCAGGGTCACGTTCTTGCAGCCCTCCAGCAGCTTCTTCATCTCCTTAGCGGCGGCAGGCGCCCAGGAGCCGTTCTCGATGAACGCCACCTGGCGGTTCTGATAGTTCCGCTCGGTGAGATGCTGGATGAACTCCCGCATGGCCGGGAACAGGAAGCCGTTATAGGTGGGCGCGGCCAGCACCAGCTTGCCGTAGCGGAAGGCGTCCTCCACCGCCTCGGCCCAGTCGTCCCGCTGCACACAGGTGACCGCCACCTTGGGGCAGCCCTTCTCCTTCAGCTTCTGGGCCAGCAGCTCCACGGCCTTCTCCGTGTTGCCGTACACCGAGGCGTAGGTGATCATGACGCCCTCGCTCTCCACGCCGTAGCCCGACCAGATGCCGTACAGCCGCAGGGCCTCCGCCAGCTCCGCGCCGGTCAGCACCGGGCCGTGAAGGGGGCACACCGTCTGGATGTCCACCGCAGAGGCCTTCTTCAGCAGCGCCTGTACCTGCGCGCCGAACTTACCCACGATGCCGAAGTAGTAGCGCCGCGCCTCGCAGGCCCAGCCCTCGGGATCCTCCACATCTAAAGCACCAAACTTGCCCAGTCCGTCGGCGGAAAACAGCACCTTGTCCGTGCTGTCATAGGTGACGATCACCTCCGGCCAGTGTACCATGGGGGCCGTCAGGAAGGTCAACGTGTGATGGCCCAGCGCCAGCGTGTCACCCTCGCCCACCGCCAGACGGCGGTCGGCGTAATCGCTGCCGTAGAACTGCTTCATCATCCGGAATGCCGCCTGAGAGGCCACCACGGTGGCGGCGGGCCAGGCATCCATAAAGCGCACGATGTTGGCGCTGTGATCCGGCTCCATGTGCTGCACCACCAGATAGTCCGGCGTGCGGCCCGCCAGCGCCGCCGTCAGGTTGTCCATCCACTCTCCGCCGAAGTGGGCGTCCACCGTGTCCATGACGGCCACCTTCTCATCCAGAATGACGTAGGAGTTGTAGGCCATGCCCAGGGGCACGTCGTACTGCCCCTCAAACAGCGTCACCTGATGATCGTTGACGCCGATATAGCGGATATCGTTGCTGATAAACATGATAGAAACCTCCTTTAAGGGAAAAGGCGCCCGGCAGTGAAAGCCGCCAGGCGTCCTTAGAGAATACGTTGATTGTTACGCCTCGGTGGGACGGGGACGGCGATACTCCTGGGCCTTCTCCTCGCCGCGCAGGACGCGCAGGGCACCCTGGGCCAGAGCCAGCAGCTCATCCTCGCCGGGATACACGGTGATGGGAGCGATCCAGTCCACCATCTCGCTGATGGCGTCCACGGTCTCCTTGCCGTAGGCGATGCCGCCGGTCAGGATGATCTGATCCACCTTGCCCTTCATGACAACGGCCATGGCGCCCACTTCCTTGGCGATCTGATAGTGGAAGGCGTCCACCACACCGGCGATCTTCTTGTCGTTCTTGGCCTCGGCCAGCAGATAGCGCATGTCGTTGGAGCCGGTATAGGCCACCAGACCGCCGCGGCCGGACAGCATGCGGTTCAGCTCGGTCTCGGTATACTTGCCGGAGCAGCACAGCTTCACCAGCTGGCCGGTGGGCAGAGAGCCGGAGCGCTCGGGAGAGAAGGGGCCGTCACCGTCCAGGGCGTTCTGGGTGTCGATGACGCTGCCGTGGCAGTGTGCGCCCACGGAGACGCCGCCGCCCAGGTGGCAGACGATCAGGTTCAGATCCTCGTAGTTCTTGCCGTTCTCCTTGGCATAGCGCTTGGCAACGGCCTTCTGGTTCAGAGCGTGGAAGATGCTGACGCGCTGGAACAGGGGGTGACCGGCATAGCGGGCCACGTCAGACAGCTCGTCCACCACCACGGGGTCAACGATGTAGGAGGGGATACCCAGGGAATCGCCGATCTCGCGGGCGATGATGCCGCCCAGGTTGGAGGCGTGCTGGCCCTGCACACCGATGGTGCAGTCGTTCACCAGATTGTCGTTGACGGCGTAGGTGCCGCCGCGGATGGGGCGCAGCAGACCGCCGCGGCCGGAAACGGCAGACAGGGTGTTGATATCGAAATTCTCTTCCCGCAGCGCCTTCAGCACCAGCTGGCAGCGCCAGTCCTTCTGGGCGGGGATGGAGTTGAACTGGGCGATATCCTCGGCGCTGTGACGCAGGGTCTTGTCAAACAGCAGGTTCTCGTCCTCATAGACACCGATCTTGGTGGAAGTAGAACCGGGGTTGATAACAAGGATCTTGAAAGACATTTTTTGTTCCTCCTGTGTATGGTAATTCGCCACCATAAAAAAATTTCCAACCCATATTATACAAAACTTTTTTCCCGCTGTAAAGCGTGAATTTACACAGAAAACCGCGATGACGGTTGACAAAGTCTACATTTTGGAGTATGATACCAAAAAATGCACCGAAAATACATCAAAAAGCGATGAAAGAGAGAGTAACCGGCAGATACCGCCACAAGAGAGCCCGGAAAGGTGAAAGCGGGCGCGGAGGAAACCGGCGAACATGGCTCCGGAGCTGTCCGGCCGAACGGGATATCCCTCAGGCCGGGACGGGAAGCGCCCGTTACCGCGCGGGAGTGTGATGGCACTCCATAAGGCTTTGGCCGCGAGGCCGGGGCGAAGCAAGGTGGTACCGCGATAAAGTGAAAGTCGCCCTTGACGCGTTTTGCGTTAAGGGCGTTTTTTATTCGTATATCCCCGGAAAAAACAGGAAAAATAATTTTAAGCCGTCCTTCCATTCGGGGCGGCGGAAAAGGAGAGATATCCCCATGGAAAAGAAAAAATTTTATATCACCACACCTATTTATTACCCCTCTGACAAACTGCACATCGGCCACAGCTACTGCACCGTGGCCACCGACGCCATCGCCCGCTATAAGCGTCTGCAGGGCTACGACGTGATGTTCCTGACCGGCACCGACGAGCACGGCCAGAAGATCGAGACCAAGGCCCAGGAGGCCGGCATGACCCCCCAGGCCTTTGTGGACCGCATCGTGGAGGGAGAGCG
>ERZ826242.1453-NODE-1453-length-25726-cov-5.364770_pt1 | contig 25726 bp, 33 predicted proteins | sample MGYA00519871_ERZ826242 | MGnify/ENA primary metagenome ERZ826242 (study PRJEB31778, sample SAMEA3449226) | human gut metagenome | biome: human gut; feature: human-associated habitat; material: faeces | place: United Kingdom | collected 2010/2012 ...
TTTCTGAAATAGAATAGTGTGTCCATTTTCCCTCTTTGCGCCCGACAACTATTTCCGAGTCACAAAGAATTTTCATATGGTGGGAAAGCGTAGGCTGTGTGACATTGATTTCTTCCAACAGCTTGCAGGCGCATTTTTCACCTGAACGCAGCAGTTTTATAATCCTAATGCGATTTTCATCACAAAACGCTTTGAAAATTGCCGCAATTCTTTTTTCTTCCATCTCTTTCGATCACCTCCCATAGATAAATGTCTATATGTTATTATATGCACGACAGCGTGAATTGTCAATACCTTTTTCAAAAAAGGCCTTGATTTTTCACCCGTGGTGTGTAAGCTGTGACTCACACAAGGCAACAGCCCCAGCACAAAATGAAAGGTGGAAATGATAATGAAAACAGGAAAAATCACAGCGAAACTGAGGGACGCGGTTCCGGTTTGCCTTATGGTAAACGGCGAGGAAGTCAAGCGGTATAAGAACATCGAGCTGCCGGACGCACTGAAAGAGGTGGAAATGACCGACTTCCATTTCAACGTACACATGGATGGGAAGATCACCTTTGAAATCCACTATGAGGAAGGCGCACTGCCGGAGATATTCCCGGAGGCCCGCACCAGAGTAAGCCGGGCGACGAAAGCCGCCACCAAAGCCGCCGCACAGGAAAGCACAGAGGTTATGGCCGTGGAGGCTGCCGAGCCGGAAATAGAGACCGCGCTGCAAGAAAGCCCACAAACCGACGAAATCCCGGCGGAAGATCCCGGTGAGCCTATCACGGTGGGAAATGAGCCGGAAGGCATCGAAGCGGCCTATAATGTGACAGGTGTGCGTCGCAAGGAGCTGGTGGCAGCAGTAGGCGACTTCATTGGCGCAAAGCCGGAATATCTGAGAGCGCCGACATACGCTTTCGCAGTAGGAAGCTATAACATTGACAAAGAAGGAACCTTGACCGGCCCGGAAAATCCGGCCCTCATCGAAAGCCTGAAAGAACAAGGTTTCATTGCCGCAGAGTAAAACGAGAAGGCCCCGCTTCGGCGGGGGCTTTCTTGGGTTATAACATGCTTCCCTTTTGTAGCTCGATATGCTATAATCAGAAAAACAAATTGGAAGTTGGAGGGATCACATGAAACGAGAATTAGGAATTGCCAGATGTGGCCTTGCGTGTTGCTTATGCACAGAGAAAGCTGATTGTAACGGCTGTGGCTCAAACGGTTGTCCAGATAATGATATTTGTGAGAATAAAAAATGTTCGATTGCAAAAGGACTGACACACTGTTATGAGTGTGAAGAAAATTGCAGGAAAGGACTATTAAGCAAAATCAAACCGTACGCATTTACCTTATTTGCGAAAAAGTATGGAGAAGAAAAGCTCTTGGACTGTTTAGAGAGAAATGAGAAAAACGGGATTGTATATCACAGAAATGGCATAAACGGAGATTATGATGATTTTGATGATGTAGAACAGTTAATGAATTTTATCCTGACAGGAGTGCGATAAATCCTAATTTGCTGTTTTGATTAGCCCCGCTTCGGCGGGGCTTTTCCTGTTCTCAGTGAAAAAAGATATGTTTCAAGACCTTTAGAGCTTGCTTTTTGACCGGTGTTGTATAAGCTGTCACTCACAGAAATAAAACATATCTTTAAGGAGGACGCAATCATGCTACAAATATCTGAAATCGTAAGAAAAACCGAGGAAATGTTCGACCTGTTCAACGAGCATTTTTACGAGGGCGAGTTGAGCCGCCCGGCCATCACTGTATCGCCGGACGGAGGGCGCGGGGCTTATGGCTGGTGCAGTATCAACGAGATATGGAACGCCAGCGGAGAGAAATATCGGGAAATCACTCTCTGTGCCGAGTACCTTGACCGGCCCATCTTCGAGCTGGCAGCCACGCTCCTGCATGAGATGGCGCATCTCTACAATCTAATGTATAGTATTCAAAATGTAACTACCAAATCAAATATTTCCGTAATAAACCTTCCTGGCCATCATCTTTAATCCTTTCAACTGCGTACCGCAACCATTCATCCGGCGTTGGCATCTCTCCGGCACAGGGAATTTTTCTCCATTGCTCTCTTTTGACCGGATCGTTACTATTCCAGCCCTGCTCAATCCTTTTAGAAATAATCGCTCGCATTTCCTCAACTGAAATGTTTCTCTCCCGTGCCATTCTCTCAAAAATATGCTCCTGCATTATCCTGCCTCCAGTCTTTTATGAATAGTATTTCCATCATCTACAATACTATAACTGCATAAGCCCCTTTTAGGAAATATGGTAGCTACCGATTGTGACTATTATACCACCTTTCTGGGACTTAGAATAGATACAGATAGGTAGGTGATGATATGGATGCGCAGAAACGAATCAGAGAACTGATGGAGGAACGGAACTGGACGGACTATCGGCTGGCAAAGGAGGCAAACCTTTCCCATTCCACCGTTACAAATATGTTCAACAGGAATAACGCACCCACGCTGCCAACTCTGGAGGCAGTATGCAGGGCATTTGGCATCACACTGGCCCAGTTCTTTGCCGAGGGTGAAGAATCGCGATTGACTGAAGAGCAACAGAAACTCTTTTCAAAATGGAGTACCCTGACAGATAGGCAAAAGCAAATCCTTCTTGAACTAATGGATGCTATTTGAAGCACATCGCTCCCACACTGGGAAAGATGTGCTTTTCTTTTGTCATTAAAAAAAGCCCCTGCTAACCGCAGGAGCGAAAACAAAAACTTTATATGTAAATTTGAAATGCACCCATTCACGCAATTTGGGTGCATTGTATCAATTTATGGTACGCAAGCCAGATAGGATATCCGATAAATACTGTGTCATAATCCTGCCAGTTATCAACCGTGTTAGCAACCAGCTCAATATCCCTGGCATCGGTATCTTCATGCTCATTTGCCACACGGCTGTTATCATCCGTCCAGTCAAGGTCCGCATCCGAATACGGCTCTACAGGCTGCAGCTCAAAAAGATCCCCTCCGCTGGCGCTTGCAATATACTCAGCAGCCTGTTTAGTGTTGCCGGTAGCCGAGTAATACACAACCAGTATTTTGGAACTATCAGATTCAGGCTTGCTTTCCGGCTGAGTTGACGGGTTTGTTACAGGCTCGCTTTGAGGCTGAGCCGCCTCATCCGATTCAGGCTCAATTGCGGTCTGACTGCTGCATGCACAAATGCTGATTGCCATTATAAACACCAATAGTATCGCGGTTAACTTTTTCATTAATTTGTAACTCCTTTCAGCTTGTTCTTCTTTGTTTAATTTTATTATAAAGAAATTAAGCCCCTGCCGGAATTCTCAATTTGTTTTGCAGTATATACCTAAAGGTTTAGAGTAATTTATGGCATTATTGAAAAAGTAACGGTTACATCCCCGCTTCCCAGCGCCTGCTGCCAGCCTGAAAGGTCGTCAATTTTGCCCAGCCGGGTATAGCTCCAGGAGTTTGAACCGTAAAAGATAACAATCTGATTGCCGCTGTACAATACAATATCTCCTGGTTGGGTTGTAATTTGGCTGTTGCTTACAGGAAGGCTTACGCCTAGTGGGCCAACCTTTTCAAACCCTGCATAATCACTCATTTGTATTGTCACTGGCGCTTGCTCCATCATCTCTACAAAAGCTTCTGTTGCAGCATTCTTTTCCAGCGTAGCTGTAAACAAACTATTGCCAACTTGTACATTCATTTTAAGCTGTGCCTCCTTTTCAGCTCCGCTTTCCGGCTCCGGCGCCGATGTCGCCTGCTCGACGCTGGATTTATCCGGCTCGGGACTAGTACCTTCTGCAGGCGGCTGCTGAACAGCGGTGCTTATTACCTCATCCTGCTCCTGTTGAGGCTGGCTGGATTCTAAATCACCTGTCGTTTCCTCTATATCTTGTTGGCTTTGCTGCGTCTCATCGGTAGGATTAGTTTCTGCATCAGCCTGCGTGTTATCCAAGTTATCTACATTTTCTGGCTGAGGGATTTGAGCATAATCATCTCTCTGTTCTGATAGCTTACAGCCCGATAACAGCAAAATAATTATTAAAAAGCTTAACACTATCTTAACCAGCCTATTTTTCATGACCCACACCACCTTTGACTAAATTATAAATCAATAATATTCAAATAGCAAATACTTATAATTTATATATTTATATATTTGAAAACTATAGAATTTTAATCTAAAATAGTACTAGGAGGTAAACAATATGGAACTAAGAGTTTTACATTACTTTTTAGCGGTGGCAAGAGAGCAGAGTATATCTGCGGCTGCCGAGTCACTGCATCTTTCCCAGCCCACACTTTCAACTCAACTTAAGGCGCTTGAGCAGGAGCTGGGCAAACAGCTATTAATTCGCGGCACTAAAGGCTCCCGCAAAGTGATTTTGACAGATGAGGGCATTATTTTACGTAAGAGGGCGGAGGAGATACTGGATTTAGTTAAAAAGGCAGAAAGTGAAATTCAAGTCGCAGACAAATCTATTGCTGGCGATGTATACATAGGCGCCGGAGAAACTGATATTATCCGTCTCTTTGCAAAAGCTGCCCAACAGTTAAAACAAGCATATCCGGATATACACTATCATATTTCAAGCGGCAATTCAGCCTTTGTATTGGAACAGCTGGACAAGGGATTAATTGATTTTGGGCTTGTGTACAGCTCGGTTGACCATACAAAATACGAATCTATTGATGTCCCTATAAAAGACACATTCGGAGTATTAATGCGAAAGGACTCTGCGCTTGCAAAAAAAGAATTTGTTTACCCCGAGGACTTGTGGGACAAGCCACTTATTATGTCCCACCAGGACGAGCAGGATGGCTGGCCGATAGCAGAACAAATCAGAAAAGACGTTACAAAGCTAAATATCATTGCCACCTACAACCTGCTTTATAACGGGTCTCTTTTGGTGGCAGAAGGGCTTGGATATGCTGTCTGTTTTGATAAAATCATCAATACAACAGGTGACAGAAATCTCTGCTTTAGGCCGATTAAGCCGGAAATAGAGACAACTCCTTTAATAGTCTGGAAAAAGTATCAGGTGTTGTCAAAGGCCGCTAAAAAGTTTTTAAATCAGCTTTATAAAGTTTTTAATTCGCTGTAAGCCCATTAGTATCAAAACAAAGCTCACACCGTTTTTTGATTGAAAACGCCTCAAAATACCTCTCCTCCAGCACAATCCACTTATCTTGAAAGGTTTTAAGCCCTGCCGCGCCATTGCGGTATAGAATACGGCGGCGCTGAACTTCGGGCGAAATTGTGAGAAAAATATGAAAGTCATAAAAATCAAATAATTCTGGATGGCAGCTATAGGATCCCTCTATAATTGTGACTTGCCCTGGCTGTACCTGGATAGGTTCTTTATACGTTTGTGTATGGCAGTCATAAGGCCGATAGCAAAAATCTGTTCCTCTTTTTAATGGCTGCAAAACCTCTGTTTTAACCCGCTCCCAGTCCACATTACCCCCAGGCTGCTGCAAACGCCGTGGTGCGCGCTGTTCGGGCCGCAGGAAAAAATGGTCCATATGTATCACATTACAGCCAGTATCTCGCTGAAGCTGTGTTGCCAGCGTGGTTTTTCCTGCTGCACAGCGGCCATCAATGGCAACTATTAGCTGAGTATGTGTTTTAAGAAGTTGATTTATGGCATCTTTAATTTTTAAGGCAATAACGTCCATTAAGAATCACTTTTAACCGGCACAGCCGAAGGCCTGCGGAATACAACCAGCCCGGTGCGGTTAAGGGCAACCATGATTACGGGTATTAAAATAAGTTGTATGATAATCCCCGGGATTGCACTTGTAAAAGCGCCCGCCATAAACATTTTTACTGTAAAGCTGCTGCCGGACACCCCATACTGAATGACCTGCACCACACCCCAAACCGCGCGGCCGGCCAACATTGAAATAATAAGGCATCGATAGAGTGCACGGATACACTGCCATTTGGACAGGCTGTAAAGCAGCCCTGCAACAAGACCATAGGTCATCAGTTCAAAGGCCATGCCGGTTGCTGCTGGGAAAAACGCCGGCGCACCAAATATGGCTGAACGAAGCAAGGGCACAATAAACCCTACTGCAGCACCGTACTGCCAGCCGCAGATAAGTCCGCAGAGAAAAACAGGTATGTGCATGGGCAGCAGCATGTTCCCAATCTGCGGGATTTGACCTGTAAGAAACGGAAGTACAAGGCCTAAGGCCAAAAACATCGCCGCCAAAGTCATATTTTTTAAATTCTTTTTCATTATCATCTGCTCCTTAATAATTATCAGTTTTCTTGACCTTATCAAGCCAAGCAGAAATATCTTCTTTTAGTGTTACCATTTCGTCACCGCCGGTCGAGTCAAACTGAACTGACATGTCATTGGCAAAGTGCGCGCCCTTGCAGGCGGCCTTGATGTCATCCAGAACATGTCCCGGCCAACCGCCGTGGGTCTGGAAAGGGATTACCGTTTTACCCTGCCAGTTGTGTTCACTTAAAAATGTCAGCACTGCCGGGGCCATTGTATACCACCAGGTTGGCGTGCCAACTGCTATTATACCATACTCCTCAGGGCTAACAGACAGCGGCGTGATTGCAGGCTTATAGCCGCGATTAACTTCTTTTTGGCCCTGGTCTACAATTTCATCGTAAGAGCCAGTATAGGGCACAACGGTTTTAATCTCTGCAATATCTGCTCCTGTAGCTTTCTGCAACTGCTCGGCAATACTCCTGGTGTTGCCATTTGATACAGAATAATACACAATAAGCATTTTATCTATCATAACAGATTCTCCTTGGTTTTATAAATTAAAATACTGTGCAGCAGCGGTATCACGGATATTGTCAGACTGGAGATTGTCCAGCTTTAACAGTTCTTCTGTGAGGGCGTAGCCATGCCAGCGCAGCCTGTGCTTAGTAAGGCAGTGGCCTGTTTATCACAACATCTTACGTGGCCTGATTTTCTTATTTACGCATTTTGTGCTGCCTGGTTAACACAGCGAAGTGCATTTAGGCTGCGGGGATATCCGATATAGGGCAGGCACTGGGAAATAACTTTAATCAAAAAGGCTTTGTCATTCCCAATGCGCATATTTGCCGCAGCATGGGAAGTAAGCTGTGGCTCACATCCGCCCTGTGCTGAAAGAAAACAAAATGTAATCATTTCACGCTGTTTGTAGTCCAAGCCTTTACGGGTGTAATAATCACCAAAGCAATTATCCACCAGCCATTTATTGATATGCCGGCTCTCGTCCGGGCCGGACTGTGCAAAGCCTCGCATCGACTCACCAAAAATATCAATTTGGGCCTGCTGGCCAGCCTCCAGCCGGTCAGCGGCGGTTGTTGTAGCCTGGCTTTCAAGCGGCAGTTTAATACCGCCGGATATCAAAATGTCATTGGCAGCGTTTAAAAAAGGGAGCACTCTGCCAATGCCCAGGTAGGCCACTGCCTGATATATAATTTCTTTTGCCTCTACCGGCGTTACCCCAAGATTCAATGCAGCTGGCAGCATTTCCTTATACTCATCAATGCTCTGGCTGCCAATCAATGTTGCAAGTATCGCCATCATACGAGTACGGTCGTCAAGATTATCGTTGCTGACCACCTCGTCAAAAGCAAAGTTGTTAAACAGTTGTATAAAATCCGGGTCAGTTTCTGATAATTTAGAGTGGTGTCCAGGAAACATTTTATCAAGATAATTTTTTGACAGTTCACTCATTGTCTGCCACCTCAATCAAGTGTGATTATTTCGTATTCCCGGCTGCCCAGGCCATGCTGCGCTGCGGCCTCAACTGTGTGTATACCATGGAGGGAATCCATGCGCTCAATCAGTGCCTTTTTACCTGGGTCGGCAGAGTTTACTACTGCATCATAACAGGCCTGGTCCACTGCCACCGGATCAGTAGAAGCAAAAATGCCAAGGTCAGCCATTTCAGGCTCTGCCGGGTTTGAATCACAGTCACAGTCCACACTTAACCGATTGGCCACATTGATATACACCATGTTTTGGGCGCCTTTATAGTCAATTACCGCTTTGCAGGCATCGGCCATAGACTCCAAAAAGTGGTCCTGCGGCGGAAGTTTATTAAAAAGTTCTGCCGCCTCTGTGGTCACGCCCGCTGTGTGAATATAGGTCTTTCCCTGTGTAGAAGCTATTCCGATACTAATATTTTTTAGCGCACCGCCAAAGCCACCCATTGCATGCCCTTTAAAATGAGATAGTACTAAAATTGAATTGTAATTTTCCAAATGTTTGCCAACTATATCCTTGTCCAAATGAAATCCGTTTTGGACAGGAATTTCCATTTGTTCAAACTCGTCCATAATATCGCAGGGAGCCATGTCTTTAAATCCGTGTTCTTCTATTGCTTTCCAGTGTTCCTTAGCGTCCATCCTCCGGCCTTCGTAAGCCGTACAGCATTCAATAATTGTACCGTTTAGAGAATGCACCAAGCCCCCTATCAGTTCCGGGTGGAGATAGTTGTGCCCTCCCGGTTCGCCGGTTGATATTTTAACTCCTACCTTTTCTTTTAAATTTACACCCAATGCCTTGTAAATTTGTATTAGGCTTTTGGGGGTAATCTCTTTAGTAAAATATACTTTTGCTCTTTTCATTCTATCTTTCTCCTTTAGTTATTTATTATAAAATAGATTGCTTTATATACTTTTACTTTAACTGTCCGCCGTCCTTAAAAGCAGTTCCAACCTTTTGCCCCATTACATGATAGCTGTTGTGGCACGGTTCAAATGCAATAGGCTTAAACTTAGCAAAGTCAATGCTTCCATTAGCGTCTAAGACACTTTCATCAACACTGACATTAACTATCTGGCCGATGATGTTGCCGTCCTCGTTAACTTTTAAAAGCTTACACTCCAGCGCCACTGGAAGCTCATCGATAAGTGGTGCATCCACATACCCGCTCTTTGTTACATGAAAGCCGGACTTTTCGAGCTTTTTGGGCTCGCTATTAGCAGAGACTATACCCACATAATCTGCTGGCACTACATTTTCAGCGTCTGCAAAGCTGACAGTAAAAGCGCCCTTGGCCTTTATATTCTTTGTTGTCCTGTGCCCAGCGCTCAGACACAGCACCACCTTATCTGAATCGTACAGCCCGCCCCAGGCGGCATTCATTGCATCGGCAGTGCCGTCCTCATTGTAAGTGCCGATAATCAGTACCGGCAGAGGATAAAACCATGATTTAGTTCCAAAATTTTTACGCATATCAAACACTCCTTAAATATTATTTTTAAAATTTAAATAATACAAAAATCAACTTTAATTGCCTGCAAAAATCCCCGCAAGCCACGAGTCATAATCGGCAATCCAACCGCCTTTAGTACCAAAGCCATGCGGCATTTCGTCCATCTGCAGTCGCTCTACAGACACGCCGGCTTTTTCAGCCGCGTCAGCATTGGCTAAAAACTGGGTATAGAACGGGTCTAAAGTGCCATAGCAGTAAAATGTAGGCGGCAGGTTGCCTGAGCGCAAAAGCTCCACATCGGTAGTACCTACACTCAAGCGCCCGTAAAAAGAGTAAATCATCCCACAGGCCGCAGAATCGGCACTGACATTATCTAAAGTGTCCGGCTTATAGTCCGAATCCAAAGCAGTGCCGTTTACATACCCGTCAAAGTTTAAAAGCATCTCCCCGCTCAGTATTCCACCGGCCGAAAAGCCCATAACGGCAATATCGCTTTGGTCAATGCCGTATTGAGAGGCATTTGCGCGCACAAAACGCACTGCCCGCGCTAGATCCAACGCACCTTCTTTCTGTGTATAGGGGCGCAGGCGATAATCAACCACAAAGCTCTGATAACCTAGAGCGCTTAGTTCCTCTGCCACTTCCACGCCCTCTGTCTGATCGCTGCGAAACTGAAAAGCTCCGCCCGGGCATATGAGCACCGCGCCTTTGACTTGTATACCATTTGGGACAGGGTAACTGGTGATGTACGGCCTAAAGTCCGGATTATCTGAATAGTTTCCATTGTTAACAGTATATTCTGTTGTGGATGGCATATTGCCCTCCTCCCAGAGATAGAGCACCTGACTTTTATCCGGTGTTACTTCGGCAGTAGCTACAGTATTACCATTTCCAGGCTGCAATAGGTCATTTACTGCATTTGACTGGTCCATGCTGCTATCCTCCGCTTCTAAAGTTTGGTAAGAGGACGGCTCACTGCAGGCAGACAGACTTATTGTAATCGCCATTGCGAGCAAAATAGCAGTTATTTTTTTCATAGTAAAGCCCCCTTTTTATAGTTCAAGGCTTTTGCCTAACTATTCATAACACTGTTTCAAAATCTCTAAGATTTCCTTATGGGTCATCTTTTTATAACTGCCCTGGGAAATACCGCAGGAATAGGCGATTTCTTTTAGTTGGGTTTTCTTAACCCCTAGCTCTTTAAGAGTAGTTGGCAGGCCAATTTCCTTTATAAAGTCTGCCAGTGCGTCAATGCCGGCAAGCGCAAGCTTGTCATCAGTTTTACCGCCTTGGTCAATACCCCATACGTTTTTAGCAAATCGTACAAACTTTGGTAGTCCCGCATTATAGATATGGCGGTAATACACAGGGTGGAGTACTGCAAGGCCACAGCCGTGGTTACAGTCAGTATAAGCACCTAGCTGATGCTCTATGTTATGGCACTCAAAATCGCATTTTTTGCCCATCTTTATAATCCGGTTCTCACCCATTGTAGAATCCCACATCAGATTTGAACGGGCTGTATAATCCTTTGGGTTTTTAATGGCAGCGCGCAGATTTCTTATAACGCTGCGCATAAGTGCTTCCATAATATCATCAGAGACGTTGTCCTCATCCGGCTCGCTAAAATAAGTCTCCATTATATGACTTAGTATGTCAAACCCGCCGGACACCATTTGTTGTTTTGGCACGCTGTAGGTATAGGTGGGGTCCATCAGCGCGAACTGAGGGTTAAGCTTTGGATAGTCCCGCCCGGTTTTCACCTTTTTTTGTTCATTGGTTATGACTGCACCGCCGTTACACTCACTGCCTGTACCCGCCACAGTGACTATCACGCCTAGGGGCAGAGGCTCAAAATCAATAACACCATGGCGTTCCCAGAAATCCTCCCAGATGTCACCATTATACCTGGCTACAAGAGATACGGCCTTACTGCAGTCCATAACGCTGCCGCCGCCAACTGCAAGGAGCATATCCGCCTTGTTTTGTCTTACAAGCCTTGCGCCCTCCATCACTTTGGCATAGGTGGGATTGGACATAATCCCTGAAAATTCCACCACAGTCTTACCCGCTTTTTTCAGTATATCAATGACTTCTTGATAAATACCATTTTGCTTAATTGAGCCGCCGCCATAAGCCAGCAGTACAGTATCCGCATATTTGGTCAAACAGGCCAAATACTCCTTCACACAGCCCTGACCAAAATAGACTTTGGTGCTGTTTTGAAATATAAAGTTGTTCATGCAATGCTTCCTTTCTTTTTGTGGATAGAAAATAAGGTCACATCTGCGCTTGCCAGAAAGCGGCGGCTTTGTTAATCCAGCCCTCCGCCACTGTACCTGTACCTAATCCAAAGCCATGAGAGAGGCCGGGATAGTGATGAAACTCAGTGGGGATACCAAGCCTGTTCAGTGCTTCAATGCGCTGCTGCATGGTTTGCCAGCTGGCAATACCGTCATTTTCCCCCACGCAGGCGAAAGTTGGCGGGTCGTTTTCTGTGTATTCAGAATGGCCGGTATACTGCATGATAACAGCACCAGGGCGGGGCAGAGCGTCCCCTCCAAAAGCTGACGGGCCATAAGAGCCCAGCCAGGCCGACATCCGCGCCCCGGCTGAGCCGCCCCAAAGTGAGTAGCAGCCAGTGTCAACCTCCAGTTGTTCCGCGTGTTCATAAATAAAGCTGATTGCCCTGGCAAGATCTTCACAAGCAGTTTGAGCGCCTGGACGATAAATTAGCGCAAAGGCGTTATAACCCATTTTGGACAATTCCAGGGCGTGGGGAAAGCTGTCCTGCATAGCCCCCACATATGCAAAGCCACCGCCCGCACTGCACACTGCAAATTTAGCACCGGGGTTACCTTTAAAAAAGAACAAGCCTGTGTCCTCTTTGTCAGGGTCGTCCGCTTTTTCGTCATCACTATAAATGTCATAAAAAACGGTCTGCCCGGCATTGGCCCGCTGCCACAGTGTATTAGCAATCTCCACAGTCTTATCCGGGTCAATATTGTTATACCAGGTCAGGCTAAGCTCTCCCAAGGTATCACCGCTTACGTACCAGTCATCTACCGGGAAAATAAGGCGGCCATAGTCTTTGAATACAGAATCACTTATAACATCTGAAATTTTAGTATTCTGAGTATATGGCCCATTTACACTTTGTTCTTTCTGCATAGGATTCTCTACATCAGATTCCTCAGTAGAATCTATTACTGGTTTCTGGCTGCATCCTGAAATTATTAGAACACATACAAGTACACAGATTGATAGCAACCTTCTCAAAATCCTCACCGCCTTTTCTATCTACTGCATTTATTATAAGCTTAATAAAACCCAAGCGGAAGTCTCCATTTTTTATGCAGTAGTTACTAAAAGGTTAATAGTATAAATGGCGGTTTTTATTTGAAAGGAATGCGTAAACTAAGTTATTTAATTTTAACGAATAAAGCTTGTTATGACTTTTTGATTGTCAGGATGTTTAAGTCCATTTTGGCTACCCATGGCAATGCACTTTAGCAGCCAAGCCATATTCTTTCCTATATTAAACATGGTCATCAGCCCTTCCTTATCCTCTTTAACCTGCTCAGGCTGCTGGCCGTAAACATGGTTCCAGTAGGTAGATGAGACCACCGGCATGGAGCATATAGTAAAATACTTATTTATTACATCAAATGATGCTGTGGTGCCTGCACGCCTTGCGCTTAAGACAGCGGCTGCCGGCTTAAAAGCAAAAGCATTCCCTCCAGAGTAAAAGGCACGGTCCATAAAGGCCAAAAGGCGGGCACTTGGATGGGCATAATAGACAGGCGATCCAAACACAAAGCCATCAGCCTCCTTCGCTTTCTCTACAAAGGCATTGACCGCATCGTCAAAAACGCATTTGCCAAGTGTCCTGCACTTATGGCAGGCAATGCAGTCAGGCAGCGCTTCATTTCCGATAAATATAGTCTCGGTTTCAACACCTTCCTGGTTTAGCGCACGGGCAACCTCTGCAAGAGCGGCGCCTGTACATCCGTTTTTCCTTGAGCTTCCGTTTACAAGCAATACTTTCATTACTTAATCCTCCTGTATAAATTGTATCTAATTTACGGGCATGATAGCACGTAACATATAAACATATTCTTATTTATTAATAATTAAATTTACAAGCAGTCCTGTAACAAAAGAAAACACCATTACATAAGCCAGATACAGTAAAAACCGCTTTATCCCCAGCACTATTTTTAAAGCGCCCAGGTTGGTTATCTTAGTGGATGGGCCGGTGAGCATAAACGAGGCTGCACTGCCCACACTCATACCATCCCACAGCCACTGCTGCAATAAAGGGATTGTTCCGCCGCCGCAGGCATAAAGCGGAACTCCGATGGTGGCAGCCATCAAAACGCCTAGTGCCTCATTGCCGCCAAACAGAGCTGTCATAGCCTCTGCTGGAACATACCGCTGAAATAGTGCCGATAGCAGAATACCAATCAAAAAGTAAGGGCCGGTGGCTTTTACATTCCGCCAAAGATTTTTAAGGTAGCGCAAAAAAAGGTTAGGGTCTGTATCGCGATTTTTAGGCTCATCAAAACCAGTGAAGTTAAAAAACGGCTTGTCTTTATAGACAAATCGAATCAGCAGTCCCGCAGTAACGCCGCATAAAAAGCAGGAAACGATACGCACTGTCAAAACCGTCCCCCCTAACGCCGCACTGTAAATGATAAGCTGAGGATTTAAAAGAATTGAAGACATCATAAATGCGGCCAGCCAATCGTCCTTTATACCACCGCGGGAAAAGGAGGCGGCAATAGGAATAGTACCATACATGCATAAGGGTGATGCAATCCCCAGGATACTGGCAGCTAATATTCCTAACACCCCCAGCCGTTTTCCCTTAAGAGAGCTGAAAGCGCGGTGAATATAGTCCTTGGCAAAGACTGAGACTGCAGAGCCTATTACCATACCCAGTACCCACCAGCCAAATATCTGCTCAAATTGAACAGAAAAATAATACCAAATATAAACCAGTTCCCGCCGGATGACTCCCATTTACGCTCTCCTTTATAAACTACTATTATTTTAGGCTAGTGTAGGTTTGGTCGTCTACCGCTTCCAGCCACTCGTTGGAGGTTTGCTCGCCCGGGACTTCGACAGCAATGTGCGAGAACCAGCTGTCGGCTTTCGCGCCATGCCAATGTTTAATATTGGCGGGGATGGTTATCACCGTGCCGGGCGTAAGGCTCACCGCTTGCTTGCCCTCTTCCTGATACCAGCCCTCACCAGCCGTACAGATAAGCAGCTGGCCCCCGCCGCTTTTAGCATGATGAATGTGCCAATTGTTACGGCAGCCCGGCTCAAAGGTGACGTTAGCCAAAAACACTGGACACTTACCCGCATCTGTCAGCGGATTTAAGTATGAATTGCCTGTAAAATACTGAGCATATGCGTCGTTTGGCTGACCCAGCCCAAATACATTTTCCTTATCAAAAATCTGTTTGTCAATAATTTTCATTTAAAACATCCTTTCATTATTCTTTTATAATACCGGTTTTTACAAACCATTGTCTTAACAATTCCGTCAAATTCTGACCTCCGTCATTAAGCACACTCAGCGCCTCACGCACGTCAGATTTAGGACAAAGTTTGGCAATATCATTTCTAACATCTCCGGTCACCCCACCGCAGTGAGAATAAAAAGGGAGAATTATTTTACCCGACAGGTCATTGTTATAAAGCCAAGAGGCAAGGGGCGGGGCAATCGTCGCGCACCAGTTTGGTGAGCCCACAAAAATAATTGAGTAGTTATGCGGTAAGCGCGTTACCGGAAGGAGCCTTGGCCGATAGCCAGATTGTATCTCTTTTTTTACTTGTTTAAGTAGCTTCTCAAATGCCATAGGATATGGTTGCCACGGATAGATTTCGCACCAGTCACCCTTTGTAGCGGCCTGAATTTGCTGTGCTATGCAGTGGGTATTTCCCGAATATGAATATGAGATTATTAATGGATGTCTTTTCTTGATATTTTGATTTTTCTGCATGAAATATGCCTCTTTTTATCCGTCAATGTTTATTAGCTCATAAGTACGGCTACCAAGGCCGATGCCCTGTGCATGTTCCAAAGTATGTAGACCGTTGCGGGACTCAATCCGCTGGATAAGAGAAGCACCGTCGTCAGCTTCGTAAACCAAATCGATACATGCCTGGTCCAACGCTACCGGGTCGTAGGAGGCTAATATTCCAATATCGTGCATATCAGGCTCAGCAGGGCTGCCATTGCAGTCGCAATCCACCGATAGTCGGTTCATCACATTGATATACAGAATATTTCCGTCCAGATAATCCACTACAGATTTGCCCGCCTCGGCCATGGACTCCAGAAAGGCGTCCTGATCGCCTCCCCACATGCTACCTCCGGTTCCTCCGCTGTGGATGTGGGCCTTGCCTTCAGCCGAAGCTATGCCAATAGAGATGTTTTTAATAGCACCACCAAATCCCGCCATGGTATGGCCTTTAAAGTGGGACAGCACTACAAAATAGTCGTAATTTGCAAAATTGGCACCTACATAATTTTCAGTCAGATTGCTGCCGCCGGTAACCGGCAATGTCATTGAACCGTTTTCATCCATAATGTCCACGTTGGCAATGGCGGTATACCCGTGATCCTCCGCTACTTGATAGTGCATGGCAGTATTTGCACGCTGACCACCATAGGCGGTATTACACTCTACAATCGTAGGATTATCAAAAGACTGCACCAGATCGCCGATTAAATCGGTGCGCAGATAATTGCTCCCCGGTTCGCCAGTGGAAAGCTTTACAGCTATTTTGCCAGCTGGGGCGGCCCCCAGTGCTTTATAGATTTCCATCAGCCCTTTCGCACTTATATCCGATGTCATATACACTGCCGGAGCAATGTCTGTTTCACTTACCGGCTGTGTTGGCTCGGATTCCTGAAGGCTGGGTTCAGAAAAAGTTTCTCCTGATGAAATAGGTAAATCGTTGGCAGCGCAACCTGCCAATATACTAACCGATAGCAGCAATACCAGCCAGAGAGAAAATATTTTTTTCATTTGTTACCTCCTTTTTTAGTACGTTATATTAATCCCGCTGACCATTATTTTAATCATAGCATCAAATAAAAGCAGTTAAACCAAAAACTTAAAGATGCAGGTGGGCAAATATGCATGGCTCTATACTCTGTTTACCGCAGTTTGTTTCCCAGGTTGTACGCCTGCTGTGGAAATTCTGAGTGCTGCGTCATATCAAGTGTTCCGCAGCCAGCGCCCAACACCATGCCCATGTCGGTAAGGTTTAGATACCGTACCAATGTCTTATAATGAGCCTTAAGAGCATCAAAGGTCCAGTTATCGCTGTTCCAGGCTACCGTCAACAGAGCGGATTTCATATGCTTGCGCTGGATAGAGCTGTTAAAGGCGCAGAACCGGTCAATCAGCGTTTTTAGCTGTGCTGACATCCCGTAATAGTACAAAGGGGTTACAAACACCATCATATCCGCATCTAGTATCTTCCGGCGTATTTTTACCATACCGTCCTTTAGCACACATGGGCCTTCGTAACCACAATTAACACAGCCGGTACAGGGCCTAATATCTGCATGAGCCGCATCAATAATTTCAACCTCGTGGCCCGCCTCTTGCGCACCAAGCCTGAAACAGTCCGCCAGCAGGTTGGACGAACCTTTTAAATTGGGGCTGCCTTCAAGTATTACAATATTCACTATCTTTTACTCCTAAATGAATTTGATTTTTTCAGTGCTATCAATATCCAAGCCCGGCTAGCCAGTTTTGTATATCAGCTTGAGAGGAGGAAGCGTCTTGCTCATAACAGTCAAATATATTATCCGAAATCTGCGCATCCGGCAGGGCCTCGGTAATAATATCCACACTTTGGGCCAGACCTCCCGTACCATGAGAGCAGAATAGGTATACCTGCTTACCACTAAAATCGTTCTGCTCCAGGAAAGAAAGTAGCGCCATAGGTACGCCATACCACCAGTTAGGATATCCCAAAAATACCGTATTATATTTATCCATATCCTCTACATTTGCTTTAAGCGCCGGCCGAGCATCATCTCCCCGCTCCTGATTGGCGCGGTCCAGGCACTCGTCCCAGTCACTGGAATACGGATCTGTCACCTGGATAGAGAACAAATCTCCGCCGGTTTGCTGCTGCACCCATCCTGCCAGCTGCTGTACATTGCCTGGCGGAATTACACTGGGCGACGAAACTGCATCCACATCGTCCGCCAAAACAGCGTTGTCCGCCCAGGAGAAGTAGGCAACCAGAATACCTCCCTCTTGATTTTCTGTGTCAGTCTGCCCATCTGACTCTGAAAGGTCTGTACTAAAAGTTTCAGCTTCTGTTATCCCACTGTCCGGCGTTGACTGATCGGTTTGGTCGGCACTGCCCTGCTGATTTGCTCCCGTTGTACACGCTGCAAGCGAAAGTGTCATTACTATCACTAAGATAATAGAAAATGCTTTTTTCATTTACACTACCCCCTGTTCCATTTGTTTTTATTATATAAAAAATTTTATGCAATGTCTAATACCTATTTTTTATATTGCTCCATGCTTTTTTTGCATGGATAGAAAGAACCTCCAAGCGGATACAGCACGGAGGTTCTTTTTTATTATATCATTTTTGTGCGTAGCATATTGATTTCCTGAATGAACAGAGAGGTTGCCGGGGAAAACAGGTGATTCTTTTTCCAGATAAGCACGCTGCGGGTAGTATGCTCGGGGTAGAAAGGGATAAATCGCAGGCGCGGGCTGCTGCGGATTGCCAAAGCACCGTCCAGACAGAATGCGCAGCCCATCCCCGCTTCTACAAGCAATGCGGCATTGGAGAGCAGTGTATAAGTAAGCGGTATATTCAGGTCTTTTTCCTCTCGCCCCAGCCAATTTAAAATTTCCACGCGTACCCGTTTTCGCAAGGGAAGTATCAAAGGGTATGCCGCTATCTGCTCCGGCATGATATAGCCACTGTCGGCCAAAGGGTGGTCATCCCGCATGAGTATACCCCAAGTTTCCTTTTGGGAAAGCCGTACAAAATCATACTTTGCAGTATCAACCGGCTCAAGCAGTAAGCCTACATCAACAAGACCTTTGTCCAGCCGGTCTTTTATATTATCAGCTGTTTCGTTAAATAAATTAAACTTAACCAGAGGATATTTATCTGAAAACTGTTTAATAAGCTTGGCAAACAGGCGACTTCCAACCGCCTCAGAAGCCCCAATGGCAATAAGCCCGCTTATATCGGAGTTTCGCTCCACAAAATCCTGCTCTAGGCGATCGGCTAGTTCCACAATTTCTTCCGCACGCTGGCGAAATAATACGCCGTCGTCAGTCAGAGTCAGCCCGTGCTTGCCCCGAATCATCAGGGTAGCACCCAATTCTCTTTCCAAATTCATAATCTGCCGGCTTAGGGTAGGCTGTGTTACATGCAGAATATCCGCGGCTTTTGTAATATTCTCCTCCTGGGCCGCCGCCAGAAAATATCTAAGTGTAAGCAACTCCATATTCAAAATGCCCTTTCCTTTAATTTATTTAATTATAGCATATTCATACGAAATATGCAATAAAGCATTGATATCATACATTTAATCTATATATAATCTTACGGATATCACCCCAAGCAACCAGCCTTTGACCCTTATGGTGCCATGACGCTTCTTAAGAAAGGTAAATAAAAAACAGCCGCCGTTAAAAAACGGCGGCCATTTTATATTTATATACACTATAACGCAAATTAAGCGTTTAAGATGGACATAAACTCATCGCCCGTAATAGTTTCCTTTTCATACAGGTATTTAGCTAACTCGTCCAGCTTCTGCCGATTATCTGTTAATATCTTTCGCGCTTTCTCATGCTGTTTTTTGACCAGCTCCACTACCTGCCGGTCAATCTGGGTCTGTGTCTCGCCTGAGCAAGCAAGGGATGTGTCCCCGCCCAGGTACTGGTTTGTGAGCGTTTCCATTGCAACCATGTCAAACTCGTCGCTCATACCGTAGCGGCTAATCATAGCCCTAGAGAGCTTGGTAGCCTGCTCAATATCATTGGAGGCGCCGGTGGTTATAGAATTAAATACCACTTCCTCAGCCGCCCGGCCGCCGGTCAGAGTGGCAATCTTATTTTCTATTTCCTCTTTGCTCATTAGATAGTGCTCCCCTTCCTCCACCTGCATAGTATAGCCCAAAGCACCCGAGGTACGGGGAACGATAGTGATTTTTTGAACCGGTGCAGAGTGGCTCTGCATGGCGGCAACTAAAGCGTGACCGATTTCGTGATAAGCCACAATCTTTTTCTCCTTATCGGTAAGGATGGCATTCTTTTTTTGGTAGCCTGCAATGACAACCTCAATGCTCTCTTCAAGATCCGCCTGCATAACGGATTTACGTCCATCCCGCACAGCGCGCAGGGCCGCCTCATTTATAATATTGGCCAGCTCCGCACCTGAAGCGCCGGACGCCATGCGTGCAATTTTGCTAAAGTCCACATCCGGCCCAGTCTTAATTTTCTTTGCGTGAACTTTTAAGATTTCTTCACGGCCCTTAAGGTCTGGAAGCTCTACAGGGACCCGCCGGTCAAACCGGCCGGGCCGAGTCAGTGCAGGATCTAGGGATTCAGGTCGGTTGGTGGCAGCTAAAAGAATAACGCCGCTGTTTTCCTCAAAGCCGTCCATTTCGGTCAGCAGTTGGTTTAAAGTCTGCTCTCGTTCGTCATTGCCGCCAATCTGCCCTTCCCGCTTTTTGCCAATGGCGTCAATCTCATCAATGAATATAATGCACGGCGCCTTTTCCTTAGCCTGTTTAAACAGGTCTCTGACCTTGGCCGCGCCCATTCCCACAAACATTTCCACAAATTCGGATCCGGACATTGAAAAGAAGGGGACGTTGGCCTCTCCGGCAACCGCTTTTGCCAGCATTGTCTTGCCGGTGCCGGGAGGGCCTACCAATAGAATGCCCTTTGGCATTGCGGCACCCACCTCTTTATATTTTCTTGGGTTATGCAGGTAATCAACAATTTCAGCAAGACTCTCTTTGGCCTCGTCTTCGCCAGCCACATCGTTAAACTTTATTCCCTCAGACGACTTTACATACACCTTGGCATTGCTTTTGCCAAACATCATGGCATTAGGCCCACCAGCGTTTTTTATCATCCGGCTATACATAAATTGTCCTATCGCCACAAAGATTACGATGGGCAGCACCCAGGTCAGCAGAAAGCTCAAGAGAGGGGACATTTGTTCAATTATTTCTCCTGAAAACTCTGCGCCGGAATCTGCCAGCCTTTGAGTAAGGTCAGGGTCAGGCATCATGCCGGTCTTATAAGCGGCGGTATTGTCTTTGTTTGTAAACAAAATTTGGTTTTCCTGCTGCTGCACCTCTACCTGGCCCAGGTCTTTGTTTTGGGCCATCTCAATAAATGTACCGTAATCCACCTGCCGTACCTGCCGCTGCATAAGCCATGGCATGGCGAGAAAGTTAAACGCCATTAATATCAGCAGAACTATAACATAATAATAAATCAAAGGTTTTTTTGGTTTTTTGACTTCATCCATTTTATTTTTCCTCCTTTTCTTCTGAACTCATTTGCAGGTCAATTGCCTTCAATGCTGCAATCAGCGCATAGCGTGCAGACTGGACAGCAAAGTCAATGGCATATTCACCATAAAGTGCGGCTGCCTCGGCCTTGTCCTCCGATGCTGTACTTCCTTCACAGCGTAGGTATTCCGGCAGCTGTTGCTCCAGGATTTTTCTGACTTTCTCATTATACTCCAGCTGAGCATGAGCCAGCTCCGCCACTGCCTGGGAGCGGCTGCCTTCTATACTTCTCTGTAATACTAGCTCGTTTTCCTTATACTCGTCAATCGACCTTATAAGCTCCTGCCGGATTTTGGGATGATTGTCCTGCTGGCAGAGCCTAAGCCGGCTTTGTAGCCGACCATATTGCTGCTCTAACTCATACAGCTTGATGGCAAACATCCCTTCGTTTAGTTTCATAATTAGGGCTCCTTTCCGGTTTTGTATATCCTATATTTAGTTATACCATCCAATATAAAAGAATTCCACTTGCAATTTTAAAAATCTGTATAGACACAACTGCCAAAGTGTCAAAAAGGCTGACACTTTGGCAGTTGTGTAAAGATAAAAAACAAATATATTATGGCATAAAAAAGATGTGCCAAAGCCATGACACATCAATCAATCTCTATCATTTTCAGTTTTAATACAAAGCAGCTGGCAAATACGATTTGCCAGGCTCTCCACGTCAACACTATCCTTTGTACAATATTTAAATAGTAACCCAGTTATCCCAAAAGCCCAGAAATCCAGAGCCACTTCTATATCTGCATAGTCCATAGATATTTTATCAGGCTTGTTTCGAATAAGCTCTTGAAGATATGTCCTTATTGCCTGAACAAATAATATTTCAATTTGTTGCCGTTTTTGAGAATCCAAAAGCCTGTGGATAAGAGTGCGGCTTTCAACCGCTGATGAGACGAGAAAGCTTATTGCTTGCTGTGGTGTATCAGCCTTAAGGCTTTTGTCAGTCATATTTTTGGTAGCCTGCTCCATTGACCATTCAATCACTTCCATTATATCCTGAAAGTGATAGTAAAAGGTCTGGCGGGAAATACCACAGGCATCAATCAATGCCTTTACGGTAATTTTATCAATTCCTTTTTGCTTTACCATGGTTACAAATGTGCTAGAAATGACGGTTTTCATATCTATTGGCATAAAGCTTATCACATCCTATTTTAAAATGTAATTATAACGTAAAATTTCTTATTTTGTCAAGTTTAATGCTTTATGCTATATAAATAACCTGAAAAACACGATCATTCCAAAGGCACAAAGGATGCCTCCAAAAATACGGTTCATAGTGCGCAATTGAAATTTTGCGGCTCTTCTTTTAATAATCTGGGTTAAAGCAGAAAGAGTTCCCCACCAAAAATAAGTTCCCAGAAACACTCCTGCCACCAGTAGAATACCACCCAACCATCCGCTCACTTTAGAGATGCCGAAGTAAGAGAACGCAAAGAGAAAGGTTAAAATGGATGCCGGATTCGTAATTCCAATGGTAAATGAGGTGAGAAACAGCTTTACTCCGCCCAGCGTTGCGTCATTAGGAGGAAGTTCCTCTTGGGGGCGGGTCAGCGACTTTAGCCCCATGGCCAGGATTAACGCTCCACCCAACGCAGTGATGATTCCCTGAAAGCGAAGTAGAAAATCCGAGATAAGGGTCAGCCCAAAGGCGCCAACACAGGCATAAAAGCAATCTGCCACGGAGGAACCGAGTCCTGTCAAAAGACCGGCTTTAACGCCTAAGCTCCAAGTTCTTTGTACAGTCAGCGCACCAACAGCTCCAACCGGAAGTCCAAATAAAAGGCCAATCAAAATTCCCCGCATCAAATATTCCATGCCATACCTCCTCTATGCAGACAAGGGAGACCACGAGGCCTCCCTTTTACTCTATCATGCACAAGCACAGACGCTTTTAGCCTCCTGTTTCTGCACCTGTACAGTTCCGGTTCCCTCTTTAATATCACGGATAATTTCTCCAACAACCGGTACCATAATGCGGCTGCCCACAAGAGGATTTTTAATGCTGAGGACCGGCGTTGTAATCGTAGCTTCCACCTCACTGCGCTCAAAGGCCAGGTCACAGTCGAACATCTCGCAATTGATAAGTTTCAATCCTTTGCAGTAGCACAGGGGCTGTGTACCGATGATTTTGCAGTTTTCAAAGGTAACATTCTCGCAGTACCAAGCCAGATACTCACCTTTTACAACGCTGTTGCGGACGGTGACATTTTTTGCATGCCAGAAAGCATCCTTGGTATTAAAGGTGCAGTTTTCAAAAATGGAATCCTCAATGTACTGGAAGGAATATTTGCCCTTCATGCGTACATTCGTAAAGTGCAGGTTGGTAGAAAGCATCATAAAGTATTCGCTTTCGGCGTCACAATCCTCCATTTCAATACCCCGGACAGACCAGCCAAACTCCGGAGAAACAACGTCACAGCCCACCATCTTTACATCGGTGCATTCCCGCAGGGCCTTGATGCCGTGAAGCTGGGTGTTTTCGATGGTAATGTGATCGGAATACCACAGCGCAGCCCGGCAAAGTTTGGTCATCTCCGAATCCCGAATCGTAAGGCCGTGGTCGTGCCAGAACGGATATCGCAGGTTAAAAAAGGTGTGCTCCACCTGCACGTTTTGGCATTCTTTGAAAGCGCTCTCTCCATCGGCGGGGCCGTCAAAGGAGCAGTTTTTCACCATAATACCGTTGCTGCCATAAAGGGCACGCTCTGCATCAAAAGTCTGATTTTGAATTGTTCTCATAAAAAAACCTCCATTTTATAATAATTCATTAGACTGCTGGTTTCTGCTTCTGCATTTGATATACTAAATAATCCAGGCAATTAATCCGCTTTTCTTCTTTATGTACCCGATCCAATAACTGCCGTCTGTGGTTGGCAAGCAAATCAAGCTGTTCTTTGGTTTTTCCCTCCTCTTCCAGTTCCATAAACCGTTCTACTGTTTTCTTATCGCAGCCGGCATCTTTTAAATTTTGGATAACCGCCTGAACATATGCATTGTTTTTCACACTTTTTGTCATTCTTTCCTCACTGATTTTAAAGCGATAATCGTTATTCTCCATTGCTGATAACCACAATCTGGTTGCCCCAGCCTTCCAGAACAGGGTTATTCTCTACGGCATCCACAAATTCTTCGGTGGCGTCGAATGTACCGATTCGGGTATACTGCTCGTTGACCTCGGCATCATGATAGTAGAGCACAATGCGGTTCGGATCAGAGTAGAATACATCGCCCGCATGAGCCTCGGTTACGGTTTCACTGTTGTCAGGAATTTCATACCGGCTGGGAATATCGTAATATTCCATCACATCTGACTCATCATAACTGTATACAGGTAACCGCCAATCCGTAGTGCCTACATATCCGGCAATAGCTGCCGCAGTACTGTTGTCCTCTAAGTGCATCACAAAGGAATCTCCCCTGTCGCCAAACTGGACAGTCAACTCTGTGGCATTCGAACTTGGAATATTGTCGTCCTCTTCACTGGACTGGCTGGCCGTCTGAGAGGAAGAGACACGATTGCTTTCCTCAGAAGAACCGAATTCGGTTGAGCCGGATGAACTGCTGCACCCCGTCATTACAATACTGAGTACCAGCAACAAACCAATCACGGCTATAAACTGTTTTTTCATAATGTTTCAGCTCCTTATTTTATTTCATCTTTTCTATGGAACAACAAATGCTAAAGGATAAAGTTGTGATAACCTCTTTTCTTTTACTGTATTTTCTCTTTACACCTATAGTTTAGTACCAGTAAGATTAAATATCAAATACTTATGTTTTATCGTTTTCCATAACTAAATCAAATATCTTTTTTATTCTCCCGCTAATAAAGCGAAAGATGCTTTCCCAATTCTTCCCGCCGCCAAATAGGCGAACAGGAGGAACAGAACTATCACTACAATCCCCGGCAGCACTACGGTAAAAATACTCGGCTGGGAGGAAAAATTACTGATGCCCTCCATTCGCATAAGCAGCGCCACCAACGGGTCGGTGAGCAAGGCGCTGAGAATGATTCCCAAAATACTACCCAGCAATGCTATCACCCCAAACCGCAGGGCAAAGGAACGCCGCAGCTGACCTGCGGAAAATCCCAGGGTGCGGTAAATGCTCAAATCTTTCTGCTCGGCTCGTAGGAGCTTTCCCGCTGTCAACAGCGTGACCACCAGCACAAAGAGGATTACCATAGCATACAGGAAAATCATCAGCGCCTGCATGGCGGAAAGGATGCCGGCAAGCCCCGGCCAGGAATTTTCATGCAGGTATACATCTCCGCCATAAGTTTCGGACAGTGCCTGCATGATCTCAGGCTGAAGGGAAGGGTCCGCAAGGAAGAAATGGGTACACCACATATTGGTCGTTTCTTCCCCGATCCGCTGATAACCTTCCCGCGAAAGACCAACATTCATTCCCATGTCATTAGCACATTGATAGATCCCGGAAACGGTATATTCTCCGCTTCCGCGGCTTCCTGCAAGGGTAACGGAATCGCCAATGGAAACGCCCAGATCCGCCGCCACAAACTCCGTCAGCACCACTTCATCCGCCTCCCGGCAGGTCTGCCCCAGGAGGAGGTGGAACGCCTCTCCGAGGCCATGGTGGACGCCCGCAAAAACGTCCATTACTGCAGGGAGTGCTTTACGCTGACGTTTGCCGTCATGTCCACTCCGTTTACGGATACACTGGGCATAGCCAGATCATACACATCGGTAATCGTGGTATATTGCTCAATGGTCTGCTCCACATCGGAAAGGGAAGTTTCCCCCATAGGCTGGGCGGCAATATGCAGATCCGCAGGATTGAACGCGTCCATCAAGCCTTCTCCGTTTGGCCCCAACCAGGCATTTACCCGGCCGATGAGAGAGGCAAAGAACACAAGCAGCACTGTCACGAGACAGGCCCCGATATAGCTGAAATTCAGCAGATAAAACAGGTTGCCCTTT
>ERZ826242.1455-NODE-1455-length-25711-cov-2.841519_pt1 | contig 25711 bp, 26 predicted proteins | sample MGYA00519871_ERZ826242 | MGnify/ENA primary metagenome ERZ826242 (study PRJEB31778, sample SAMEA3449226) | human gut metagenome | biome: human gut; feature: human-associated habitat; material: faeces | place: United Kingdom | collected 2010/2012 ...
AGATCGATAAGGACTGTATCTGTCATACAATCAACGGAAAACCGGTCAAGCCAAAGACGCTTGGACAGAAGAATTATGTGGATGCCATCCGCCAGAAGATGATCGTCTTCGGAATGGGACCGGCAGGTACCGGTAAAACATACCTTGCAATGGCAATGGCGATCACAGCGTTCAAAAATGAGGAGGTCGGAAGAATCATTCTGACCAGACCGGCGATCGAGGCAGGCGAGAAACTTGGATTTCTGCCGGGAGACTTACAGAGCAAGGTCGATCCGTATCTGCGCCCGTTATATGATGCGCTTTATCAGATCATGGGAGCTGAGAGTTTCCAGAAGAATATGGAAAAAGGATTGATCGAGGTTGCCCCTCTTGCCTACATGAGAGGCCGGACTTTAGATAATGCGTTTATTATTTTAGACGAGGCACAGAACACAACACCTGCCCAGATGAAGATGTTTTTAACCCGCATCGGATTTGGCTCTAAAGCAGTCATCACAGGTGATGCAACACAGAAAGATCTCTCACCCGGAACAACTTCAGGTCTGGATGTTGCACTGAAAGTATTAAAAAAGGTAGACGAGATCGGTATCTGTGAACTGACCAGCCAGGACGTTGTGCGCCACCCGGTCGTACAGAAAATTGTAAAAGCATATGAAACATACGAAGCAAATGAAGTGAAACATCAGAATCAGAATAAAGAGAAACGAAAGAATGCAGGGAGTTTCTATGCGAGAAAACCGAAATAGGAGTTAGACCATGAGAAAAGAAGAAGCAAAGTGGCAGAAGGTATTATGGATTGTATTCATGCTCCTTTTTTCAATCACAGCTACAGCGGTGGCTGCCTATATCTATGGTAATTCTCTGAGAGATATCTGTCTTCTGCTGATTGTAGTAACAGCAGGATGTGCAGGTGTGGTATTTGCACTGATTCAGTCGGATATCTGCGGGGTTCTGCATTATGATAATGGTGCTCATTATGTACGGTTTGTTGTTACTTTTATGATTGGTATTACAGCCGGCTGTTTATTGCCAATGCTCCCGGACAGTGGATGGGCATTTCCTGCAATTGCACTGGCATTAACGTTGTTTGCCAATACAGCCACAGGGTTAATGGCATATGCAGTAATTCTTGGGATCTGCATCTATTTTTCAAACGGAAGTGTATTGATTTTTCTGATGTATTTTCTCATAGGCTGTCTGTTTGCCATTCTGTTTGAACGTCTGGATGAAGATTATAAGACAGGTGTCCCAATCTTTGTGGCGATGATGATTTATTCAGTCATTATGCTGGCAAGAATTGTATTTAGAAGCTATGGAACCATAGAATTTGAAGCTTTTATGGTTCCTGTAATCAATCTTTTTATTACATTTCTTTTTGTACTTGCTGTTTTAAGATTCTACTGTGCAGTTGTGATAGACAGGGAGAAGGGACGTTTTCTTGAGATTAACGATCAGGAATTTGAATTGTTGAGCAAGTATAAAGGAGAGAATCCGCAGCTGTATTATAATGCAATCCATACGGCATATTTTGCTGAAAAGGCGGCAAGATTATTTCACATGGATGTGGATGTGGCAAAGAATGGTGGTTATTATCATAAGATTATTGCCAATGAATGTAAAAAAGAAGATAAATCACTGGAAGAGATATGCAGACTTTATCGGTTCCCTGATAAGGCAGTAAAGCTTTTACAGGAATATAATTATAAATCCGAATTTATCGTTATGAAGGAAACAGCAGTTGTCTATCTGGCAGATGCTGTGGTATCTTCTATCATGTATCTGCTTGAAAAGGATGAGAATAAGGAAGTTGATTTCGTGCAGCTTGCTACAGCAGTATTGAAACGTAAAATAGACAGTGGCGTATTGAATCACAGCAATATTTCCGTATCAGAGTTATGCGGTATGGAGAAATTATTTACAGGAGAGAAATTATATTATGACTTTTTGCGTAGAGAATGAAACTGAAAAGGAATTACCGTTTGATGTGGAAGAGGTTGCGGGCAAGGTAATGGAAGCAGCTCTGGAACAGGAAGGTTGTCCATACGAGGCATCCATAGAACTTCTTTTAACAGATAATGAAGGAATTCATGCCATGAACAGAGAATTTCGCAATATTGACCGTCCTACAGATGTGTTGTCTTTTCCTAATGTTGATTATGAAGCTCCGGCAGATTTTGAAGGAATAGAGGATTCTGTGGAAGATTATTTTGATCCGGAGACAGGGGAACTGTGTCTGGGCGATATTGTAATTTCGATTGACAAGGTATACGAACAGGCGCAGGAATATGGACATGCACCTTTGAGAGAATTTGCATTTCTGGTAGCACATAGTATGTTACATTTATTGGGGTACGATCATATGGAGCCTGATGAGGCTGAGGTTATGGAAGCAAAGCAGGAAGAGATTCTGACGAAACTGGGGATTACAAGATAATACGATTCATAAGACAACGCGGAGGAGTATATGAGGAAGAAATCGAATTTTATCGTACAGGGAGGAATACTTGCAGCAGCAGGTATTTTGTCACGAATCATAGGAATTGCAAGACGTTTTCCAATGGAACATATTATTGGGGATGTGGGAAACGGATACTATTCGGCAGCGTATGAAGTGTATGCAATGATGCTGATCATATCCTGCTACAGTCTGCCACTGGCAGTTTCCAAGGTGGTTTCTGCCAAGATTGGAAAGAGACAATACCGAAATGCAAACAGGGCTTTCCAGTGTGCTATGGCTTTTGCAGTGGCAGCAGGGGGACTGACATTTCTGATTGTAGAAGTATTTGGAGATGTTCTGGCAACGAATTTTATGCTGGAGCCTATGAGTGCAATGGCATTAAAGGTGCTGGGACCTGCTCTTTTAATTGTTTCCATTATGGGAGTATTCCGTGGATATTTTCAGGCACACAGGACGATGATTCCGACTTCGCTTTCTCAGATTGTAGAGCAGGTGGCTAACGCAGTCATTAGTATCGGGGCTGCCGTATTCTTTATTCATGCATTTGCAGGTGGGGATGCCGATAAGATTCCAGTATTTGGTGCGATGGGAAGTGCCGCAGGTATTGGGGCAGGTGTTATAACCGGTCTCTTATTTATGTTGTTTATTTACTCCTGTAATAAAAAATATTTTAAGAAATTCAAAAAGATGATACGGGTGTTGACAGTTCCTATAAAGATATCTTTAGGATTATCTTTATGATGGTAACACCGGTAATTTTAAGCACGTTTGTCTACAATATCAGTACGGTAGTTGACCAGACTTTATTTATGGATATTATGGGATTTAAAAGAATGGCTTCTGAAACAGCGGCCTCTTTATATGGCGTGTTCTCCGGAAAATACTGGGTGCTCATCAACGTGCCGATCGCGCTTGCAAATTCTATGTCTACTGCTATGATTCCTGCAATTTCCGGCAGTTATGAGTTGAAAGACTATAAAAAATGCAGGGGGCATGTAAGGCAGGCAATTCATTTTACAATGGTTATTAGTATTCCTGCTGCAATTGGAATGGGGGCGCTTGCCTATCCAATTATGGAAGTGCTGTTCCCACAAAAAGCAACGATTGATCTGGCAGTAAGTATTTTACGCACTGGCTGCATCAGTATTATATTTTATGCACTGTCTACAGTAAGTAATGGAGTATTGCAGGGAATTGGAAAGGTAAATATTCCGCTTCGTAACGCAGCGGTTTCCCTTGTCCTTCATGTTGTTCTGCTTACACCGTTGTTGTATTTTACAAACCTGAATTTATATGCGCTTGTATTTGCTACGATGTTCTATGCTTTCCTTATGTGTCTGCTGAATAATTTGAGTGTACGCAAGTATTTAGGATATCATCAGGAAATGAAACGAACATTTATGATTCCATTACTTTCTTCTGTAATTATGGGAATACTCTGCTATGTATTTTATCAGGGAATCTACTTGATCTTATCAGGAATATTCGGAAGTTTTATTCATTTAAGAATTCTTGTATTTATATGCTTGATGATTTCAGTAGGCTTTGCGGTTATCGTATATTTCGTTCTGGTACTTAAGTTAAAGGGAATTACAGAGGCAGAACTTCGTAACTTCCCGAAAGGAAATATGCTTGTCAGAATGGCAAAGAAAAGTAAGTTATTGTAATTATTCTTTACTTATAAAGCAAAGTAAGTTATAATTAGTGTGTTTGGGTGATGGGACAAACCACATCCATAAAAATAGTAAGTTTTTAAAGCTGGGAGGAATGAGCTAATGGTAAAAGCAATCGTAGGCGCAAACTGGGGAGATGAAGGTAAGGGTAAGATTACTGATATGCTCGCACAGGATTCTGATATTATTATCCGTTTTCAGGGTGGTGCCAATGCAGGCCATACAATTATAAATGATTATGGAAAGTTTGCACTCCATACATTACCATCAGGTATTTTCTATGGACATACAACAAGTATTATCGGTAACGGAGTAGCACTGAATATTCCTATTCTTTTTAATGAGTTAAAAGAGATAACTTCTAAGGGGGTTCCTGCACCAAAGATTTTAATTTCTGATCGTGCACAGATTGTTATGCCTTATCATATTCTTTTTGATGAATATGAAGAGGAGCGTCTGGCAGGTAAATCTTTTGGTTCTACTAAGTCTGGTATCGCACCTTTCTATTCTGATAAGTATGCGAAGGTTGGTTTCCAGGTTAATGAATTATTTGAAGAAGAGGCAGTACTTCGAGAAAAGATTGAGCGTGTTATCGTACAGAAAAATATCTTATTAGAGCATCTTTATCACAAACCATTAATTGATGCAGACGAACTGTATAACACATTAATGGAATACAAAGAGATGGTTGCTCCTTATGTATGTAACGTATCTGCGTACTTAGATAAGGCAATCAAAGAAGGTAAAAATATTTTATTAGAGGGTCAGTTAGGAACATTAAAGGATCCAGATCACGGAATTTATCCAATGGTAACATCTTCTTCTACATTAGCAGCATATGGTGCGATCGGAGCAGGTATTCCTCCATATGAGATTAAGAAAGTTGTTACAGTATGTAAGGCATACAGTAGTGCAGTAGGTGCTGGAGCATTTGTAAGTGAAATCTTCGGTGATGAGGCACAGGAACTTCGTGTCCGCGGTGGTGACGGCGGAGAATTTGGAGCAACAACAGGACGTCCAAGAAGAATGGGTTGGTTTGATTGTGTTGCATCTAAATACGGATGCCGTCTTCAGGGAACAACAGATGTTGCTTTCACTGTAGTAGATGTACTTGGATACCTTGACGAGATTCCTGTATGTACAGGCTACGAAATTGATGGTAAGGTGACAACAGAATTCCCTGTAACAAATCAGTTAGAGAAGGCAAAACCTGTATTAGAAGTACTTCCAGGATGGAAATGTGACATTCGTGGAATTAAGAAGTACGAAGATTTACCAGAGAACTGCCGTAAATATATCGAGTTTGTAGAAGAACATATTGGATATCCTATTACTATGGTTTCTAACGGTCCGGGAAGAGATGATATCATCTACCGCGGATTTGAGAAATAATTAAATAAATATACTCTTAGGAATCTTTCTAGAGTGTGTTTGAAAAATGTTTTCTGTAAGATGTGCAGATTGCAGAAATGATTTCCCAAACACGCTCTAGGTTTGCTTTTTGACTGGGAGAATTTTTCGTACTAAAGCAGGAACAGAAAGATTCTAAAAGTATATAGGATACCAAAGGAGGTAATTCATGAAAATCCTGACAATTGCAATTCCAAGTTACAATTCTATGGATTATATGAGAAACTGTATTGAAAGTCTTCTTCCAGGTGGGGAAGATGTAGAGATATTGATTGTTGATGATGGTTCAAAAGATGAGACTCCTGCAATCGCAGATGAATATGAGGCGAAATATCCGGGTATTATTCGTGCGATTCATCAGGAAAACGGTGGACATGGAGAGGCAGTGAATGCCGGACTCCGTAATGCAACCGGATTCTTTTATAAAGTAGTAGACAGTGATGACTGGGTAGACGCAGAAGCTTACCAGAAGATACTTGCCTTTTTAAAAGAGGCAGTGAAAGAAGAAGAGCCTCTTGACATGCTGCTTTCAAACTATGTTTACGAGAAGGTTGGAGCAAAGCATAAAAAGGTTATCCAGTATCATTCTATTCTGCCGGAGAATCGTTACTTTGGATGGGAAGAGATTGGACATTTCCATGCCAGCCAGAATATTTTGATGCATTCGGTGATTTACCGTACAGAGCTGCTTCGGAGTTTTCAGTTTGAATTACCAAAACACACATTTTATGTAGATAACATTTTTGTATACTGGCCATTGCCATACGTTAAGAAGATGTATTATCTTGACGTAGATTTTTATCGGTATTTTATTGGGCGTGATGACCAGTCTGTCAATGAAAAGGTAATGATTTCAAGAATTGACCAGCAGATTCGTGTGAATAAGATTATGATTGACCTTTATGCAAAGCATGAGAGCATGCTTTCCTGTCCACAGCTTAAAGAATATATGCTTCATTATCTTGAGACGATTCAGATGGTAACCTCTGTGCTTCTTATGAAGATGAATACATCAGAATCAGAGGCGATGCGAGATGATTTATGGCATTATCTTGAAGAGAAATCTCCAGATGCTTATAAAATATTAAAAAGCTCTGTTCTTGGAAAGTTTACTAAGTCCCACAATAAGCTGAGTCATAAACTCACGATGGGAGGATATAAGATTGCACAGAAATGGATTGGATTCAACTAAGAAGTCTTATAAAAATGATATTTTGCTGATTCTGTTTTTTCTGATTATTGGTATTGGTGCCTTTGCTTTTATGCAGCTTCAGGGAAAGAGAGGAGCAGAGGTAAAAGTCAGTGTTAATAATAAGGAATATGGAACATACTCTTTAGATAAAAACCAGACTGTTACAATCGGCGAAGATGACTGGGAAAATATTCTTATCATAAAGGATGGGAAAGCCAGTATGGCAAAAGCAGACTGTCCAGATAAGATTTGTGTCAATCATGCAGCGATTAGTAAAAAGGGAGAGACCATTGTCTGTCTTCCTCATAAAGTGGTTGTAGAAGTCGTTGATGAGAATGGAACACAGGATGGGAATCAGATAGATATTATCAGTAAATAACATCAGTTGATATAATTTATTATTTAACAATAATAGATTGGATTGCATACAATATTGTTCTATTTTAAATACAGTATTGTAAAACTACACAAAAAAATTGCAAATAATTGCATAATAGCGAAGTTTTTTTATATAAAATATGGGAAATGGCGAAGTTGCTAATCGTTAAGAAAATGACGATTCTTGATTTCGCCCTTTTTTTCTTATATTATTATTAATGATTTTATATCAAATATTGAAATGCTTTCGTAAGAATTTATGTGAGACTTACAAAAATATGCATGCACTATTTGATTTAAAAAATTTTAGAAAGAAGGTAAAAAAATGGGACTACTAACATTTAAAGGTGGCCTTCATCCGTATGATGGTAAAGAGTTAAGTAAGGACAAACCAATTACTGAATATTTACCACAGGGAGAGCTGGTATACCCTTTAAGTCAGCACATTGGTGCTCCTGCCGTTGCCTGTGTAAAGAAAGGTGACAGAGTTTTAGTCGGTCAGAAAATCGCGGAGGCTGGAGGATTTGTTTCTGCCAACATCTATAGCTCTGTTTCTGGAACGGTAAAAAAGATTGAACCAAGAATGACAGTTTCTGGTAACAAAGTGAACTCCATTATTGTAGAGAATGACGGAGAGTACGAAACTGTTTCCTTCCAACCAGTAACAGAAAAGACAAATGAAGCAATCATCAATGCAGTAAAAGAAGCAGGTATCGTCGGACTCGGTGGTGCCGGATTCCCTACGCATGTAAAGCTTTCCCCAAAGGAACCGGAAAAAATTGATACAATTATTATCAACGCAGCAGAATGTGAGCCATACATCACTGCCGATTATCGTTGTATGATGGAGATTCCGGAACAGCTTATTTCTGGTCTTAATATTATGCTTTCCTTATTCCCTAAAGCTAAGGGTGTAATCGGAATCGAAGATAATAAGCCAGAGGCGATTGCAAAGTTGACAGAAATGTGTAAAAATGAGAGCCGTATTGAAGTAGCTGTATTAAAGACAAAGTATCCACAGGGTGCAGAGCGTTCTTTAATATTTGCAGTAACAGGTCGTGCCATTAATTCTTCCATGCTTCCAGCCGATGCCGGATGTATTGTAGATAACGTGGCAACTGCGATTGCGATTCATGAGGCAATTACACTTGGAAAACCCCTCTTTGAGAGAGTAGTAACTGTAACAGGAGATGCGATTAAGAATCCTGGAAACTTTAAAGTAAAGAACGGAACAAATGCTGCAGAATTAGTAGAAGCAGCAGGCGGATTTAAGACTCAGCCGAAAAAAGTAATCTCCGGCGGTCCTATGATGGGATTTGCAATGTTCGGACTTGATGTTCCGACAACCAAGACAACATCAGCACTGTTATGTCTGACAGAAGATGCGGTTGAGGATGCAAGCCAGAATGCAACAGCATGCATTAACTGTGGTCGTTGTGTAGAAGCATGTCCATCCAGAATTGTTCCTTCCAGACTTGCTGATTATGCAGAAAAACATCTGGAAGAGCCATTTGAACAGTGGCACGGCATGGAGTGTGTGGAATGTGGAAGCTGCAGCTTTACATGTCCTGCAAAGAGAAATCTTGCACAGTCGATTAAATCCATGAGAAAAACAATTCTTGCAAACAGACGGAAAAAATAAAAAACGTTAGAAAGAGGTGGATTATTGTGAGTGAGTTATACAATGTTACATCATCACCACATATAAGAGCCAAAGACAGTACACAGAGAATCATGCTTTATGTAATCATTGCATTACTTCCGGCTACTGTATTTGGTATTATCAATTTCGGACCGCGTGCATTGGCAGTTGTTGTTGTTTCTATCGCAAGTTGCCTGGTATCCGAATACTTATATAACAAAATTGCACATAAGAAACAGACCATAGGTGATTTAAGCTGTGTCGTTACCGGTTTACTTCTCGGCCTGAACCTGTCCCACACCGTTCCGTTCTTCATTCCGATCATCGGTGGTGCATTTGCCATTGTTGTTGTAAAAATGATTTTTGGCGGACTTGGACAGAACTTCATGAACCCGGCACTTGGTGCTCGATGCTTCCTGCTTCTTGCATTTACAGGTCCTATGACAAGCTTCACATTTGATGGTGTGTCCGGAGCTACTCCGCTGGCAGTGATCAAAGACGGAGCACTTTATAGCGATACAATGGCTATGTTTACCGGCCGTATCGCAGGTACTATCGGTGAGACATCCGTAATTGCTCTTCTGATCGGTGCAATTTTCCTGATCCTGCTGGGTGTGATCGATCTGAGAATTCCTGGTACATACATTATCACTTTCGTGATCTTTATTGTACTGTTTGGCGGACATCTCGGAAGTGGTGATCTTGGACAGTTCGTAGTTCAGGAAGTATGCGGCGGTGGACTGATCCTCGGTGCATTCTTTATGGCAACAGATTATGTTACTTCTCCGATCACTCCGAAAGGAAAAATTATTTATGGTATCATCTGCGGATGCCTCCTTGGTATTTTCCGTATGTTCGGTGCATCAGCAGAGGGATGTTCTTACTCCATCATCTTTGCAAACATGTTGGTACCGTTAATCGAGAGATTTACAATCCCGAAACCATTTGGTAAAGGAGGGGAAAAATAATGAATGGAAAAATCATTAAAGATGCCCTGATCCTTTTTCTGATCACAGTTATCGCAGGTCTTGGCCTGGGTGCTGTATATGGCATTACAAAAGCCCCAATTGAAAAAGCAAATTATAACATTCAGCAGAATGCATACCGTACGGTATTCCCGGATGCAGATGCATTCAACGATATGGACGGATTTGATTCTGAAAAAGCAACAGAAGTAGCTGCAGCTGCAGGATACGCAGATGACACGATTGAAAACTGTGTTGTCGCTGTAGATGCAAGTGGTGCAGAACTTGGTTATGTTATTTCCGTAACAGACCCGAATAGTTATGGTGGAGATGTTACCTTATCCATCGGTGTTACAAACGATGGCACATTAAACGGATATTCCATCACAACAATCAATGATACTGCCGGACTTGGTATGAAAGCAAAAGAAGATTCTTTCTCTTCTCAGTTTGCAGGCAAACAGGTAGAATCATTTGAAGTTACAAAGACAGGTGCAACATCTGATAACCAGATCGATGCAATCAGTGGTGCTACAATCACATCAAGCGCTGTTACAAGTGCTGTAAATGCTGGACTGGCTTATTACAGATCACTTGCACAATAACAGGAGGGGAACTTTTAAATGAATAAGTGTATAGAACGTATTGTAAACGGTATCGTGAAAGAGAACCCTACCTTCGTTATGTTGATCGGTATGTGCCCGACCCTGGCTGTTACAACATCAGCTATTAACGGTATAGGTATGGGACTTTCCACGACACTCGTACTTGTATTTTCAAACCTTTTAATTTCACTGCTCCGTAAGATTATTCCGGACAGTGCACGTGTACCGGCATTCATCGTTGTCGTTGCATCTCTGGTAACTATTGTTCAGTTTTTACTGCAGGGTTATGTACCATCCCTGTATGCATCACTGGGTATCTATATCCCTCTGATCGTAGTAAACTGTATCATCCTTGGTCGTGCCGAGAGTTATGCTTCAAAGAACCCGGTTCTTCCGTCTATCTTTGATGGTATCGGTATGGGACTTGGATTTACTGTTGGTCTGACATGTATCGGTGCAGTTCGTGAGATCCTTGGATCCGGACAGATTTTTGGTTTCCAGCTTCTTCCGTTAGCTGATGCAGCTGCAGGCAAAGCAGGATTTACACCAATCACAATTTTTGTACTTGCTCCTGGTGCATTCTTTGTATTAGCTATGCTGATCGCAATCCAGAATGCATTCCGTGAAGCAAAACGTAAAAAAGGTATTGCAGTGAAAGAAAGAACCGGATGCTTCGATGGTGACTGTGCAGCTTGTGCAAGCAGTTGCTGTGAAGGAAAGGTATTCACTGCAGGAACAGATGAGAAAGAATAAGGAGGAAAGGTTCAGATGAAAGAGGTATTACTTATCGCAATCGGCTCTGCCATTGTAAATAACGTTGTCCTGAGCCAGTTCCTTGGCTTATGTCCGTTTTTCGGTGTATCCAAAAAGGTAAATACTGCAGCCGGAATGGGTGCCGCAGTTATTTTCGTTATTACAATTGCATCCTTTATCACAAGTGTGCTGGATAAATTTATCCTGCAGCAGTTTGATATTACCTATTTGAGAACAATTGTATTTATTTTAGTTATTGCTGCATTGGTTCAGTTCGTAGAGATGTTTATGAAGAAATCAATGCCGCCATTGTACAACGCACTTGGTATTTTCTTACCACTGATCACAACAAACTGTGCCGTTCTTGGTGTTGCCCTGAACAATGTACAGTATGGTTATGGTATTGGCGTAAGTACAATCAATGGTTTCGCAACAGCAGTTGGATTTACCATTTCAATTGTCATTATGGCAGGTATTCGTGAGAAGATCGAGTACAATGATATCCCGACACCTTTCAAGGGTTCCGCAATCGTGCTGGTAACAGCAGGTCTGATGTCAATTGCATTTATGGGATTTTCCGGCGTCATTTAGGAGGGTATACAGATGAGCGTTTCAGCAATTATTATTGCCGCTGTTGTAGTCGGCGGTACAGGTATTGTCATTGGTATTATCCTTGGGATTGCCGGTGAGAAATTCAAAGTAGAAGTAGACCCGAAAGAGGAAGAAGTATTAGCAGCTCTTCCGGGAAAGAACTGTGGTGGTTGTGGTTATGCCGGATGTTCCGGTCTTGCTGCAGCGATTGCAAAAGGCGAAGCAGAAGTTGGTTCCTGTCCAGTTGGTGGTGCTGCAGTAGCAGCAAAAATCGGTGCGATCATGGGTCAGGAAGTTGGTGAATCTGTTCGTGAAGTTGCATTTGTAAAATGTGCAGGAACATGTGAGAATGCAAATGCAGATTATGAATACTATGGAGTAGAGGATTGCTCCATGATGGCTTTCGTACCGAATGGCGGACCGAAAAAATGTAATTTTGGATGTCTTGGATTTGGTGAGTGTGTGAAAGCTTGTCCGTTTGATGCAATTCATATCAAAAATGGCGTTGCAGTTGTTGATAAAGAGCAATGTAAAGCCTGTGGTAAATGTATCAAAGCCTGCCCGAAGAACCTGATCGAACTTGTGCCGTATGATGCAAAACATATCGTACAGTGTAGTTCCCAGGATAAGGGTAAACAGGTTATGACTGCTTGTAAAGTTGGTTGTATCGGATGTAAAATGTGTGAGAGAGTCTGTGAGTCAGGCGCTGTTACGGTAGAGAATAATATCGCACACATTGATCAGTCAAAATGTACCGGATGTGGCGCATGTGCTGAGAAATGTCCGAAGAAGATTATTACAGGCAAAAAGGTTACTGCTTAAGAATTTGTTCAAGTCGAACGCACGTGAGACTTGGTGCGTGATTCTGGCCAGCGAAAGCTGAGATATTGTTCTCAGAATCACTGCACATCTACACTACAAATGCTGCCCTGAGTATTCAGGGCAGCATTTTTTGAGTGCGCTATATGAGTATTGACAGAAATTACATTACCGATGTATCATAGAACATAAGAGTGTCAACGATGGAAAAGCATTCTATAAAGGAAATTTGTATTACATATGAATGGCACAGTGAGTGAGAAATTACATCATCATAAGAGGAGCAGATACAAATGAATGTAAATGATTATTTTAAATATAAAAAGCGAGTCGTAGTCAAAATCGGTTCTTCGTCCTTACAGCATCCACAGACTGGAAGTATGAACCTGATGAAAATTGAAAAGCTGGTGCGGGAACTTTGTGATCTGAGAAATCAGGGGATGGATGTCTGCCTGGTAAGTTCCGGTGCTATCGCAGTGGGGCGTCAGGCCATCGGACTACAGAACCGCCCGGAAGATATTTCTACAAAACAGGCGTGTGCAGCTGTTGGACAGGCCCGGCTAATGATGACATATCAGCGGATGTTTGCGGAGTACAATCAGACAGCCGGACAGATTCTTATGACAAAGGATACAATGTTAGAGGAAGAATCCTGTCAGAATGCGCAAAATACGTTTGAAGAAATGTTTCGACTGGGGATTATTCCGGTTGTCAATGAAAATGATACCGTATCCACTTATGAGATGCATTTTGGTGACAATGATACACTCTCTGCTATCGTAGCATCTCTTACAGGCGCAGACTTACTGATTTTGCTATCTGATATTGACGGTCTTTATACGGATGACCCACGAAAGAATCCGGAGGCAACATTGGTAGAGTGTGTGGAAAAAATGGATGCACATTATGATGCTATGGCAAAGCAGTCCACAGGAAGTGATGTGGGAACCGGTGGGATGGCGACAAAACTGTCAGCTGCCCGCATTGCAACCGCATCCGGCACAGACATGATCATTGCAAATGGCAAAGATGTGGGAATTATCCATCAGATTATCAGTGGTACGTTTCGTGGAACCTTATTCCGTGCACAGAACGATGAGACATTTGATATTCATGCATATCTGCAGAATCGGTAGAGTTTCGAGTACAGAGTAAGCATAAATATCCTGAAAGTGATAGAAATGATACGATTAAGAAGGAGGAATAACAGATGAGTATGACAGATGAAAAAGTAAAACGAATCAATGAATTATATCATAAAGCAAAAGCAGAAGGTCTGACAGAGACAGAGAAAAAAGAACAGGCATTATTGCGAGAAGAATATATCGCTTCTTTTCGCAAAAATCTGCGCAGCCAGCTCAATCAGATTGATATTCAGAACGCAGATGGTTCTGTAGAAAATCTGGGTGAGAAATATGGAAAAAAAGTAATTATTGAGTAACGTATCCGAAACGAAGTGTAGATGCGCAGTGATTCAGAGACGAATATGTCAGCTTACGCTGACCGGAATCACGCGTCAAATCTTACATGCGTTCATGAGTAAGTAGCGAAAGCGGATTGTGAATGTCCGCTTTCGTAATAAGGAAAGCTGTAAAAGAGAAATGGTGAGATGATATCACCGGTCTGTTTTACAGCTTTTCTTGTTTAAAACTTCCTGCCTTTTGTTTTTTATCAATGCTTTTTGCAATGCCGGAATGCAGACCGTCAGCAGTCAGATCCGGGTTTGAATTGCGGTCAGAAGATCCTCCGGAGTGGTACCGGTGGTCTGCAGGGTATAAATCGGCTCATGGATTGCGTTCAAATCATGGGCATCGGAGCTGCACAGGTGATTGCAATGCTGAAGATAGGGGAATTGTTGCTGAAGCAATGGCCAGTCCGCATCATTTTTTATTTCTGCACAGGAAAAGCGACTGTCTTCCGGAATAAAACCAAGATTTCCGAGAAGACTGGTACTTGGTTTGTTAATGTGAGCAGGAACCATAATGCCGTCAAACTGCTGTACCAGATTATATACGGAAGAGAAAGGAATATCCGTGGCTGAGATTAGCAGACGATTTTCCTGCCCCAGTATCTGATCTTCTTCATCGCAGATGCGTTGTTCGCCAAACAAAGCCGGTTTGTTTGGAATGTGTGGCAGATGTGATGATACATAGGAATCAAAATTCATGGCTGCATTCAGCTGTGGAAAATAGCACAGTACATGAACTTCTTCTGCAGTGGTCAGTTCCATTCCAGGCAGAAAAAGAATTCCGTACGCATTCGCTGCTTTCTGGATTGCAGGACAGTTTTTGCATGAATTGTGATCTGTCAGTGCAATCAGATCCAGACCAATGATTTTTGCCATGCCTGCAATGGTGGCAGGAGTCATTTCATTGTCTCCGCAGGGGGACAGACAGGAGTGGAGATGCAGATCATAAGTCAGGGTTTTCATGCAGTTTTTTATAAACCTCCAGGGCAGTAGTGAAGATTGGTTTTGCTGTTCGGAGTACATTCATATTTTCGCTGACCGCTTTCAGCTTCATGTTTTCATCAATGGAAACATTGTGACAGAGAATTACGCAGGCACATTCCGTTAGAGAGGCCACTGCCAGGGTGTTCATGTTGCTCATAACAGTGCACCAGGCAGAAGCAGCCGGTGCATTTCCCATGGCAATACTGAGAAGATCGCAACAATACGGTTCAGAGATTACAGCCTCCGGATCACCAAGATGTACGATTTCATAATTGTCCGTAAGGGTCAGTTCTTTTACAGTCATAATTCTTTTTCCTCCTTTTTCCCGGTGTGCTTTTTCCATTGTTCCCGCATCAAATAGATACAGTCTTCCTTGCGGGCGGAATCTACACCTTTTACAATATCCTCGGCCAGGGCTTTGCAGGTCGGAGAACCGCAGGAACCACAATCCAGTCCGGGAAGTTCCTTTAGGATTTCCTGGCTTTCCAGAATTTTTTCCATACTTTCAAAAATATTTGCTCCCAGAGTGTACACAGGCTCATAAGCTACCGGTTCGGTCCAGCCAAAAATTTCAGGTGGTTCTTCCTGAAAATCCGCACAGTGCATCCGAAGTACCGGTTCGTATTTGGAAGATTGTTTTACTTTTGCTTTGGCAATATAGGGATTTTCTACGGTCAGAACGCCACCGACACAACCGGCGCTGCAGGCATTCAGCTCTACAAATTGCAGTCCCGGTAAGATTTTTTCATCTTCCAGATCTTCCAGTACACGGATTACATTTTCGATGCCATCGGCAGCCAGGTAATGATCGGAGATAATGCCATAGGCTTCGCCGCCACTGATGGCCCAGCCTTTTCCAATACGGCCGGAGAGTGTATAGGAAACCTTATTGTCTAACTGTTTCTGTGCTTCTTTCATATGAGAGAGCAGCAGCGGATAGATATCTTTAATGGCTAGTACCGCATCGACATTACTTTCGCGCATGCCCAGTGGATCATGGATAAATGTGATTTTGGAAGGGCAGGGAGACAAAAAAATGATGCCAATGTCGGATGGATCCAGACCGGTTTTGGCTGCGGCTCGTTTCCGGGCAATGATAGCTGCAGCTTCCATCGGTGGCAGAATTGGCAGCAAATGTGGAATCAATCCCGGAAAACGTACACGGATCAGACGTTCGACTGTCGGGCAGGCAGTGCTGATCAATGGGTAAAGTTCCGGATGTTCGCTGATATACTTTCGGGAAAGTTCAGAGATGATCTCTGCACCGGCACTTACTTCAAACACATCATCAAAGCCGGCCAGAACCAGTGCTGTCAGGATGATATTTGTGTCCTTGACATTATTGAACTGGCTGTACAGGGAAGGTGCCGGAAGTGCCACCGTATATTTATAATCTTTTAAAACCGGAATAAAATCCCGTTTTGTATGCTTGGCGTGATGTGGACAATGCCGGATACATTCGCCGCAGTCAATGCAAAATTCATTGATGATATGTGCTTTTCCGTCTCTGACGCGGATGGCCTGTGTAGGACATCGTTTCAGGCAAGTGATACATCCGGTACATTTGTCACTGTCCAGATAAACTGAGTGAAAAAATTTATTCATGATCAGATCGTCCTTATATAGATAGTCATGGTGACGGTAGTCCCGACACCAATGGAAGTGTCGATATGCATTTCATCGGAAGAACGCTTCATGTTTGGAAGTCCCATACCGGCTCCGAAACCAAGGTTCAGGACCTCTTCACCGGCGGTGGAATATCCCTCCTGCATAGCAAGCGGCACATCAGGGATTCCGGGACCGTGATCCGTCAGCACCATGACAACTTTATCCGGAAAGATGTCTACGTCGATGATACCACCGTTTGCATGGATTACCATATTGATTTCTCCTTCATACATGGCAATGGCACAGCGGCGGATGATATCTGCATCCAGGTTCATTAGTTTCAGTGTCTGCTTTAAAGCACTGCTTGCTTCACCGGCCAGGGTGAAATCATCACCATCCACGGTGTATTGATAATGTATACTAGGCATCGTTTCGGCTTCCTCCCCGTAGTCCGGCATGATATAAAATGCCGCAGGCATCAAACATAGTGTGTTCCGTGGTCAAAACAGTTATGCCGAGATTTTCAGCCATCTGCAGCATCTCCGGCTGAGGTTGTTTGCCCCGTACAAAGACCAGACAGACAATATCAAGCATCTCAGCGGTGCGGATGACCTGCAGGTTATTCAGACCGGTCAGTAATAATGCATCTTTTTTGATAAATGCCAGAACATCACTCATCATGTCAGATCCACAGACACTTTCAATGGTGTGCTCAAGGTCCGGCGTGTCAGACAGAGAAGTGGCTTCCAGCAGCGAAATGATTTGTGCGATCGTCATAGCAGCCTCCAAAATTTCTGATTTTGTACTTTTTTAAATGCACAATATTTTTGAATTAGTATAGCATGTAATTTGTTATATTTCAACAAAAAAGACTTGTTATTTTTATAACATACTTGCACATGTATTGCAGTTTGAACAATTATGTGATAAAAAGTATATAAATTATACAAACCTAACCAGAAAAAATTGTTGATTATTGTGAAAACAGATGGTAGTATAAAAGACAGATGTATTAAAAAAAGTACATTGGATATTAGGAGGGATAATTTTGGAAAAAACAAAATCTGTTCCGTTTAACGGAACACAGGAACAGGAAGCGATGCTGCATGCAGTTATCGACGAACTGCGCGAAGATAAAGGCTGTTTGATGCCGATCATGCAGAAGGCGCAGGAAATCTACGGCTATCTTCCATATGAAGTTCAGAAAATGATCTCAGATGAACTGGATGTGCCAATGGAAAAAATCTACGGAGTAGCAACCTTTTACTCCCAGTTCAATTTATATCCGAAAGGACAGTACAAAATTTCTGTATGTCTCGGAACAGCCTGCTATGTAAAAGGCTCAGGTGATATCTATAACAAGCTTATGGACATTCTCGGAATTTCCGGTGGTCAGTGTACTGCTGATGGAAAATTCTCTCTGGATGCCTGTCGTTGTATCGGTGCCTGTGGTCTTGCGCCGGTTATGATGATCAATGATGATGTGTATGGTCGTCTGACTCCGGATGAGCTGGATGGTATTCTGGCAAAATACATGTAATGTTACCGGAAATATCATTAAATATTCTGGATATCTCACAAAATTCCATATCCGCAAAAGCGACACAAATTAAAATCATGGTTTGGGTAAATACGTTTAAACAGCAGATAAAGGTTCAGATCAAGGACAACGGAACAGGAATGGATGCAGAGACAGTGAAGCGGGTGACAGATCCTTTTTATACTACAAGGACTACCCGGAAAGTCGGACTCGGAATTCCGTTTTTTAAACAGGAAGCAGAATGTACCGGCGGCTCATTTTCCATATCATCCGTGTCGGGTCAAGGGACGGATATTCAGGCGATATTTTGTACAGATCATATTGACTGTATGCCGCTTGGAAATCTTAATGAGACCGTTTATTCACTAATCGTGATGCATCCGGATATTGAATTTTATTATGGCTACCAGGTGAATGAGTCAGAGTTTCATCTGGATACGAAGGAAATGCGGGAAATGCTTGGGGATATCCCTTTGAATACACCGGAAATTTCTTCCTTCATCAGAGATTATCTGGAAGAAAATGAATCGGATATTAATAGAATGCAGAATTACCCCGGGTAATTCGAAGGAGGGATCATATGAAATCATTAGAAGAATTGAAAGCCATTCGGGATAAAATGAAAGGGCAGATCGGAATGCGTTCTGAACATGCAGATGATACACGTGTTGTTGTCGGCATGGCTACCTGTGGAATCGCAAGCGGTGCGCGTCCGGTTTTAAATCTGCTCGTAAAAGAAGTAGAAGATAGAAAACTGGAGCATGTGACGGTCACCCAGACCGGTTGTATTGGATTATGTCAGTATGAGCCGATCGTAGAAGTATATGAACCGGGCAAAGAAAAAGTAACGTATGTGAAAGTAAACGAAGAAAAAGCAAAAGAAATTTTGGAACAGCATCTTGTAAGAGGTCAGGTGTTGGATAAATATTTACTTCACGTAGATGAGAATAGGTAATGGGGGTGTGACTAAATGTATCGTTCACATGTATTAGTCTGTGGAGGAACCGGATGTACTTCTTCCGGAAGTCAGCAGATTATTCAGACTTTAAAAGATGAATTAAAGAAAAATAGATTACAAAATGAAGTAGCGGTTGTTAAAACAGGATGCCATGGTCTGTGTGCAGAAGGACCGGTTATGATTGTTTATCCGGAGGCAGTGTTTTATTCCAAAGTACGTCCGGAGGATGTTGAGGAGATTGTTTCCGAGCATTTATTAAAAGGTCGTATCGTGGAACGTCTCGTATACCATGAGGCTCAGGCGCCGGAAGGAATCAAATCCTTAAATGAGACAACTTTCTATAAAAAACAGCACAGAATCGCATTGAGAAACTGTGGTGTCATCAATCCGGAAAGCATTGATGAATATATTGGAACCGGCGGCTATGAAGCACTTGGAAAAGTTCTGACAGAGATGACTCCGGATGAAGTTATCCAGACAATTTTAGACAGTGGTTTAAGAGGACGTGGTGGTGCAGGATTCCCGACTGGTCTGAAATGGAGATTTGCTTCCGGAAACCGTGGAAATGTGCAGAAATATGTCTGTTGTAATGCCGATGAGGGAGATCCGGGTGCATTTATGGATCGTTCTGTTCTGGAAGGTGATCCACATGTTGTACTTGAGGCTATGGCTATTGCGGGCTATGCTATCGGTGCAGATCAGGGTTACATTTATGTGCGTGCAGAGTATCCGATCGCGGTAGAACGTCTGCAGATTGCCATTAACCAGGCAAGAGAATACGGACTGCTTGGCAAAAATATTTTTGAGAGTGGATTTGATTTTGACATCGAACTTCGTCTCGGTGCGGGTGCGTTTGTCTGTGGCGAGGAGACCGCACTGATGACATCCATCGAAGGAAACCGTGGCGAGCCGCGTCCGAGACCGCCATTTCCGGCTGTTAAGGGATTGTTTGCGAGCCCGACCATTTTAAATAACGTTGAGACATGGGCTAATATCCCGCAGATTATCATCAACGGACCAAAGTGGTTTGCTTCTATGGGTACAGAAAAATCCAAAGGAACAAAAGTATTTGCACTTGGTGGAAAAATCAATAATACCGGACTGGTAGAAATCCCGATGGGAACGACATTGCGTACCGTTATTGAAGATATCGGCGGTGGTATTCCAAATGGCAAGAAATTTAAAGCAGCTCAGACCGGTGGACCATCCGGCGGATGTATCCCTGCAGAGCATTTTGATATTCCAATCGATTACGATAACCTGATCAGCATTGGTTCAATGATGGGATCCGGCGGTCTGATCGTTATGGATGAAGATACCTGTATGGTAGATATTGCAAAATTCTTCCTGCAGTTTACCGTAGATGAATCATGTGGTAAATGTACGCCATGTCGTGTCGGAACGAAACGTCTGCTGGAGTTATTAGAGAAGATTACAGACGGACGAGGAACCTTAGAGGACATCGATAAGATGGAAGAGCTGTGCTACTACATCAAAGACAATGCACTCTGTGGTCTGGGACAGACTGCACCGAACCCGGTTCTCTCTACCCTTCGTTACTTCCGTGACGAATATATTGAGCATGTCGTAAACAAGAGATGTCCGGCTGGTGTATGTAAGAAACTCATTACATATAAGATTGATCCTGTGAAATGTAAAGGTTGTACATTATGTGCACGTAACTGTCCGGTAGATGCTATCGAAGGTCAGGTAAAAGTGGCACACAGCATTGACACAAGTAAATGTGTGAAATGTGGAACCTGTATCGATAAGTGTCGTTTTGGCGCTATTTATAAAGAGTAACGGAGGAATCAATCATGGAAAATATTACAATTAAAATAAACGGAAGAGAGGTATCCGCACCGCAGGGTTCCACGATTCTTGAGGCGGCTCGCCTTGCACAGATTGAAATCCCGACGTTATGTTACCTCAAAGAAATCAATGAGATCGGCGCCTGCCGTATGTGTGTGGTGGAAGTAAAAGGGGCTCGCAGTCTGGTGACAGCCTGTGTATATCCAATCAACGAAGGAATGGAAGTTTGGACAAATACACCGAAGGTTATTGCGTCCAGAAGAAAGACATTACAGCTTCTTTTATCCAATCACGATCGTAAGTGCCTGTCCTGTGTCCGCAGTGGTAACTGTGAACTTCAGACATTATGCCGTGAGTACAAAGTAGATGATGAGGCTTACTATGATGGTGAGCGTAATAAATATGAATTGGATACCAGTGCAGCCCATATGGTGAGAGATAATAACAAATGTATTTTGTGCAGACGCTGCAGTGCAGTTTGCGAAAAAGTACAGGGTGTGGGTGTCATCGGTGCAAATGAGCGTGGATTCAAGACTTATATCGGAACTGCATTCGATATGGATCTTGGTGATACAAGCTGCGTATCCTGTGGACAATGCATCGCAGTATGTCCGACAGGTGCACTATATGAGAAAGATAATACGGAAGAAGTATTTGCAGCCATTGCTGATCCAGAGAAATATGTGGTAGTTCAGTGCGCACCGGCAGTCCGTGCAGGACTCGGGGAAGCATTTGGCATGCCGATCGGTACTGATGTAGAAGGTAAACTGGCAGCAGCACTGCGCAGACTTGGCTTTGATAAAGTATTTGATACCACATTCTCTGCCGATCTTACCATTATGGAAGAAGCGCATGAATTCCTGGATCGTGTACAGAATGGTGGCGTATTACCGCTGATCACTTCCTGTTCTCCGGGTTGGATTAAATACTGTGAGCACTATTTCCCGGAAATGACAGAGAATTTATCTTCCTGTAAATCTCCGCAGCAGATGTTTGGTGCCATTGCCAAATCCTATTATGCAGAGAAAATGGGAATCCCGAAAGAAAAAATGGTGGTTGTCAGCGTTATGCCTTGTACTGCAAAGAAATTTGAAATCGGTAGAGCGGATGAGAACGGTGCAGGTGTTCCAGATGTAGATATCGCTATCACAACAAGAGAACTTGGTCGCATGATCGAACGTGCAAGTATCCGTTTTACAGATCTTCCGGACGAAGAATTCGATATGCCGTTGGGTCTTGGAACCGGAGCAGCAGTCATTTTTGGCGCAACCGGTGGGGTTATGGAAGCAGCTCTTCGTACTGCAGTAGAAAAACTGACCGGCGAAGAACTTGCAAAACTTGATTTTACGGATGTACGTGGTATCGAGGGAATCAAAGAGGCTGTTTACAATGTAGCAGGTATGGATGTGAAAGTTGCGGTTGTTTCCGGATTGAAAAATGCAAAAGAATTGTTGAAGAAAGTAAAATCCGGTGAGGCAGAGTATCATTTTATTGAAATTATGGGCTGTCCTGGCGGATGTGTCAATGGTGGCGGTCAGCCGCAGCAGCCGGGATATGTACGCAATACCGTGGATATTCGTGCAAAGCGTGCAGAAGTACTTTATAACCTGGATAAAAAGAACAAAATCCGTAAATCACATGAGAATCCGGCAATCATTGAATTATATGATACGTATCTGGGTGAACCGGGCAGCCATAAAGCACATGAGCTGTTACATACCACTTATGTAAAACGTACCGTAAATAAATAGATTTAATAATGATTTATATCTCTTTTATGAGAGGATACGAATGTTTATAAAAGGAGTCGTTGCATTTGCAGCGGCTCTTTTTTTACTATGAAAAAAGAAATGATAGAAGTACATTGAGAAAGGATACAATAATTATAAGAAAAAATTAAAAGATAAAATGTCATATTTGTGCTAAAATGATTCGAGAAGTATTGAAGGAGAGTTTTTTATGAATTTATTTTCAGCTGTATTTATTATATTTATAATTGCTTTGTTAGTACTGTATTATACTATATTTCGAAAGAAACAGTGGGTCTGCCTGCTTCTGTTCAGCATTGCATTTTATGCTTATTCGGGTATTTCCAATTTGATTTTTATGGCAGTTACCGGAGTGAGTGTTTTTGTGGGTGGCATATGGCTGATGCGATTTTCTGACCAGTATCATAAAATCCGAAAAGACAAAAGCATTGACAGAGCCAGAAGAAAGGAAATAAAAGCTGCATTTGATAAGAAACGGAGAATGATTCTCTGGACAATCATTGTTATTAATTTTGGAATGTTGGCAGTATTGAAATATCTGCATCCTTTTTTTGAAGGTTTTCTAATACCGTTGGGCATTTCTTTTTATATGTTTATTTCCATAGGATATCTGGTAGACATTTATTTTGAAAAATATGAAGCGGAAAAGAATCCTTTTCGTTTTTTGCTGTTTGTTTCATTTTTTCCGCAACTGATTCAGGGACCGATCAATCGGTATGATCAGATGAAAGAGCAGTTGTATGGCAGACACACGCTGGATTGGTATCGTTGCAAAAGAGCGTTGATCTTAATTCTGTTTGGATTATTAAAAAAATATACAATTGCAAATCTGCTGGTTCATGAAATTGCAAATATTTTGGATGCACCTACGGAAAAAACACCGGGTTCTGCAATCGTGTTTGCAATCTTATTGTATTCTGCACAGCAATATGCGGATTTTTCCGGTGGCATCGATATCGTTATGGGTGTTGCTGAATTGTTTGGAATTAAAATGATGCCAAACTTCAGGCAGCCGTATTTTTCCGTTTCATTGGGAGATTTCTGGCGGAGATGGCATATTTCTCTCGGTGCATGGATGAGAGATTATGTATTCTATCCGTTTGCACTTACGTCACCTATGCAAAAATTTGGAAAATGGGCGAAAAAGCATCTGAATGTTCATTTTGGGCGTGTACTTCCGGCATCTATTGCAAATATTCTGGTATTTTTCCTTGTTGGTATCTGGCATGGTTCCCAATGGCATTTTATTTTCTGGGGACTTTATAATGGTATAGTAATTGCTGTTTCGGATATCTGTGCACCGTTGTTTGCAAAAATAACAGAAAGATTGCACATTAATGTGAAAAGTAAGGCGTTTTATCTGTTCCGGATAATCCGTACTTTTATAATTGTAAATATTGGATGGTACTTTGACCGGATTTATGACATCAGAGACTGTTTTCTGTGTATGAAAAACACAATTTTCAATTTTCAGATGAGCCAATTGGATGAATTTCTGGGACCGATACTGAAAATAATGCCAACGAAAGCGTATGTCATCGTGACTGTGGCATTGTGTATTGTCTTTGCTGACAGTGTTATAAAAGAAAGAGGAAAGGATGCCATCACGTTATTGGATAATCGACCGTTGGTATTGCGCTGGCTGCTTTATTTTGGAATGATTTTCATGATTTTAGAATCGTTTAATTTTGCAGTTGACGCAGGAGGTTTTATGTATGCGAATTATTAAGGGTATAAAAGTGATATTATTTGTCATTCTGTTCATATTGATGAATTTGTTGCTGAGTTATTTTCTTGTGAAAGCAAATGGCCCAAGTGAAGTTATGTGGAAGGATTTCCGTAAAACAGAAAAAATAGATACGGTATATTTAGGTTCTTCGTTTTCACAGATGACATTTAATCCATATATTATAGATGAAAATACCGGATGGAATTCTTTTAATATGGGAACGCCGGGGCAGCCATTGGATCAGACCAAAGAAGCATTAACGGCAGCCATTCAGGAAAAACATATAAAAAGAGCGGTACTGATCTTCGGAATCCCATCTCTGGAGCTGACGCAGAATGCAAATGCAAGAGCTACTTTCGCAAGAGCAAGAAACTATGGGTGCTCATTGTTGGAAAAACTGAGACTGGATTGGAATTATGTAACAAACAGTGAAAATTTCAATACAGAAGCGTCATTGACATATTTTTTCCCGTGGGTCTATAATGGAGTTGATTTTGAACCGAAAAAGATTGCAGAAAATCTGAAAATCAGGAAAGAAAGCAAAGATGCGAATGCCAGTTCAAAAAAAGTGGCTGGATATATGGAATATATCGGAAAGGGATATGCGTATTCCAGTGGTGTTTTTGATTACAATACTGCTGCTGAAAATAATACGAAAAAGGCTTATTCAGGAAAAATTTCTGATAAGGCTTATAAGGAATTAGAGGCTATGTGCAAACTCTGTCAGGAAAATGGAGTAGATCTTATGGTTGTGAATACGCCAAAAGCACCGTATGATATTGCGGCATATGGCGCAGACGATTATTTTGCGATCAACCATAAAATTACTGGTATATGCAGTAAGTACGGTGCTGATTATTATGATTTTAATCTGGTAAAACCGGATCTGTTTTCCATTTGTCCGGAGTATCTGTCAAATTTTGAACATTTAAATAAAACCGGTTCTGAGGTTTTTTGTAATGCTTTTTCAAAATTTGTATTAAGCCGTGAGGCGGGAGAGGATATGTCTCAATATTTTTACAGTGAGGATGCTTATATGGAATCTGTCAAAGATATTGTAGCATCCTATCTTCCGGGATATGATAATAGATAGAAAAAAGAGGAAACAAAATGACGAATGTATTAGAATGGCTGGAACATATGGAAGGACAGGCTGGAGAAAAAATTGCAGTTGCAGATCCGAAAGAAAAATATTCCTTTACGCAGTTAAAAACGTATGCACAAAAAAGTGGAACATATCTGCGAAAATGGATGACAGGAACATTTCCGGTAGCAATCTATATGGAAAAAAGCTGTGCCACATTAAGTATTATGCTTGGAGCGGTATATGCAGGATGTCCGTACTGTCTGTTAGATC
>ERZ826242.1471-NODE-1471-length-25446-cov-4.916191_pt1 | contig 25446 bp, 22 predicted proteins | sample MGYA00519871_ERZ826242 | MGnify/ENA primary metagenome ERZ826242 (study PRJEB31778, sample SAMEA3449226) | human gut metagenome | biome: human gut; feature: human-associated habitat; material: faeces | place: United Kingdom | collected 2010/2012 ...
TTATGCTACAGGGAAAAGTGCCGAAGAACAGGGAAAAAGCAGGGAAGAAATAGGGATAATTTCAGATAGAACAATAAGATAAAGTATGATAAAATATCTTCATATAAGAAGAAGGTCATAAGAGGAAACAGCTATGGGAAGTGTGATGAAGGTGCTGACAGGGATCCTGGGGGTATTAGCAGTGATCGCCTGCCTTGCAACAATAGGAATTATCGGTTATACAGTGATCGGTGGCAGTGGGAGCCAGAAGATGGCAGACAACGTGAAGCCGGACAGTACGCAGGAGGCGGATATTACGGATGCGCCTTCCCTTGCGCCAGTTCCGACGATCCTGCCGGATCAGACAGGCAGTACGGATCAGACACCGTCAGATCTTTCCGGCGATACAGAGAAGCACAGCCCTTCTACTGCAACAGATCATGTACATGATTACAAAGAGACCGTGGAGAAGAAGGCTACCTGTTATCAGGCAGGCAGGCTGAAATATACCTGTGATATCTGCGGGGATGTTTATTACGTGGATAGCCCCTCTACTGGTCATGTGGCAGAGGACAGCTGGGAAACTGTGAGAAAGGCCACCGCAGATAAGGAAGGATTAAAGGTTAAGAAATGTATTTATTGTGATGAGGTGGTAGCACAGGAGGTTGTGCCTTATAAGGGAAGCTCCGCGTCGGACACACCTCATGTGCATGACTATATTGCTTCTGTAGAAAGAGAGCCTACCTGTGTGCTGGCAGGCCTCAGGAAATATACCTGCAGCTGCGGCAGCTTTTATACCGAGCCGATCCCGGCTATGGGACATATTGCAACAGACTGGACAGTGGCAGAAGCAGCAACAGAGAAGCAGTCGGGAACTGAGCAGAGAACCTGTACTGTCTGTGGTGTGGTACTGGACACCAGGTCTATCCCGCCGGTGAAACCAAGTGCATCGCCTACAGGAACAGCTACCGCAACGCCAAGTGCTTCAGCCGGGACAAGCGCATCCCCTGCGGCAACAGCTGCGGCAACGGCATCACCGAGTGCAACAGCATCACCAAGCGCCACACCCCATGTGCATAATTACACCTCCTATGTATTACAGGAGGCCAACTGTACACAGCCGGGGATCCGGTCATATGTATGCAGCTGCGGCAGTACCTATGCAGAACAGATCCCGGTTGATCCGAATAAACACAATTACAGATCCATTGTGATCCCGCCTACAGCCACAAGCGCCGGTTATACGCTGTACCGCTGTACCAGATGCAATAACACTTATATGGATGATTACACACAGCCTACTGGTCAATAGGTAGTCTAATCCCTCCGTATCCCGCATATAAATAGGGGTACAGGAGGGATTTGTTATGTATACAGAAAAAAGCGTCAGGGAACTGGAAAAGCTGTTTACGACCAGTCTGCAGGATGGACTTAAAGAGGATGTGGCAAAGGTACGTCTTCTTGAAAATGGAGAAAACAGGATTTTAGAAGGAAAAAGGAAACCGGTTCTGCAGTTCTTTTTTGAGCAGCTGTGCGATCCTCTGATCTATATCCTGATGGCGGCTATTGTGGTGTCGCTGTTTCTGAAGGAAGCGGGAGATGCCTGTATCATTGGGGCAGTGATCCTTTTGAATGCGTGTATGGGTGTGATCCAGGAGGGAAAAGCCAGGAGGGCTATTGAAGCGCTGAAAAAGCTGACAAGCCCAAAAGCGATTGTTGTCCGGGACGGCAGGGAGCAGGAGATCGACAGTGCATTTCTGGTGCCGGGGGATATTGTCCTGCTTGACAGTGGAAGACAGGTGCCGGCAGATATCCGGCTGACAGAGACGGTAAATCTGAGGATAGAAGAAGCGGCACTGACGGGAGAATCCCTTCCTTCAGAAAAAAATGACACGGCTCTGACAGAAAAGGTGAAAAATCCGGGAGACCGGAAGAACATGGCTTATATGACCACTATGGTAACCTGCGGGAGGGGCAGGGGAGTGGTGACTGCTACCGGTATGGATACAGAGATCGGCAGGATTGCAGGCCTTATTGAGGAGAAGGGGGCAGAGCTGACACCCTTGCAGAAACGGCTTTCCGATCTTGGAAAGATACTCAGTATCGGGGCGGTGATGCTCTGTCTTCTTTTGTTTCTGGTGGCGGTTGTACAGAAGCGGAATATAGGGGAAATGCTCCTGACTGCGATCTCACTGGCAGTAGCAGCAGTGCCGGAGGGACTGCCTGCGATCGTGACGATCGTGATGGCACTCAGCGTTTCCAGGATGGTAAAGGCAGGAACCATTATCAGGAAGCTTCCTTCAGTGGAAACACTGGGGGCGGTGAACGTGGTCTGCTCGGACAAGACAGGAACACTGACGCAGAACCGGATGACGGTAAAGAAGTGCTATCTGGATGGCAGGATCGTGGATGCAGGTGATGTTACCGGAAAGGGACATGAATATTTCCTGGAAAGCTGTGTTCTGTGCAATGATGCTGACCTTGAAGAGCGGATCGGAGATCCTACAGAGATTTCTCTTCTTGCCTATGCAGATGGGTATGGATACGACAGAAAAGCTTATGGGCAGAAGTACAGAAGAGTGGCGGAGAGAGCCTTTGATTCTGAGAGAAAGCGCATGACCACAGTACAGGAGCGGGAAGGGAGCCTTGTGGCATACTGCAAGGGGGCAGCAGATGGGATCCTCCTGCGGTGCAGTAGGCAGTACCGCAATGGAAGGGAACTTCCCTTTTCTGAACGGGAGAAGAAGGAGGTCATGAAGGCAGCGGAGAAAATGGCGGGTGAGGCTCTGCGGGTGTTGGCCTTTGCCATGAAGACAGAGGGGAAAACCGGCTCACAGAAGGAGCTGCTCTCTGAGGAGAACCTCACATTTCTTGGACTTACCGGTATGATCGATCCACCAAGAGAAGGTGTCAGGGAGGCAGTTCAGAGCTTCCGGCGGGCTGGCGTTAATACTGTGATGATCACAGGGGATCATGTGGATACCGCACTTGCCATTGCAAGGGAGCTGTCGATTGCAGATGTAAGGAGCCAGTGCATGACGGGGGATGAGATCGCAGCTCTTTCTGAAGGAGAATGGGAGGACAGGGTGGAAGAGATCCGCGTGTTTGCACGGGTATCACCGGAGCATAAGGTAAGGATCGTGGAAGCCCTGCGGAAAAAGGGCAGGATCGTGGCCATGACAGGAGATGGCATTAATGATGCACCATCCCTGAAAGCGGCGGATGTAGGGATCGCCATGGGAAAGGAAGGAACGGATGTTGCCAGAAATGCGGCAGACATGGTGCTGACGGATGACAATTTCACAACCATAGAGAAGGCCATGCGGGAGGGACGTGGAATCTATGAAAATATCAGGAAAACGATCCTGTTCCTTTTATCCTCCAATTTTGGGGAGATCATGACCATGCTGGCAGCAGTCCTTGCGGGATTTCTGCCGCCTTTAAAGGCAAGCCATATTCTCTGGGTCAATCTGATCACGGATTCGCTGCCGGCGCTTGCCCTTGGAGCAGATGAAAATGATACAGAAGAGCTGATGGGACAGCCGCCAAGGAAAAGCAGGGAAAGCCTGTTTGCACAGGGAGGACTTTCCTGTATGCTCTGCTATGGGGTTGTGATCGGAAGTATCAGCCTGCTGGCATTTCTGACGGTGCCATACCGGGAGCTTCTTGTAAGGGGGCTGCCGGTGAGCATTGATAATATAAGAAAGATGCTTATGGTAACCAGTGTGCTGAATAAAGCACAGACTCATGCATTTACAGTTCTTGGCATGAGTCAGCTGATGCATGCCATCGGTATGAGGGACGTGAATAAATCCCTGTTTAGGATGAATCACCGGAACAATCCCTATATGCTGGCATCTTTCGTGGTTGGCATCCTTTTGCAGGTGCTGGTGACGGAAATTCCGTACTTTGTGGAGCTGTTTGGCACAAGCCGTCTTACCCTGGAGGAATGGGGGCTTCTGCTTCTGCTGTCATCCATGCCGCTTGTGGTGCATGAACTGCTGGTGCTTTCTGCAAGGCTGTCAGGAGTACAGGAATTTCAAAAGCCTGGACAGGGCAAGAAAGAGAAAGAACAGGGCCGGGAGAAGAGAGAGTATGCATGAATGCTTCCTGAGAAGCCGTCTGCTTAAGGAGAGTCCGAGGATCAGGGACAAAAGGTGGATCGCGGAGGAAAGCAGCAGTATGACAGGGAGCGGAGGAAGATTAAGCTGATAACCGGCGCCTGCGGTAAGACTGTCAAGAGACAGGACAAGGGAGAGCAGGAAGGCTTCCTTCACAGAAAGGACAGAGGGCTTTGCATAGTTAATCCTGCGGGAAAGGGAATCGGTGGTAAGAGCTCCGGCCAGTGCTTTTTTCTGTCCGCATCTGCCGCGGTTCCTGAAGGACAGGGCATCATAGCCCTTATAAAGAGAAAGACAGAAAAAGATCAGAAAGGAAAGAAGAAGGACTGCTTTTTCCGGAAAATGCGCTGAGAGAAAAACGGAGAAAAAAACAGAAAGGGTAAACATGAGACCGGAAACGAGGGCCAGAATAAGCTTTGAGGGAGCAGGGATCCTGACACCGGAGCTGCCATAGGATAGCCCTGCAGTAAAGGTGTCTGCAGAAAGCGCAATGCAGAAAAGAAGAAAGGTCAGAAAAGACGAAAGCATTGGAAGTGTCCTTATAAGGTTTGCTATATTATATTCAGATATGGTATACTTTGTTATATTGTGAAGGAATTTGTAGCTTAGGAACAGATTGGAGGAAATGGCATGAGGCTGATGTTTATTGGGGCAGATCATGAGGTTACAGGGAGCTGTCATTATCTTTATGCATGTGGGAAGCATATCTTGGTGGATTACGGTATGGAGCAGGGCGTTAATGTGTTTGAAAATGTACCGCTTCCCGTGGCAGAGTCCATGATAGATTATGTACTTCTGACCCATGCACATATTGACCATTCCGGTATGCTGCCACAGCTTTCGGCGAGAGGATTTCACGGACAGATCCTGACAACAGAGGCAACTGCGGATCTTTGCAGCATCATGCTGCGCGACAGTGCGCACATCCAGATGCAGGAGGCGGACTGGAAGAACCGTAAGGCAAAGAGAAATGCCAGACAGGAGCCCTATGAACCGCCATATACAATGGAGGATGCGCAGAATGCGATCAACAGGCTTGTGCCTTGTCCCTATGGAAAGAAGATGCCTCTCTGCGATGGGATCGAGATACGGTTTACGGATGTGGGACACCTTCTTGGTTCAGCCAGTATCGAGGTATGGATCACTGAAGAGGGGGTCACGAAAAAGATCGTCTTTTCCGGGGATATCGGAAATAAAAACCAGCCATTGATCAAGGATCCGCAGAAGACGCAGGAAGCAGATTATGTTGTCATGGAATCCACCTATGGTGACAGACTGCATCCGGGAGAACGTCCTGATTATATAAGGGAACTGACCGGGATACTGAAGGAAACCTTTGATAAAGGCGGTAATGTGGTGATTCCTTCCTTTGCTGTCGGAAGAACCCAGGAGATGCTGTACTTTATCAGAAAAATAAAAGAAAACAGACTGGTGGAAGGGCATGAGGACTTCCCGGTTTATGTGGACAGTCCTCTGGCGGTAGAGGCTACCGGTATTTTTCATCAGAATGAAGCAGACTGCTTTGATGAGGAGGCCATGGAGCTGGTAAAGAAAGGGATCAATCCTATTTCTTTTTCAGGCCTCCGGCTTTCCATTACCAGTGAGGAGTCCAAGGCTATCAACTTTGACAGTACACCAAAGGTTATCATCTCAGCTTCCGGTATGTGCGATGCAGGCCGTATCCGTCATCATCTGAAGCATAATCTGTGGAGAGAGGACAGTACGATCCTGTTTGTCGGCTATCAGGCAGTGGGTACGCTTGGCAGAAGTCTTGTGGAGGGCATTGATGAAGTAAAGCTGTTTGGGGAACCTATTGCGGTACGGGCAGGTATCCGATCCCTTACGGGATTGTCCGGACACGCAGATAAAAACGGACTGATCGACTGGCTGCAGGGCTTTACGGAGAAGCCGGAGCGTGTATTTGTGGTTCATGGTGAGGACAGCGTATGTATGTCCTTTACGGAATGTCTGAAAAAGGAGTACGGCTATCAGGCCTATGCTCCTTACAGCGGAACGGAATTTGATCTGCTGACCGGCGAATTTGTCTATGAGGCAGAGCCGGTGGCACTGAAGAAAAAAGCAAAGGCGGTATCCGATGTGTTTGCAAGACTTGTGGCAGCAGGCCAGAGACTTCTTTCTGTCATCCAGAAGTGTGAGGGAAGGCCGAATAAAGAGCTTGGCAAGTTTGCGGACCAGATCAATTCCCTTTGTGATAAATGGGAGAACTGAAAGGAAAATCGTGTATTATGAGTATGGCAGATAAGATATTTGTGGATATGTGCAGGGATATTCTGGAGAATGGCACCAGCACAGAGGGGGAAAAGGTAAGACCTCACTGGGAAGATGGGACACCGGCCTATACCATCAAGAAATTCGGGGTGGTAAACAGGTATGACCTTTCAAAGGAATTTCCCCTGATCACATTAAGGAGGACTGCGCTGAAAAGTGCAACGGATGAGATGCTCTGGATCTGGCAGCAGAAATCCAACAATATCCACGATCTTCACAGCCACGTCTGGGATGAATGGGCCGATGAGAACGGTTCCATCGGTAAGGCCTATGGCTATCAGCTTGGTGTGAAGCATCAATATAAGGAAGGCATGATGGATCAGGTGGACAGGGTGATCTATGATTTGAAGAACAATCCGTTCAGCCGCCGGATCCTGACCAATATTTATGTGCATGAGGATCTTCATGAGATGAACCTGTATCCCTGTGCATACAGCATGACCTTCAATGTGACCCAGAAGAAGGGAGAGGATAAGCTGACACTGAATGCGATCCTGAACCAGAGATCCCAGGATGTGCTGGCGGCCAATAACTGGAATGTAGTCCAGTACGCAGTGCTTGTCCATATGCTGGCACAGGTATGTGATATGAATGCAGGGGAGCTTGTGCATGTGATCGCAGATGCCCATATTTATGACAGACATATTCCGGTCATAAAGGAGCTGATAGCAAGAGAACAGTACCCGGCGCCCACCTTTCATCTGAATCCGAAGATCAGGGATTTCTATAAATTTACGAGAAATGATGTCAGCGTGGAAAATTATGTGACGGGAGAGCAGATCACAAATATACCGATCGCTATTTAAAAACAGAAAGAAAATGAGGATAAATACATGAATGTAATTGCAGCGGTAGATGAAAACTGGGCCATTGGGAACAGGAATGAGCTCCTTGTGAGGATTCCGGCAGATCATAAATTTTTCCGGGAGGAAACGACAGGAAAGGTCGTGATCCTTGGGCGGAAGACACTGCAGACATTTCCGGGGGGGCTGCCGCTTAAGAACAGGGAGAATCTGATTCTGTCCGGAAATGAGAATTTCAAGGTGAAGGATGCAGAGGTGTTCAAAAGTATCGAAGAGCTTCTCGAAAGACTGAAGGACTACGACACAGAGGATGTATATGTGATCGGCGGGGAGAGTGTTTACAGACAGCTTCTGCCTTACTGTGATACCGCACATATCACAAAGATAGACCGTGCCTATGAGGCAGATGCCTTTTTCCCAAATCTGGAGGAGGATCCGGAGTGGGAGCTGACTGGTGAGAGTGATGAGCAGGTGTATTTCGATATCACCTATCATTTTCAGAAGTATGAACGCAGAAAATAGGGAAAACCAAAGAACTATTGACTTTTTTTAGGAAAAGGATAATAATAAAAAAAATTCAATATGGTTCTACACAGGAGAGGAGCGTAACAGTATGGAAAAGAAAAATATTGATTGGGTCAATCTTGGCTTTGGTTATCTACAGACAGATTACAGATTCGTTTCCAACTATAAGAATGGTGCATGGGATGAGGGAACCCTCACAACCGATGCTAATATAGTCCTTAATGAATGTGCAGGTGTTCTGCAGTATGCACAGACTGTATTTGAAGGTTTGAAGGCATATACTACTAAGGATGGTAAGATCGTAACTTTCCGTCCCGACTTAAACGGTGAGAGACTGGAGCAGAGTGCAGCTCGTCTTGAGATGCCCATTTATCCTAAGGACAAGTTCGTTGAAGCAGTTAAGAAGACTGTTAAGGCGAATGAAGCCTTCGTGCCTCCTTATGGAAGTGGTGCTACCTTATATATCCGTCCCTATATGTTTGGCAGCAACCCTGTTATCGGTGTAAAGCCTGCTGATGAATACCAGTTCAGGATCCTGACCACACCGGTTGGTCCTTATTTCAAGGGTGGCGCCAAGCCGATCACCATCCGTGTCAGTGATTTCGACAGGGCAGCACCGCACGGAACAGGCCATATCAAGGCTGGTCTGAACTATGCAATGAGCCTTCATGCGATCGTAGATGCTCATAAGCAGGGCTATGATGAGAACGTATATTTGGATGCAGCTACCAGAACTAGGATTGAGGAGACAGGTGGGGCAAATCTTCTGTTCATTACAAAGGATGGCAAGGTAGTAACTCCCAAGTCAGACAGTATCCTGCCTTCTATCACACGTCGTTCACTGATCCAGGTTGCAAAAGAATACCTTGGACTGGAAGCAGAGGAGAGACCGGTATATCTTGATGAGATCGGAGAGTTCGCTGAGTGTGGACTTTGCGGAACAGCAGCAGTTATCTCACCGGTTGGCAAGATCGTAGATCATGGCAGGGAGATCTGCTATGGCACAGAGATGGGACCGATCACCAGGAAGCTGTATGATACATTAACAGGTATCCAGATGGGAACCATTAAGGCTCCTGAAGGATGGATCTGTGAGATTGATTAAGTAAAATAAAGAATACAAGTGATCTATGAGGCATTCAGATTTTAAGATCTGGGTGCCTTTTTCTCTTTTCAAACATTTATTTCCTGTCGGACGAGCATACGTCGATCACAACAACCCAGACGAAGGAGCCTGGTCTTTACTCTGCTTATATCGCAACTTCAGAAGGGGAACAGGTAGCCGGGGACCAGTACCATTATTTTTTATTTGGAAACAGGTGTGACCTGGATGAAAAGCTGAAGACACAGGATCCACGACCAGAATTACAGGAAAGATCATAGGAACGATCAATGAGATCGCTGAACAGACAAATCTTCTGAGCTTAAATGCATCCATTGAAGCGGCCAGAGCCGGAGAAGCAGGTAAAGGCTTTTCGGTGGTGGCACAGGAGATCAGAAAGCTGGCAGATGAATCCGTACATTCCGCAGAAGAAATTGCAGGGATCGTATCTGAGATCGAGAGAAGCAGCCAGGAGGCAGCAGAGGTTGCGAGACAGGCAGAGAGCGTTGTGGAGGATCAGCAGAAGGCGGTAGAGCTGACTACGGAATCCTTTGACAGGATTGGAAAACAGGTTGAGGGTCTTCTGGGAGCATTGTCTGTGATCAATGAAAATGTAAAAAGCATGGAAGAAGGAAGAAATGCAACACTGGCTTCAATTTCGGCGATCAGTGCGATATCTGCACAGACAGCAGCAGGCTCCGCTAATGTAGCTCATTCAGCGGAAAGACAGCTTGCCTCTGTAGAACAGTTGGATGTGGCTGTAGAAGCATTGGAAGAAAAGGCAAATGAACTGAACCGGATTCTGCAGGAATTTGTTGTATAACTGCAGATTATGACAAATATAATGAATATTGATTTTACTTATAACAAAAAATCCTGTATAATCATAAAGTAAAGAGCTCAGAGTAAACAGAAATCTGCGGATGCGGATTTCTACATGAAAGTGAGGATATTTTTATGGTAAAAGCAGTTGTAGGTGCTAACTGGGGTGATGAAGGCAAGGGCAAGATCACAGATATGCTTGCAGCACAGGCAGATATTATTGTCCGTTTTCAGGGTGGAGCAAATGCAGGACATACGATCGTAAATGATTACGGTAAATTTGCATTGCATACGCTTCCATCAGGTGTTTTTTATGGACATACGACCAGCGTGATCGGTAATGGTGTGGCACTGAACATCCCGATCCTGATAAACGAGATCAAGTCTATTACAGACAGGAATGTTCCGATGCCGAAGATCGTAGTTTCTGACAGGGCACAGATGGTAATGCCTTACCATATTTTATTTGACCAGTATGAAGAGGAGAGGCTTGGCAAGAAGTCCTTTGGCTCCACCAAATCAGGTATCGCTCCTTTTTATTCTGATAAATATGCAAAGATCGGTTTTCAGGTCAGTGAGCTGTTTGATGAGGCGCTGCTGAAGGACAAGGTGGTAAGGATCTGTGAACAGAAGAACGTTATCTTAGAGCATCTTTATCACAAGCCGGCTCTGCAACCAGAAGAGCTGCTTGCTACCCTGCATGAATATAAAGAAATGATTGAGCCCTATGTATGTGATGTATCTGTATTCCTTGATAAGGCACTGAAGGAAGGAAAGACCATCCTTTTAGAGGGACAGCTTGGTACACTGAAGGATCCTGACCATGGTATTTATCCTATGGTTACTTCATCCTCTACACTGGCAGCTTATGGTGCGATCGGTGCGGGAATCCCTCCGTATGAGATCAGACAGATCGTTACGGTATGCAAGGCATATTCTTCTGCAGTCGGAGCAGGCGCGTTTGTATCCGAGATCTTCGGGGATGAGGCAGATGAGCTGAGAAGACGTGGCGGTGATGGCGGTGAATTCGGTGCTACTACAGGTCGTCCGAGACGTATGGGCTGGTTTGACTGTGTGGCTTCTAGGTATGGCTGCAGACTGCAGGGAGCAACAGATGTGGCATTTACCGTACTGGATGTACTTGGCTATCTGGATGAGATCCCGGTTTGTGTTGGCTATGATATCGATGGAGAGGTTACAACAGACTTCCCTGTTACCTATAAGCTTGAGAAGGCAAAGCCGGTACTGAAGAAGCTCCCAGGATGGAAATGTGATATCAGGGGAATTAAGAAATATGAGGATCTTCCGGAGAACTGCAGAAGGTATGTTGAGTTCGTAGAAGAGCAGATCGGATATCCGATCACTATGGTCAGCAATGGACCCGGCAGAGAGGATATTATTTACAGAGAAAGTCCTCTGCAGAAATAAAGATCAGAACGTGAAGGTGCACTGCAGATCCGGTATAAGGATCTGCAGTGCATTTTTTGAATAAGGACAGAGAGATGCAGAAAAAGAATTACCAGAAAATGCTGGATGAAATTCTGGCAGATAAAGAGAATTACGGAAAGAAGCTGCTGCTTCACAGCTGCTGTGCACCCTGCAGCAGTTACGTGCTGGAGTATCTGAGGGGATTCTTCAGGATCACAGTTTTTTATTATAATCCCAATATTACAGAGGAGCCGGAGTACCATAAGCGGGTAGAGGAGCAGAAGCGCCTGATCAGGGAATGGAACCGGAGGGAGGATGTTGGAAAGGAAGCTTTTTCTATTGAGATCATAGAAGGGGATTATGAGAGAGAGCTTTATTTTGAAAGAATAAAAGGACTGGAAGCCTGCAGAGAGGGAGGAGAGCGCTGCTTTGCCTGCTTTCTGCTCAGACTTGAAAAAACAGCGGCACTTGGAAAAGAAGAGGGAGCAGATTATTTCACAACAACGCTGACCATCAGCCCTTTGAAAAATGCACAGAAGATCAATGAGATCGGGGAGCAGCTTGCAAAGGAATATGGGATTTCCTTTTTGCCTTCCGATTTTAAAAAGAAAAACGGATACAAGCGGTCAGTAGAGCTGTCGGAAGAATACGGACTGTACAGGCAGGATTACTGTGGATGTATTTTTTCAAGGATGGAACGGGAAGAAAAAAAGCGTTCTTGTGAAAAAGCGTAAAGAATGCTAATATAAAAACAGTATGAACCGGAGGCATGGAAATGCGGACGGGAGAAAGGCATGGGATTAAGATAATGAAGAAATTTCTGGATCTGATATCGGAGGAGATCATGCAGGCATTTGAGGATGCCGGCTATGACAGAGAGCTTGGAAGGGTAACTCTTTCAAACCGCCCCGATCTTTGTGAATATCAGTGTAATGGAGCAATGGCAGGTGCCAAGAAGTATAAGAAGGCACCGATCATGATCGCCGGGGATGTGGCAGCGAAAGCGGAAGGCAGTGAGCTGCTTGCAGAGGTGGCGGCCGTAGCTCCCGGGTTTTTAAATATCAAGGTGAAGGAATCCGCTGTTAGTGATTATCTGAAGAAAATGGCAGAAAGTGAAAGGTTTGGCCTGGAGCCCCCGGCAAAGAAGGAAAAGATCGTAATGGATTATGGCGGACCTAATGTTGCGAAGCCGCTTCATGTGGGACATCTTCGTTCAGCTGTCATCGGGGAAAGTATCAAGAGAATTGCCAGATATGCCGGTCACGAGGTGATCAGTGATATCCATCTTGGTGACTGGGGTCTGCAGATGGGGCTGATCATTACAGAACTGAAGGAACGGAAACCGGAGCTTGTATATTTTGATGAGAATTATACGGGAGAATATCCTGAAGAAGCACCTTTTACAATTTCAGAGCTGGAGGAGATCTATCCGACAGCAAGTGGTAAATCCAAAGAGGATCCGGCCTACAAGGAAAAGGCCATGGAGGCAACCTACAGGCTGCAGAACGGAGTGAGAGGATACAGGGCACTCTGGGAGCATATCATAAAAGTGTCTGTCACTGACCTTAAGAGAAATTATCAGAACCTGAATGTGGAATTTGATCTCTGGAAAGGTGAATCTGATGTCCATACCGTGATTCCGGGTATGGTGGAATACATGAAAAAAGAAGGCTATGCACATATGAGCGAGGGTGCGCTTGTCGTGGATGTCAAAGAAGACACCGATACCAAAGAGATCCCGCCCTGTATGATCCTGAAATCAGATGGTGCATCTCTTTATAATACGACAGACCTTGCTACCATTATGGAAAGGATGGAAAAGCTCCATCCGGATGAGATCATTTATGTGGTAGACAAAAGACAGGATCTTTATTTTGAACAGGTATTCCGCTGCGCAAGAAAGACAAAGCTGGTAGATAAGGATACGAAGCTGAAGTTCCTTGGTTTTGGAACTATGAATGGCAAGGATGGCAAGCCCTTTAAGACAAGAGAGGGTGGTGTCATGCGTCTGGAAACACTGATCTCTGAGATTAATGAAGAGATGTACAGGAAGATCACAGACAACAGGGAAGTGCCGGAGGCAGAGGCGAGAGAAACAGCGAAGGTAGTAGCTCTTTCAGCGATCAAGTATGGTGATCTTTCCAATCAGGCTTCCAAGGATTATATCTTTGATATTGACAAGTTTACCTCCTTCGAGGGAGACACAGGTCCCTACATCCTTTATACGATCGTCAGGATCAAATCTATTCTGAATAAGTATAAGGAGCAGGGCGGGAGACTGGAAAATGCGGTTCTGCAGGAGGCAGTCAGCGAATCAGAGAAGGCGCTGATGCTGCAGATCACAAGGTTTAGCGCGATGATGGAAAATGCCTTTGAGGAGACAGCACCTCATAAGGTGTGTGCTTATATCTATGAGCTGGCCAATGATTTCAACAGATTTTATCATGAAACAAAGATCCTCTCAGAAGAGGATGAAAAAAAGAAGGCAGGCTTTATCGCACTCCTTGTTCTGACAAGAGATATTCTGGAAACCTGTATTGATGTACTTGGCTTCTCAGCACCGGAGAGAATGTAGGTGACATCTGAGGGAGGAAACAGAAGGTACATTCCATGTATAAGTCAGTTACAGATAAATTTTCCGCACGGAAGACTTTTATAGTCTTCCGTTGCAGGGAGAGAAGAACCATTCCAGAATGAGAAAATTTGAAATGAGGAATTTGCAGCTTGCCGGTTTACAGAAAAAGGAGATAATGCTATAATATAGCAAGTGCAGGAGAAGTCAGACGATTGTGAAGCACTGGCATATGAGTTTTTAAATATTTTATATTCCGCAGATATAGTTCATCGGTAGAACACCAGCTTCCCAAGCTGGGGAGGCGGGTTCGATTCCCGTTATCTGCTCTTCCTTTTTAGATTCGGAAGCCTGTAAAATCAAGGCTTCCGCTATTTTTTTTAATAATCCCCAAGGGGTACACCCCCTGAATCAGTTGAAAATCTCGTTGATTTTCATTGTCGTAATAAGTCCGAGTCTGGAAGGACGTTTATAATGATCTGTTGTGCTTGGAAAGGCGTGACCAGCAGTGTACTGAATTCCTGCCTGATCAACTCCTGCTTCGTACATTTTTGTTACAGCCCAGAATCTCATTTTGTGTGGAGTTCTGTAGGTAATATCAGCTTCGTCACAGAACTTATGCAAATGCCTGTAAACGGGACTTTCTGAAACAGGATTTAAACCACTGGTAAAGCTGAAAACAAAGGAATCTTCATTGGCATTCGTTCGTAATTCGTATTCCCTACGAAACAAATCTTCGGCTGTTTTTGAAAGAGGAATGTAACGATTACACTTTTTCCTTTTCCCCCTTTGTATGATTTTCAAAGTCTACATCAGACCACTTTATGGTTATGGATCGTACTTCACCAAGACGGAGTGGCATGCAGAATAAAATCACGAACATTCTTGCAATCACGTCCTCTGGATGGTTCAAAACCACTTTCAAAAGTTTTTTACGTTCCTCATCCGAGTAAATTTCTTCATAATTATCCTCATCACGGAAATTTAGATCCTTTAAGTTTACCTGTCTGGAAACATTGTAAGGCACAATGTCATTGTTCACAGCCCAGTCAAAAACATAATTGGTTATGGTTTTTAGGTTCTTGATCGTTTGAACACTGTATTCTTCTCCAGAACCGGTTATGCTTTCACAGAAGTTGTGGATATCAGAAGCTTTCATTTTAGTGATAACCTTCTTCTCAAATCTGGTGCCTTCTATGAATCTTCGATAATCTGAAATGTACCGTGAATAGGTTCCGTAAGACCGACCTTCACAATCTACTCTGTTGGCATAGGTTACAAAGGATACTGCAATATCCATACTCAAGAAGATGGAAGAGGAATATGCAACCGAACTTAACTGTATCGAAAAGGAAGAATTTGAATTCTACATAGACAATATTGAGGCAGCTTATGAGAGATACAAAGTCTTGCTTATTCAGGCACTATAAAAGTTCCTCTACTGGTAAGACAGTAAAATCAAATTTCTTGGAACAGACACAAGCTCGGTCATGCCTGTTCCGCTTTCAATAGTTCAACCACGGGAATATAATTTTAATAGCTCTGGGTTTTATATCTGTGGTTTAGGGCTCTTTCAACCATGGAAAGGTCATCAATGTCAAACTCTTTTTTTGTCAATTGAATAGAGGATAAAAACTCCTTGTTCTTTCGCAACGACTTAGCAAGTAGCTTCCTGTCTTTGCCATCAAGAGTAATCTCATATAGTAAATTTGCCATAGAAATGACCATATTCTTGTGAGCCTTAAAATAGAATTCTAATAATTTTTCGGATGCACACAGTTTTTCAAAATCCTGTTCAGAGAATTTAGGCTGAAGTCCTAAAATGGGATTTACGAGCAACATAGTGGATGCTTCCATAAGATTGACATACGCACCCAACTCATATTGTTGTTCTTCGGTCATCTGGCTGTAATCTGTACCGAAAGTCTCAATCTTTTTTATGGCAGTTTCCAGTTTTCCGGTTTCATCAATGATTCTTTTGATACGCTCACTCAGTTCTACAATCGCAAGTTCATAGGATTTGACATCTCTGTTACTTATGCGGGTGTAAATATCCTCCAATCTTTCCTTATCGCCCTTGGTTTTGAAAAACATCAGACCGCTTGCAATTATGGATAGACCTGCGATTGTCCAGCCAACAGGACCGGCAAGTGCCAGAAAAGTACTTCCAGCCGCCATACCACCGCCACCTGCAGCCAATGCACCGCCACCTAACCAGGCTAAAGCAGCATTGGTGGCAGCCGCACCGCTTAAAGCCGAAATAGCTGTTCCTGTAGATGCAACACCGAATGTTGTCGCAATACCCATAGCAGCAGTTGGACCAAGTGTAACAACAGCAACACCTGCACCGATACCAGATGCACCTTGCCCGGCAGTCTTAACCTCTGCTTTTTTGTATTCCAGTTCAATATTTTCAGCCTGTTGTTTCCATTTAACACGGATAGCTTTGAGCTTTTCGTATGTTAGTCTATTTTCTTCTGGCACATTCCGAATGCGATCAAATGAAGACTGAATCTTTACCAAGGCAGTGTAAAGGTCATTTGTATGAATACCAAGTTCATTAATTTTTTGATTTGTCTTCTTCGCAGCAACCTCAGCTTTCTGCTGTGCCAATTGAAGTTTTGAAAGCTTTTTAGCCATATCATTTTCCTCCAAAGTATCTGTCAATATCTGCCTTATCTTTCAATATTCGGTTAGCAGGAACATTGCGAAATTCTGCTAATTGTGCAGATTTCTCAAATGCCTCAATATACGCATCACTCTTTTTAAAATCGGCAATGAAGGTCAGCAGACGGGCATCATCATATTTCGTAGACAGGATCTTTAGTCCCTCTATGTAATTCTCAACAATGGTGATTTTCTTAGCAGCAAAATCAGACGATTCCTTTACGGGACCATAAGAAATAGCACGTTTTGTTTCGCCATACAAAGAAATGGCAAACCGACCAACACCAACTACATTGAGCCGCAGAACAAATTCAAACACATTGAAACTTCCTATTCCTTTTTCAAAGCCTCTCATTGTTGCATCGCCAATATCTATTATACAAAATGTCCCATGTGCAACTGTCAGCATTCGTTTTACAGTTGCATTTGAAAATGGTTCACACGATTTCCAAAGCAATACCCAGCTTCTATCTTTTTTAGGTACAGATATATAATACCCAATCAGACGTCTTATTGAATATAACAATCTTACAACCATTTCATTGATAAAAACTGGTATTGCCTGTGTAGTTTGAAATCTTACATCGTATCCCTTTTTAAATAATTTTAATGCAAGTTCATTTACGGATTTATCAAATTCAGTCACTGGAATATTTAGTTTTGCCTTAATTGCAATTACATCATTACTCCAAGCCCATATTGGAGATGGTATTCCCATCCCTCTACCTTTACTACCTGACGAACCAGACACATCTGAAATCAAATGACCAATCCAATTTGCAATACCGCAAAACAGTTTACTTGGTATGTTTTTCCCTTGAAGTTCAAATTTCCCGTCCGAATTGTTTAACGAAATCAATTCTCCATTTGATACGAAATCCGAAGTATTCGTAAACTGATTAAGGATAGAAAAAAACAAACCTAAAAGCGTAGGATTGTGTCCCAACGATTTAAAATGGTGGTTTGATGGAGTCAAATTAATCAACTCACGAAATATTCCGCCCCCAACACTTTGGTCATAAGGAATTTTAAATTTCTCTTCCAAAAAATTTATTGCTGAAGATAAGGAATTTTTATCCCCTTTATATCCACATAATTTTGCGAAGTCTATTGTCCTGTTGGCAAACCATTTATCGGTAATGTCTCCCAGGGGAGATTCACCAGGTTTCCCCACAAGGAAAATATCGATAACACCACACAGAGCACCGGAACTTGCAGCCAAAATATAATCCAATTTGTCACACTGCGGTTTAAGTTCCTTGATGGACTCAACTGTTTCGTTCAATACAACCAGTTCTGCTTCTGCTTGTGCCAGAGCTTCATCAATAGAGGTAGCAAAGCCAAAGCGGTCATCATCTATATTCAAATCAAGAATTATATCTGATTTGTATTTATTTATGTTATTCATTATCCTACCTCATTTGCATTCAGCTTTTACAGTATCGTAATATCCAAAGTTTTTTACAACTAATTTTCATACAAAAACTTCTGTCTAAAATATACCTTAGAGAATCTGCTTTTCCTTTGCGCAAATGTTCATATTTAATTATTTAAGAAGTTCATCTAGATAATGTTCCTCTTTGCTATGAGAACCATTGTGCTTGTGATATTTTTTGATACAATCTACAAGAAGCTTTGGATTTGACCCAAAATATTCTGTGTAGAAGGATGTGCTGTTATCATAGTTTCTTTTTCCGATGGATATATGTTCTTTGGCAAAAATTTTTGCTTTCATCGAAGATTTTAGTTTTTCGAAGTCATGTTCAAGGTTTTCGGCTAGAATAAAAAGCATTTCTAGCTCTGGCTTTGTACAATATTTATCCACGGAAAGTATTTTGCCCTTATATTCCGATGGAATGATAAGCTTATCACTTTGCTTATCACCGATTCTGAGGATCCGTACCTGACCGGGATAGATATTCAATTCTGTTTTTACCTGTCCAGATGTCTTTATTTGCCTTGCGTGGTAAGGTGTTAATCCGAGCAGATCATCTTCAGTAAATTTTAGCAGATCATTTTCAAGAAGAATTTTTATGATTTCTTTCTCGTTTGGACCTTCGCACATGATCAGGAGTTTTTCCATACTTTCAACTCCTTTTTAAGCTGCATCAGTTCATCATAATTGACAGCGGTTTGAAATACATTATTATAAAACTGCCTGCTTTTTAGTAATTCCGGTCTGATATTGAATCCTTCGTACATATTGGTAAGATAAACCTTATCGTTGGACTTGGCGATATAGATATTGTCCTGCCGGTTAAAAAGATCCAGAAGCTCACAATAGTGTGTGGTGAAGATAAGCGTTGCATTCCTTCTATTAACGGTTTTGTCTTTATAGAGACTGATCATGTTTTCGACCAGTGTTTTGTGGAAATGATTTTCGATTTCATCAATAATTAAATCAAATCCCTGTTGGAGAGATGCAATCATCAAAATATATAGAAGCATTCCTTTGGTGGTGCCGCTTGACAGCATATAAATCAGTTCTTTGTCGGAAACAGTTTTTGTTTCGCTACAGAAAGATAGCTTAAAGTTGTGATCATCCAGCATTTGAAGATCGTGGATATTTTCGTCAAATATGGAGATAACCTTTGCTAAAAGTGCCGGGCGAATATGATAATCTTTCAGGGTTGCAAAGATGAGCCGATAGGTGTCGGCACCATTTCCAAAACTGTCAAAATAAATTGCTCTTGTTTCTTTCTTTTTTAAAACAAAGAAAAGAATGGAAGTATCTTCAGGAAGTTCGCCGGTTATTTCCACATCAACAAAATCTTCGTCATTATAGAGAGCCTTTGTTTTACTTTTATAGTACTTCTTCTTGCGGAGTCGCTGTTTCACAAAAATTGCCTTGGAAGCAAGGCTGTCTGCGTTTTTTAAAATGGTTTCATAGAGGTAAATAAATCCATCGTGATAAAAATCTATGCGCAATTCAACATTTTCATAGCTGTATGGTTTTCCATCCAGACGGAAATCACTCAGAATAGAATAGCATGCATCAAGAAGTTCAACTGCGGTGGTTTTCCCGGAAGCATTTTTACCGATAAAGGCCATTGTATTATAAACGTGAAGGTCATCAGCAATCTCTTGCAGCTCGTATTCTTTATCTTCAGCAGTCTTTTTGGATTTCGAAACAAAATCTATTTCGAAAGAGTCATTACAGTTTTTAAAGTTATTTGCAATTACATGCAAAAGTTTCATGGTATACGCCCTCCTTTGTCACTTATTATAACAATGAATCGAGTTTTGAACAAGAAAAATGTTTAAAATCAAATTAAAAGCCACAAAGTACTTATTCAGTAGATGGTATGATGCGAATTCTGCTTTTAATCAGCTTTTGTATAGGATATCCGAAAATTTACTCTGTTATTTTTAAGTAGGAACGATTTAGATAAAGTACATAGGTGGATGTGTGTAGCCTGTTTTTCACTTATCAGGGAAGTATTTGGTGGAGGGGATGGTACAAAATTATGCAATGGGAACCATAGGCAAGACCACATCTAGAGATGGAACTGAATTGTGAGAGGTACAGGATGGAACAAATGTATTTATCAATTCAGCAGGAAGAAACCGGGCGAAAGATCAAAAAATTACTTTTTGAGAACGGCTACACGGTAAAGGATGTACATAGTGCCAGGGGTTTTGAAAATCCACAGTCGATTTACAAATGGATTTCCGGGAAATCACTTCCAAGTAAGAACAGGTATGTCCCGTGTAGGTAAAATGATTTCCAAAAGCAGGAAAAGTTGATAAATACTTATAAAACATGGCAATAAAGGATTTGTGCATATTGCTATGTAAATTCCAATTCAGGAGGTCAAACAGCTGGTATATCCTGTCGAATGGTGGTAAAATAGATTCATTCCTGAGGAAAGAGCAGATGAGTGATTCAGATAGATTCTGAGTGACAGGGTAGGGAGAAACAGAAAATGAAACGAAACGGAAATATCAGTGAGTCAGGGAAAATGCTGATCCTTAGTATAGGGATTTTGCTGATTCTTGCAATCATAGTGATTGTGCTGGTTGTCCGGATGAAGGATGATGTCAGGAAAAGGGATGCTGTTGTGGAGATACTGCAGCAGGAAATCCCGGAGGACGGTGAAGGACAGGCGGAATCCGGCAGTGAAACGGAAGATGGAAGGGAAGCTGCCAGGCAGGAGAATGCGGCAGATAGTGAAACAGAAGATGGCAGTGTGCAGGTAGGAGCACTTGAGGATGAAGAGGCTCCGCAGGAGCAGAAAGCGGCTGAAAATGCTGGAGGCATTGCTGTGGCGATAACTAAGGGAGCAGAAAATACGGTACCAAAGTCAGCAGACGAAACCGGTCAGCAGTCCATGGGGATCGATGTATCCAAGCATCAGGGAAATATCGACTGGGCGAAGGTGAAGACTTCCGGTGTGGAATTTGCCATGGTACGTGTGGGATACCGGGCGAAAAGTACAGGGCAGCTTTATGAAGATCCTACTGCCAGATATAATCTGCAGGAAGCGCAGGCAGCAGGGATCAGGCTTGGGGCATATTTCTTTTCCAGTGCGGTGACGGAGGAGGAAGCTAGAGAAGAAGCCAGGTTTACAACAGATCTGATTGCAAAGTATAAAATTACCTACCCGGTAGCCTATAACTGTGAAGGATTTCAGGATGCAGGAAATAGACAGTATGCACTGAGTCAGACAGAACGTACAGGTCTTGCCTGTGCATTCCTTGATGAAGTGGCAGCGGCAGGATATACGCCTATGTTCTATGCGTCAAGAAACGAGCTTGCAGGAAATGCAAGCTGGGATACGGATATCCTTGCATCCAGATATAAGATCTGGCTTGCCTGGTATCCAAGTGTTATGACAGAGCAGGCTGACTATTCCGGCAGCTATGCCATGTGGCAGTATACCTGTCAGGGAACGGTAGATGGAATTTCAGGAAAGACAGATATAAATACTGCTTACTTCAGTTATACGAAGGAAGCAGAGGCAAAGGACGATACTCCTGCAGAGAGGGTGACGGTGAATCCTGAGGTAGGGATTAATTTTACAGAGGTCAATGAGACTGTGACAGCCAAGCAGGAAACCAATCTGAGGACAGAGCCGAGCACGGCAAGCGATGACACGATCGTAGGAAAGCTGACCCATGGAGATACAGCGACACGGACCGGTGTTGGACATAATGGCTGGTCGAGGGTGATCTATCAGGGACAGACTCTGTATGCAGTAACCAGCTATCTGACAACAGATATGGAGGACACCGGGCAGCAGGCACCGCCGCAGGGACCGGTCTATACGCCTGTGGGAGATCAGGTGACAGCTAAGCAGGAAACCAATCTGAGGACAGAACCGAGTACGGCAAGCGATGACACGATCGTGGGTAAGCTGCACAATGGAGAGGCTTTGACGAGGATTGCAACTGGAGACAACGGCTGGTCACAGCTTGAGTATAACGGACAGACGGTATATGCAGTCAGCAGTTATCTGATGCCTGCCGGCTGAGAAAATAGAAAACAGACAAGGAGAGACAGATTATGTGGGCTTATGAAAGTGTATTTTATCAGATTTATCCTTTGGGATTTTGCGGAGCACCCTTTGAAAATGACGGAGTGCTGACACACAGGATCAAAAAGGTGGAAGAGTGGATTCCTCATATGAAAAGACTGGGGATCAATGCCATTTATTTTTCACCTGTTTTTGAGTCTGACACGCATGGCTACAATACAAGGGATTATAAGAAAATTGATGTCAGGCTTGGAACCAATGAAGACTTTAAGGAAGTGTGCGACAAGCTGCATGAAAATGGGATCAGGGTTGTGCTGGATGGCGTATTCAATCACGTGGGAAGGGGGTTCTATCAGTTTCAGGACGTTATTAAAAACAGGGAGAATTCTCCTTATCTGAACTGGTTTCACATCAATCTTTCGGGTAATTCAGGTTATAATGACGGACTTTGGTATGAGGGCTGGGAAGGCAATTATGATCTTGTGAAGCTGAACCTGCAGAATAATGAAGTAGTGGAGCATATCCTGGACGCAGTGAAGTACTGGATCGATACCTTTGATATTGACGGACTTCGGCTGGATGTGGCATATTGCCTGGATGAGAACTTTGTCAGAAGGCTGCGCAGCTTTACCGACAGCCAGAAACAGGATTTCTTCCTGCTTGGGGAGATGCTGCATGGAGATTATAACAGACTGATGAATGATGCCATGCTGCATTCTGCTACCAATTATGAATGTTATAAGGGATTGTACTCCAGCTTTAACAGCATGAATATGTTTGAGATCATTCATTCTCTTTTAAGACAGTTCGGTCCGGAAAACTGGACACTTTATAAGGGAAAACATCTGCTTTCCTTTGTAGATAATCATGATGTGACAAGAGTGGCAAGTATTCTGCAGAATGATAAGCATCTGCCACTGATCTATGCACTCTGCTTTGGTATGCCGGGAATCCCCTGTGTCTATTATGGAAGTGAATGGGGAGAGAAGGCAGACAAGAGTGAAGGGGATCCGGCACTGCGCAGGTGCTTTGATGCCCCGGTATTTAATGAGCTGTCAGAGTGGATCTCCAGACTGGCAGAGGCAAAGAAGCATTCTACTGCATTAAATTACGGGGATTTCAGATCCGTGCTGCTGACAAACAGACAGTGCATCTTTGAAAGAAAGGTGGATGGAGAAAGAGTACTGGTAGCGATCAATGCAGATGGGGAACCGTTTACGGCGCATTTTGATGCAGGATGCGGTACGGCTGTTGATCTGATCACGGGACAGAACCATGATTTTGGTGGAGGAAGTGAACTGCCTCCGTACAGCGCTTATTTCTGGAAAATGGAGCGTTAGACGGGAGCCGGGATACCGCAAGAGAGGATCAGGGATTCAGAGAAAAGACAGTAATTGGAAGGAAAAATGGGGTCAGGAACAGTGATCAGTGAAGGACTGATGGATCAGATGATCCGAATCATAAAGGAGGGCGGAGAGATTATTCTCTCCGCCCGGCATATCGGAGAGACGGTGACAGCCAAGGAGGGCAAGGGTAATTTTGTCACAGCATATGATAAGAAAGTACAGGCATTTTTGTTTGAAAGACTGGGGGAGCTTTTGCCGGAAGCTGTTTTTGCCGGAGAAGAGGAGGAAAGCCATCCGGATGTCAAAAATGGCTATGCCTTTATCATTGACCCTATTGATGGCACTATGAATTTCATGAAGGGATACCGCAGAAGTGCCATTTCAGTCGGACTTCTTAAGGAGGGGGTGCCTTGTGCCGGAATTGTGTATAATCCCTATGCCGGTGAAGTATTCAGTGCCATCAGGGGTAAGGGAGCATTTCTGAACGGAAACAGGATCCATGTAGCAGATGAAGGTCTGTCAGAGCAGCTTGTCCTGTTTGGAACATCCCCATATGATCAGAAGCTTTATGAAAGGACGTTCCGGATCTGCTATGCACTGTTTCAAAAATGTCCTGATATCAGACGAAGCGGATCGGCAGCCATTGATCTGTGTGATGTAGCCTGTGGGAGAGTCGGACTTTATTTTGAACTGATGCTCAGTCCCTGGGATTATGCGGCTGGCTGCCTGATCCTGGCGGAGGCAGGAGGAAAAGCTGTCACACAGGAAGGAAAGGAGCTCACCTTTGATCAGAAGAATAGCGTAGTGGCAGGAAGCATACTTACAGTAAAGGAGGCTCTTTCCTGTATGAAGTAATAGGAAGGGCAGAGGAGACAGAATGGAATACACAGTTTATCAGCTTGCTTTTTTCTTTTTTATTTATTCCTTTGCAGGATGGTGTATCGAGGTCTGTTGTGCAGCCATCCAGAAGCGGAAGTTTGTAAACAGGGGATTTGTAAATGGACCTTTGTGTCCGATTTATGGATCAGGTGCAGTGTTATTTGCTATATTTTTGCCGGAGCTTAAAGAGGCTCCTTTCTTCCTGTTTCTGGCAGGTGCAATTCTGGCCTCCATACTGGAATTTACGACAGGGGCGCTGCTTGAAAAGCTGTTCCATAGAAAATGGTGGGACTACTCTGATATTAAGTGGAACTATGAAGGATATGTGTGTCTGCCTTTTTCCCTGATCTGGGGTGGTTGTGCGGTCATTTTAAATATGTTCCTGAATCCACTGCTGGTTAAGCTTCTTGGTATCATGCCAAAGCTTCTGATAGTGATCATTATGATCGCCCTTACGGTGGTTCTTGTGCTTGATACAGTGGGAACCACGCTGGCGATCCGTGGTCTGCAGAAGAAGCAGGTTCAGCTAGCAGAGTTTACGGAAGGTGTCAGCCAGGTATCAAAGCTTCTGGAAAATGCTATTACCAGACGGATACAGAAGCGTATGGACAAGGCATTTCCGATGCTGGAAATACCGAAGATCAAGAGACAGAAGAGAACGAAGGAAAAGGAAACTGTATTTGCTGAGGGATGCAGCTTTTATAAGCTGGCCAGCCTGTTTTTTATCGGTGCATTCCTCGGAGATATTACGGAAACAATTTTTTGCCTGATCACAGCAGGAAAACTGATGAGCAGGAGCAGTGTTGTATATGGTCCCTTCAGTATCGTATGGGGACTTGGCTGTGCGTTTCTGACAGCGATCCTTTACCGGATAAGGAATAAGAACGATTCCTATATATTTATTGCAGGAACACTTCTCGGCGGCGTTTATGAATATATCTGCAGTGTGTTTACGGAGCTTGTATTTGGAACGGTATTTTGGGATTACAGCAAATTTGCCTTTAATCTGGGAGGCAGGATTAATCTGCTCTACTGTTTTTTCTGGGGAATTGCGGCAGTTGTATGGATGAAGCTGCTGTACCCGAGACTTTCTACCTGGATTGAGAAGATTCCCATGAAAGCAGGTAAGATCATCTGTACAGTAATGCTGGTATTTATGATTTTTGACTGCCTGCTGTCAGCAATGGCACTGGCCAGATACACAGAGCGGAACACGACAGGAAAACAGGCACAGAATGAAGTCGAGAGCTTTCTGGATGAGCATTTTGGGGACGAAAGAATGGAGCGGATCTATCCAAATGCTAAGATAGTGGATTGAAATTTAGGAAAACGGGTTTTCGGAGATCAGGATATGATTTCGGGAACCTGTTTTTTTATGTCATAGGAAATTACTCCGTAATGTTCCAATGACATAAAAAACCCTCCGGGCAGGATCG
>ERZ826242.1491-NODE-1491-length-25130-cov-5.844307_pt1 | contig 25130 bp, 20 predicted proteins | sample MGYA00519871_ERZ826242 | MGnify/ENA primary metagenome ERZ826242 (study PRJEB31778, sample SAMEA3449226) | human gut metagenome | biome: human gut; feature: human-associated habitat; material: faeces | place: United Kingdom | collected 2010/2012 ...
GCCGCGACGAAGGGCGACCCGGACGCCATGAGAATTGTTGTGCAGCACTACCAAAGCTACATAGCCCACCTGTCTATGCGAAAAATCCGCGACGAAAGCGGCAACACATATTACGGCATAGACGAGGACTTGCGGGAACGGCTGCAATCAAAACTTATGCGGGCTGTCCTATCCTTTAAGGCCGATTAACGGCCTGCAAAGCGTTCTACCCCTTTCCGCTTTGCGTAAATGTTCTGCTTGCTCCTTGAAAAAGAAAGCGCGGCAAGATAACGGCGGCGCAGTATAGGGCAAATCGGGTACGTTCCTTTTGCGCCGAGCCATACGGCGGGTACGCCATGACCTCAATTTTGAGCGAGCGAGAAACACCAACGCCGGGAAGTAAGTATAGCAGCTTACGGGCGACGACGCGCAAAATATATAATGATACTCCCTTATAGCTACAGTTCGAGCGTTAAGAGCGTCGCAAGCAATAGGTAGGGCTGCATGAGAACCATGCAGGGGTGAAATTCCCGTGAGGTTGCGCTAACAACCGCCCGATTAAAGCCCATTTATAAATATCACCTTTTATGCCGAATTAACGAAAGGGGGTATTTCAAATGGCAAAAAAGGAAACAACAAACCCCGCTATGCCTATGTTTCCCATGTTAAAGACCGTTGAGCAAATGAGCAAAATTAGCGGTATCGGAGAAAACAAATTGCGTGAGCTTATGGATAGCGGAGAACTTGAATTTATACAGAACGGCAACCGCCGTTTGATTGCTGACGCAGCTATATGGGATTGGTACGAGCGAGCAAAACGAAAAGCAAATCTCCCTAATGCAGAGGGAGGCAACTAAATATGGCGGTATCAGCAAGAAAAGTACAAAATAAGCGGGACAGTAACGGCGTTCTGACCGGAAAGCCGGGTACTGTTTACGACGTGAATATTAAGTACAATGCGCCGGAGGGTAAAAAGACCTATTCTAAAAAAGGTTTTGCTACCAAGAAAGAAGCAACGCAGCATGAGGCGGAAATGAAAGCGAAACTTGCTAATCCCGTCTATACGCCCGTTGTTGCTTCACAGGGCAAGCAGACCGTCAAAGAATATCTGGAAGAATGGGTGGAAAATCACGGCAAGGCAAACTTGCGACCAAGCACCTTTGCGGGGTACAAGAGCCATATTAAAAACCATATCTTGCCCTATATCGGCCATGTGCAGCTAAACCAACTGACCCCCGCCATGCTTGACAGTATGTTTCAGCAGCTTTTTGACAAGGGGCTATCCAACAGCACCGTCCGCTATGCACAGCGGATTTTAAGCGTATCAATGGAACACGCCCGCAAATACCACTATATCGAACACAACCCCGCCCGCGATATTATCACGAAGTTTGGCAAGCAGGGCAAGACGCCCGACCCGTACACCATTGAGCAAATGCAAAAGTTTATGAGCAATGTAATCGGTACGGAATGGGAAATGCCCGTTGTGCTTGCCGGAATGTACGGGCTACGCATGAGCGAAATTATAGGTTTGCGGACGACCAACATTGACCTTGAAAAAATGCAGTTTGGCGTTGTCGAGCAAATGCCTTTCAATGTGCCACCGGGAACAAAGATTATTACCGAAATGGCACCGACAAAATCAAACGACCGCATTTTGCCGATTACAGAGGAAACGCTACCATATTTTTTGCGGCAGTTTGATTTAATCGAACGGCAAAAGGAATTGATAACGGCAAGCGGCGGTGTGTACTACGACAACAAGCTATTTATCGCAAAGCCGGACGGTTCGCCGCAGCGCAGAGATAGAATGTCTGCAAATTTCGGTCAACTTATCCGACACCTTGAAATGCCGCACATTCGTTTTCACGACTTGCGCCATACGGCAGCTACAAATATGCACCAGCTAACGGGCGACTTTTACACCGTGGGCGAGATATTGGGGCATACGCTAAAAGGTATCGGTATGTCGCTTGGCATATCGACCAACCTTGAAGCGGTAACGGCGCAGTATGTGGACGTGCGGCTGGAACGAAAAAAATCTGTTTTGGAAACCTACCATAAAGCCCTGCACCCGCAAAATTCTGTTTCAAAAAATGGTGCAGACCAAAAAGAAACACCGAAAAAATCCAAAAAGAAAAGCAGCGAAATGGAGCTATAACCGCAATATCTTTTTATAGTTTCACGCTGCTTTTTATAGGTTTTTAGGGGTTCTGGGCACCATTTGGGCACCACAGCATACAATTTTGATGAATAGAATGTATAGCGCACACGACACAGGGCACCACAAATCAGGGCACCACGGGCACCATTTTAGCCCGCAATGCGAGATTAGGGCACCACAAAACGACATAAGAAAACCCGCGTAAACCCTTGATTTACGCGGGATTGTTTTTGGCGGAAGCGGTGGGATTCGAACCCACGAGCCCTTGCGGACTACTGCATTTCGAGTGTTTTACTCCCAACACACTTTAGCGGATTTTGAGAAAAAATGCCCCATTTTAAGGGAAAAAGCTCTTGTCCGCAAAAAGATAATTTTCTCTCCGCTTCGGCTGTTTCCGACAGTTCGAAATGCGAGAGAACTATCGGAGAGAACTAACCGTACTGCTATCAAACATAATAACCGAAAAAGCCCGTAAAATCAATGGCTTTGAGGAACACGGCAATCAATAAGGTCATTCGATTTCGAATGTGTTATGTGATATGGAAAGTGTTAGAAAGGAGCAGAAAATAATGCAAGAAAAACTACTTTATTTACAGGTAAAATCCGAGCTAAAAGCGGCGAAAAGCGGCAAAAAACCGTGAGTTCGAATAGGTTTCAAAAATGGCTCAAAAAAAGCAAAAAAGAGAGAACTTGGAGAGAACGGAGAGAACTCAGGAGAGAACAAAACCCCTTTTCCCACCTACTTTTCAGGCACTCTCAAAATACTATTGGAGAGAACTTTTACACCTTTCTTCTGCTGTTGACCAAAAAGCGCAAAGAGGTGTAAGTGATGATTACAGAAAAATATTGCAACGAGATTTTGCAGCAATACCCCGAATACATAACCAAAGACCAGATGTACCGTATCTGTCATATCAGCAAAAAGACCTGCTTGTTTTTATTGGAAAGCGGTCTTGTGCCGAACATAGATAGCGGCAAAAAAACACGCCGCTTCAAAATCAAGACGGTTGATGTTATTCAGTATTTGAAAGACAGAGATGATTACCCAGAGCTATTCAAAGCTCCAGACGGCTTTTACAAAGGAAAAGGCGGAGATAAAAAAGCTCCGTCCTTTGATGAGGTGGTCACACAAGAGGATTTAATTCGTATGCGGCAGTATTATGAACGACTGCTAAAAAACAACCCAGATGTTATGTCGGTTGAACAGGTAGCTCAGTTTACGGGCTACAATAAAAACTCGGTTAGTCGCTGGTGTGGTAAAAAGGAGCTGAAATGCTTTTATATCAAACAGCGTTATCAAATCCCTAAAGAGTATCTATTGGATTTCCTTGTAAGCAGATATTTCATAGGAATTGCCGTGAAGTCTGTCAAGCACCAGAGGTTTAATGAGCAAATACGAAAATTGCGTACAGGCAGCGATGGCACAATGGCGTAATTTCTTAAACATATCTATAATGAAAAATGAAACGGAGGTATTCGTTATGAAAGATAAAACCTACCACGCATATGTGGATAGCCACGAGCGACAGTTGGTAATACATAGCCTTGTAGAGCTGAAAAACAGACTGATACAGGAAGGCAGATACACGGACTGCGTTGATGAGCTGATTTTCAAGGTTGTCAACGCTCCTGTTAAGAAAATGAAAATTGAACATATCTAAGGCACATCACACATAGCCGCTTATTCTTATTCACCTAAGAGTAAGCGGCTTTTTTGCGTTCTCTCACTCTTTTACATAGCCGCCTTGACAAAGCGGCTAAATTTATGCGAAAGGAGGACGCACAAATGTCAAATTGCAAAGTGATTGCTCTGACCAATCAGAAAGGCGGTGTCGGTAAAACGACCACGGCGGTCAATCTGGGCGTAGGTCTGGTACAGCAAGGAAAGAAAGTCCTGCTCATTGATGCCGATGCACAGGCAAATCTCACAATGGCACTCGGCTACAACAGACCTGACGATATACGCATAACGCTCTCAACCGTAATGCAGAACATCATAGACGATAAATCTTTTGATGTTTCGCAAGGTATCATACACCACAGCGAGGGCGTTGACCTGCTTCCGTCCAACATTGAGTTATCAGGCTTTGAAGTAAGGCTTATCAATGCTATGAGCCGTGAGCGTGTTCTGAAAACCTATGTAAACGAGGTTAAGAAGAATTACGATTATGTGCTTATCGACTGTATGCCCTCTCTCGGTATGATAACGATAAATGCTCTGGCGGCGGCAGACAGCGTGATTATCCCAACACAGCCGCACTACCTTTCAGCGAAAGGTTTGGAGCTGTTGCTTCGCTCTGTGTCAATGGTAAAACGACAAATCAATCCCAAATTGCGGATAGACGGTATTTTAATGACTATGGTAATGCCCCGTACCAACATTTCTAAGGAAATCACGGCAACGGTAAAAAGTGCCTACGGTCAAAAAATCAAGGTGTTTGATACTGAGATACCGCATTCTATCCGTGCGGTGGAAGCTACCGCAGAGGGCAAGAGCATTTTTGCTTATGACAAAAGCGGTAAGGTTGCCGCAGCTTATGAGCAGTTCGGAAAGGAGGTGGCAGAGATTGGCGAGAAGCAGAGAAACCAAAATCGAGCTGACCGCATACGATGACCTTTTTCAGACGGACGAAAGCCGTGAGGAAGCAAAGCTAAGCAAGATACGGGATATTCCCATATCGGAGATTGACGAGTTTCCAGACCACCCGTTCAAGGTTTTAATGGACGAGGATATGGAACAGCTTGTCGAGAGCATTAAGCGAAACGGCGTAATGACCCCTGCTACCGTTCGGCTTAAAGAGGACGGACGGTATGAGCTTGTAAGCGGACACAGAAGAAAAAAGGCTTGCGAGCTTGCGGGGCTTGAAACGCTGAAATGCGAGGTTAAAGAGCTGACCCGTGATGAAGCCATTATTGTAATGGTAGAAAGCAATTTACAGAGGTCAACGATTTTACCGAGTGAGAAAGCCTTTGCTTATAAAATGCGGCTTGAAGCGATGAAGCGACAAGCAGGCAGACCCCCGAAAGAAAATGTGTCGCCATTGGCGACTAATTTATCAAAAGGTCGCTCTGATGTTGAATTAGGAGAACTTGTCGGAGAAAGCAAAGACCAAATCCGCCGTTTTATCCGTCTGACTGAGCTTGTTCCCGAAATCCTGCAAATGGTAGATGAAAGGCAGATTGCTTTTCGTCCTGCCGTTGAAATCTCTTATCTGAACGAAGAACAGCAGTACACCTTGCTTGAAGCTATGAGCTACAACGACGCTACCCCGTCGCTTGCACAGGCTATCAAAATGAAGAAGTTTATGCAGGAGGGTAAGCTGACAGGCGAGGTTATCCAGAGCATTATGGAGGAAGAAAAACCCAATCAAAGAGAAAAGCCTGCTTTCCGTGACGAGAGGATAACCAAACTCATTCCTAAATCTGTTCCCAAAGGACAGGAAGCGGATTTTGTTGTAAAAGCGTTGGAGTTTTACAACCGACACTTGCAGCGAAACAAAGCTCAGGAACGATAGCCGCACACCGAGGGCGAGGTCTGCCCGTTTTCGTGGATAGCCGCTTTTTCGGCTTCCCCCTCTCCACACCTCACCCCCTTTTTTACTACTAAGACTATCCGAAAAAAGAATATATGCAAAACTCTTTGTTTGAAAGATTTTCTACCTTTGAGAGCTTCTGAGGTTTTTCGTATAATGAAGCCGCAAAGGAGGTCTATGCTATGCGAAAAAAGATGATTGCAATGCTATTTGTGCTGATATTGACATTAAGCGGCTGTGCCGATGTTTCAACAGCTCCCGAAGAAAGTGATAATTATGAGTTTGTAGCGGAAACAGAAGCCGCCGCCGAAACAGAAAGCACAGAAAGCAGTTTTTTCTCGGAAAGTAAAGAAAGTGAAAGTGCCAAAACGGATACTGAGCTTGAAAGCAATGCCGAAGTTACAGGGTATGAGCCTGTTGAAAGCGAAACTTCAAAACAGAACGAGCCTGTATCGCAAGGAAAAAATCAAGTATCTGAAACAAAACCTGCGGTAACGGAAAGCAGCTCTGCTCCTGTCGAAAAGCCAGAGAAAACAGAGCCGCCTGCGGAGATACCACCGCAGACAGTTCCCGAAGATACAAAGCCTAAAACCGCCTATGATTATGAATTTGACATTGAAACGGTCAAGGAAGATTGTATCGGCATTGGTCTGGATATGGGGCTTGCCTTAGACAGCTCACTCACTCCGAGTAATTCTACTTGGTGGAAACCTGTAACGGCATCACAGAACAATCAGGGCGAAGCATTAAAGCAGAGCCTTGAACGCTATATCACATTCCATACTGTCGAAAATCTCGGCGCATACGGAATTGATGAAATCACAGCTTTTAATATTTATTGCGAAGCAAGAGGAAACGGCAGCTACTCGATTTATTTCCTCTTTGCGTGAGCAGCTATCAGGCTTTTCCCTCTGTTCAAAGACAGAGGGATTTTTTATGCCCAAAATCAAGAAAGGACGGTTTAACAGCCTATGAAAACTAAGTTTACAAAGAAAGGCAGGCGTATCCTGTCGGCGGCTCTCTGCTTGCTGATGATGATAACAGCTCTGCCGATGTCTGCCTTTGCGTGGACGAGCGAGGAAGGTAAAAGCTGCACATCTTCCTTTGGCGATTACTATGTCGGCTCTGACGGCGAGTATTACCGAAGCAAAGCGACCTATTCCTTTATCGTTTATGACAGTAAAGGCAACATTACCGTGCAAAGCATTAACGCAGGTAACGCCAAGCGAAAATATCTGATGACAGATAATAGCGGAACACATCAGGTTTACTGCGTGGAGTCTGGCGTTGATTTCAACACGGGCAATTCCTATGTGTCCAAAAGCGGAAAGAACAGCTCGTATTTTCAAAACCTGCCGACTGACGCTCAGTTCGGTATTATGATGGCTTTGATGTATGGCTGGCACGAGGGTAAATCCTCTCCCGTTGCAGGCACAAATGTAGATGATTATGCTTTTGCGACCCAGACAATTATCTGGGAATATCAGCAGCAGCTCCGCACAAGCCCCTCAAACCGCCAGAGTGCAAACGGGATTGACGGGGACACTTACTACTATTCCCTGAAAGGCAGACCCGCCGAGAAATGCTACAACTGGATTTTATCGCAGATGTCAAAACACTATACCATTCCGAGCTTTGCGGCAAGAAGCCAGAGCAATGCGGACACCTACACTCTCAAATACAATCCCGATACAAAGAAATACAGCCTGACGCTTGAGGATACCAACAACACATTGTCCGATATTAAGTTTTCCGCAAGCGGTATTTCCGTAACAAGAAGCGGCAACAAATATACTTTTACGAGCGATAAGATGATTACTTCTCCCGTAACAGTATCGGCACAGAAAAATGTCAATCTCGATTGCGGAGAAATGCTTATCTGGGGCTGTGTTGGTAAACAGACAATGGTTTCTGGAGCTTCCGACCCCGTATATTTCTATCTTAAAATCGACACAGAAACCTACGGCACAGGGCAGATTAAAAAGACCTCTGAGGACGGTGTTGTGTCTGGCATTAGCTTCAATATTTCTGGAAACGGTGTAAATAAAACCGTTACCACAGGCGCAGACGGTACGGTAGATGTTCAGCTAATGCCGGGGGTTTACACCGTCACAGAGCAGTCCATTGACCGATACGAGCCGCAGAGCGTTCAAAGGGTAACGATTGTAAGCGGTCATACTGCTACCGTAACCTTTAACAACACCTTGAAGCGTGGCAGTCTGGAGATTATCAAAAACTCTGAGGACAATCTTGTGGAGGGTGTGAAGTTCCACCTTTATGGCACATCTCTTAGCGGCTTGCCCGTTGATGAGTATGCTGTTACCGATGAAAATGGTGTAGCAAGATTTGAAAATGTCCTAATCAGCGGCGAAACTCCTTACACCGTAGAGGAAGTAGATACGGCTATTCGCTATGTTGTTCCTGAAAGCCAGACAGCTCCTATTGAATGGGAAAAGGTCACAAGCCGCAGCTTTACAAACATTCTCAAAAAGTTCAATGTAACCGTGACGAAATCCGATGTGGAAACAGGCACGGCACAGGGCGATGCTTCTCTTGCAGGTGCAGTTTACGGCATTTACAAAGGCGAAGAACTGATTGACACTTACACTACGGACGAGAATGGGCAGTTTACAACAGACTATTATATCTGTGATGATGATTGGACTATCCGAGAAATCAGCCCGTCCGAGGGCTATCTGCTCGATACTACAATTCATCATATCGGCGCAGAGCCAGAGCTTTATACCGTAGAGCGCAACAGTACCGCAAACGATGTGACTGAGCAGATTATCAAGGGCAATATTGCCATTATCAAGCACACCGACGACGGAGAAACCCAAATTGAAACACCCGAAACGGGAGCAACCTTTGAGGTTTATTTGAAAGACGCAGGCAGCTATGACGCAGCAAAGGAAACCGAGCGAGATATACTCACCTGTGATGAAAACGGCTTTGCTCAAACAAAGGATTTGCCTTACGGTATTTATGTTGTGAAGCAGACTTCTGGGTGGGAAGGTCGAGAGCTGATGAAGCCTTTTGAGGTATTTATCAGCAAGGACGGTCAGACCTACCGCTATCTTATCAATAACGCTAATTTTGAAAGCTATATCAAAATCGTAAAGAAAGATGCGGAAACAGGCAATACCATTCCGTATGCAGGCGCAGGCTTCCAGATTTACGACCCCAACGGTGAGCTTGTGACAATGACTTTCACTTATCCCGAAGTGACGACCATTGACACCTTTTATACCACAGCAGACGGTTATCTCATTACGCCGCAGACTTTGGAATACGGCACAGGATACTCAATCGTGGAAGTGCAGGCTCCGTATGGCTATGTTCTGAACTCCGAGCCTGTCTATTTTGATGTAACGCAGGACGGCTCTGCCGAAGAAAGCGGCATTACGGTCATTGAGGTAGTTCGCTCCAATATGGCGCAGAAAGGCACAATTACCGTTTCTAAGTCTGGTGAGGTGTTCACTTCCGTTTCTGAGAATAACGGAATGTATCAGCCCGTATTTGCGGTACAGGGGCTTGAAGGTGCGGTTTATGAGATTACCGCCGCCGAGGATATTTATACTCTGGACGGAACGCTGAGAGCTTCTAAGGGAGAGGTTGTTGACACTATTACCACAGGCACGGACGGAACTGCAAAATCCAAAGAGCTGTATCTGGGCAAATATGAGGTCAAGGAAATCACAGCTCCTTACGGAATGGTGCTGAATGACGAAATTCACGCTGTCGAGCTTGTGTATGCAGGTCAGAATATTGCTGTTACCGAAACCGAAACGAGCTTTTACAATGAAAGGCAGCGTGTGGAAATTGACCTTGTAAAGAGCCTTGAAACAGATGAAGCCTACGGTGTTGGCAATAACGGCGAAATCTTTGATGTAACCTTTGGATTGTATGCAGAAACAGACCTTACCGCCGCAGACGGTACGGTTATCCCCGCCGATGGTCTGATTGAGATTATTTCTCTGGACGAAAACGGCAAAGGCACGGTCAATAGCGACCTTCCGTTCGGCAGCTACTATGTAAAAGAGCTGTCAACCAATTCCGCTTATGTCCTGAATGAGCAGAAATACCCTGTCCATTTTGAGTACGCAGGTCAGGACACGGCGGTTGTTCATCTTTCCGCAAATGACGGCGAAGCCATTGAAAATGAAATAATTTACGGCTCGGTAAGAGGTCTGAAATCCGATGAGGACGGAAATGCTCTGGGCGGTGCGGTTATCGGTATCTTTAAGACAGGTACAGAGGAGTTTACGAAAGAAAATGCTATCCAGACTACCACATCAGCCGATGATGGTAGTTTTTCTTTTGAAAAAGTACCGTATGGCACTTGGGTAATTCGTGAAATTGAAAGTCCCACAGGTTTTGTACTCTCCGAGGAAGAAATCGCCGTAACTGTCGGCAAAGTTGATGAGGTCGTGGAAATCGAGCTTGTGAACTACTTTATCAAGGGGAATATCGAACTGACTAAGGTTGACGCAGATTATCCCGATAATAAGCTCACAGGTGCGGTCTTTGAGGTGTATGCCGATACAAACGGCAACGGCGAATTTGATAAAGACGATGAGCTGTGCGGCGAAATGACTGAGCTTGAGGGCGGCGTTTATCAAATGACCGAGCTGCGCTACGGCAAGTATTTCGTCCGTGAAAAAACAGCTCCAGACGGCTTTGTGCTTGATGAAGGCGTGTACGGCGTTTCCATCGAGGAAAACGGCAAAACCTATACCGTAGAAAACAAAGCAGGCGTTGGCTTTATCAATGACGCACAGAAAGGCTCTCTCAAAATCGTAAAGACTTCCTCTGACGGTAAAGTTGAGGGCTTCTCTTTCCGTGTGACAAGTGCTGACGGCTACGACCAGACCTTTAAGACCGACAAGAACGGAGAAATCTTTATTGAGGGCTTGCGTATCGGTGAATACACCGTATCCGAAGTCAGCGACTCGGCTTCCGCAGGATATATCCTTCCTGCCGACAAACAGGCAACCGTCAAAACAGACTCTATTACTATTGTTGAAATGCACAACGAGTTCAGGGATACGCCAAAAACAGGCGATGACTTTAATCTGGGCTTGTGGGTAAGCCTTGCGGCTGCTTCCGTTATCGGTGCAGGCGTTCTCGGCTTTGTCGGCTTCAAGAAAAAGAAAAAGGAGGACTGATTTATGGACGCTAAAACCATTATCGCCATTGTGCTTGTAGTGTTTATCGTCGGTGTGGCAATATGGCTTAATATCCGAAACAGAAAGAAGAAATAACCCGATATGACAGGAAAAGGGCGGCTTATGTTGATAAGCCGCCCTCTTTCCATATATGGAGGCAATCTATGAAAAATCTGAAAACCATTGAAGCTAAGGTAAAGGCTATTCTGCAAAAGAACGAGGACGCAAGAAACGATGATATGACCCTCTATCTGATTGTGTGCAACACCTATTTGAAAGGTGCAGGAGCAATGCCCTTTGCGGAAGTAATGGAACAGTATAAATATCTTGGTCTGCCGAGCTTTGAAAGCGTGGGAAGAACACGCCGCAAGCTGCAAGCAAAATATCCAGAGCTTGCGGGGAACGCCCGTGTAAGGCGGCTCCGTGCCGAAGGCGAAAAGGCATACCGCAAATACGCTAAGGAATGAGGTGTGAAATGGAAGAAAAACGCATAAACGGCGGTTATGAAATCATCGAAAGCTGTACTATCGGGAACAACGAGCTTGTCATCGGTCATAACGCCAAAGCCCCCAACCCGTATGTGTGTTGGTACTGCAAGGACGGCTCGGATTATTTTTGGGGATATTACTGCAATCAGTTATCGGAAGCGAGGGAAAAGCTGAATGAACGCTACCAAAGAGAGTGCTGTATGCCCTACAACCAGCCCGATAAAAAACAGAAAAGCCGTGATGACCGTGAGCGATAAACGAAAATATGACTGCACAACCTGTCCTTATCCCCGATATAAGGACAGGTCTGTTATTTTCTGCGATGTCTGTATCCGCAGGATTTTAGACGAGCAGAAAGAGGAAAAGAAACGAAAGGAGCAATCGAATGAGTGAAGAAAAACGAATGCTCGGCAATTATGAGGTCGTGAACAGCATTTATATTGGCGACAAAGAGGTTGTTTTCGGTGTAGATAAAAGCGATAAATACCCTTTCCTTGTAAGCTACTGCGACTACCATAATCCGTTTGGTGTGCCGTGGGCAACAGAAAGCGTTGGTTGTGACGATTATCTGGAAGCTATGGGGATTTTCATTCAGCGAGTACAGTCCCAGATAGAGCAAACCAAATCCGAATTATCCAAATTCGCTTTTGACAATACCGTGTTCACGAAAGACCATTGTATTCCCGACAAACGCAGCAGCAGTATTGTCGGCAAGGTTGTCGTTATCAATGCAGAGCCGAAACGGTATGAATATCAGCACCCTGCTTTTCAGCTCGTTTTGGCGGACGGCGGCAATGGAGCAACAGGCGGCAGAGGTAACGCTGTCTTTGGTACTTGCCTTGCCACAGGCGAAAAATCCAGATGGGAACGGTACGATGTGTTAGGAGAAATCAAGCCCGAATGTATGCCTGATTGGGCAAAGGAAGCTCTTGCAAAAATCAAGGAGCAGCAGAAAGAGAAAAAACAGAAAAATCGGGAGGAACGCTGATATGGAGATACGAGCCTTAACCCCTGCCGAACAGAAATACACCTACGCTCAAAGTATGCAGCTTGAGGGACAGACAAGTAATATCGGACACTTGCGTGGAGATTTTGCATCTTCTGGATATGGCTTTTACACTACTTGGTTTGATACAAGACCGCAATGGAAAACGGACGAGTTTAAGAAAGAGCTTGACGAGGTTATCAATTCGCTTCGTGAGGACAAGGGACTTTTGCACAACCGCTATGATATGAGTGCGTTTGCAAAGCATTATCCCGAAAGCGCATTTGCAGGAAGCTATTGCACCGAGTACGGTTTCCGTGTGGATACGGAAAAACACGCCTTTCTGTTTCGGTGCAATCCGACTAAGGGCGATTACAATTTTTACTGCTATTGCTTTGTGAAAGAATGGCTTGATAAGCATATCCAAAAAGCTGAACAGGGTATCCGATTTATCGACCCAAATTACAAAGAGCTGTTTCGTATCCCAGACGGCGGCAAAATCATCATCACATCATCGTGGGGAGAAAAAACCGAACGCCCCTGCCGTTTTATTGACGAGTATCATACCGAGATTGGAAATAACATTTTCCATATCTGCGAGTTTGCCGAGCGTATGGAACAAAACGGAGCGACCTATGAGCCAAAGCCCACAGAGCCGCAGACGGTAACAAAAGCCCCAAAGCATAAAGATTTAGAACGATAGGAGGTTTTGAAAATGGCACTCAACCAAAAGGCAATCAAGGTGCTTGGTAAGGTCTTTGAAGCAGGCTTTACTGATGAAAAGTCGATTGCCGCTATGACAATGGACGATATTCTTGCGATACAGGGTATCACCATAGCCGACATCGGTATTATCAATGAGCTGCAAAAGAGTATCAAGGCAAATAAGGTTATTTCCTTTTTCGGGGGTAATGCTGAATGAGTACAGAGCTTATCAACCGTATTACAGTAAAGAAAGACGGTGTATATCTGTCCTCACACAGTTCAAATGATACCGCCCCCTTTCACTCTTGGCGGTGTAAAAGCCTTTCGGAAATCTATGCCGCCGAGGGACAGGCAGGACTTGACCGAGAAATCGTTTGTATGCTGTATGAATACGCACAGCTCCGTGGCAGTCATAAAAGCCTTGACCGTTATCGCTATGCGATTGAAAGTCCTGCTGCTCACGCCATCTATAAAAAATATACCGACCAAATTGACGACAAATACGAACAGATGGACAAAGCAGATAAGGACAGCGTATGGTACAAGCCGACAGAAAAGGCAAAGGAATATCGAGCCTTTGAGCGTGAAATGCGTAACAAAATGTATGCTGAGATTGCCGAGCGATGCGGCGAGTATGACCGCAAACACAAAAACCGAGATTTAGAACGATAAGGAGGTGTGTAAAGAATGGCTGCGAAGTATCAGCTAATTACAGAGCTGTATCGGCGCACAGGCGTGGCGGTTGCTAAAAATCCGCAGGCGTGGCAGAGCTTTTTGTCTGCCGCTTGCCGCAACTATAAATGCCGATTTGATGAACAGCTCTTGATTTACGCTCAACGCCCTGACGCTGTTGCGGTAGCACAGCTTGAAACTTGGAACAAGCAGTTTAAGCGTTGGGTAAACAAAGACAGCAAAGGCATTGCGGTGTTCGACCCAAAAGGTCGTAGGAACACGCTGAAATACTATTTTGATATATCCGATACGCACGAGGGTTATTACGGCAGCCGCCCTGTTCCGATATGGCAGATGAGTGAGCGATACGAGCAGGCAGTTATTGAACGGCTTTCCGACAGATTTGGCGATGTGGAAAGCACCGACCTTGCTTCGGTGCTGATGGAAACGGCAAAAAACGCAGTTGAGGATAATTTGCAGGATTATATGCCGCAGCTCAAATCCTGTACGCAGGACAGTTTGTTAGAGGAACTTGACGAATATAATATCGAGGTCATTTACCGACAGCTTGCGGTCAACAGCGTAGCATATATGCTGATGAGCCGTTGCGGTGTTGATACCGAAGCGGTATTTGAGCGTGAGGATTTTGCGGAAATCATTAACTTTAATACTCCCGCTACTATCAACGCCCTCGGTATTGCGACAAGCGATATTTCTGAAATGGCACTCAGGGAAATCTCTCAGACTATCCGAGATGTGCAAATTGTGGAGAAAAGTCAAAATCGCACCTTTGCGCCGCAATCTCAAACACGCTATGATGTAGGCAGAGAACAAGCCGAAAGGAGTAATCATAATGAGCGAAATCACATACACCAAACAAGGGGATTATCTTATTCCCGACCTAACATTACCGACAGAGCCAGAAATTCAGCTTGGCAGATACGCTTTGATGCACAGGGATTATCTGGAGCAGTACAAACGAGTGACCTACCTCAATCTGCTGACATCGGGCGAGCTGAACAAACATCTTTACGAAGTGGAACAGACGGCTCTTACGAGGTTGGAGCTTCTGACAAAACAGCTTTGCAAGGAGCAGGGCGTGACGGAGGAACTGAAAGAAAAAGCACCGATGCAATGGGTCGGACTGATGAACAATATCCGCAGTCAAGCGGAGGAAACGATACTGAACGAGCTGATTTACAGCTAAATGTCGCTGATGAACAGCAGGTCACAGTTAATCTCCCCACCGTAGAAGAACAGATTGAAATGTTAGCTGAAGCAGAGGACGAAAAATCCTCTGCTTTTGTTATTTCTCAGGAAGATATTGACTCTGTTCTCCTAAGCGGAAGCGGCTTTCAGAATGGTAAATACCGTATCTACCGTCAGTTTCAAAAGAATGAGGACGGCAAAAGCAATATTGATTTTCTCAAAAAAGAGTACGGCACAGGCGGCGGTACGCATTATTTCCCAGACGGTACGCAGGGACACACTTGGCACGATGGGAAAGGCATTGCGATTGAAAAGTACGGCTCGTCTGCAAACCCCAACCTTGTTCTTTCTTGGGCAAAGGTCGAAAAACGGCTGCGTGAGCTGATAAAGAATGACCGCTACCTGAATGAAAAGGAAAAAGACCATTACGCCGATTATCTCGAAAGCGAGGAAGCTCCGCAGTACGAAATCGACACGCAAAGGAAAATGGCAAGGCAGCGTTTCATTGACGCAAACCGTGACCTTCCGCCTGCCGATAAAAGAGATACTCTTTCTTTGCGGCTGTCCGATTTTATCCGTGATTTAGACGGTTATGAGAAAGACCTGCTTGAAAATGTGGAGCGCACTGACCTTGCCGATGTGACCGCCGAACAGATGGAGCAGCATTTGGGCGACCCCGCTACTGTTCAGCAGCTCCTCGATTTCCTTGCTCTGGTACAGGGCAAGACCGCCGATGTTTATAGTCGCAGCAATGCGTGGCGGTTTTCGCAGGAGCTTATGGAGCTGTATCCTCTCCGCTATGTCTATCACGAGGACGATGTTGTATATATCGGCGCAGACAAATATGAGATTGCGGCGTTTGACGAAAATGCCGTTTCTCTGCGTAATCCCGAATTTCCGTTGTTCGGCAAGGAACTCAGCCGAGCCGACTTTGAGGAAAAGCTAAAGGAAAATCCTGCGAACGACCATTTGAAAGTAGTCATTACCGAAAAGCCGAGCGTTCAAACACCGCCCGAAGAAAAGCCAGACAGCATAAAGTTCTCTATCGGATTTTCGGAACACCCCGCCTTTTATGACAGGCAGTTTAATGACCGATATACCGATTTGAGCTTTGCTCTGGGCAACTATCTTCTCGGCGTTCTGGACGAAAAGCAGCACCGTGAGCGTGAGAGCAAGGATAATGTCGGCTGGTATCATAAGACCGATTTTGAGATTACCGCTACTATCGGCGGCGAAGATTTCCATTATGAAGGACGGTTTGATATAGGCGACGGCGAGGGCGACCTTATCTCCCATATCAAAAACTTTTACGAATACTCCCTGTCCCCGAATTGCCCGTTTATTCCCGAATGGAAGAAACAGGGCGAGGATTATTACCGTGAACAAATAGAAAGCCTGCAATGGGGACGAGATGTGTTTGTACCATATCTGGAGCAGCATAAAACACTCACCCCAGAGGACGAAAAGCTCTATGCGGAGATTATGGCAACTGAAAGCGACTGGTTTGCCCCTGCCGAGGAAGAAAAGCAGACTCCGCACTACACCGTAGAACTGACTTCCGATGCCTTTGCCGACCCGTTTATCATACGGGATAACACTGTACCAGAAGGGCAAGACGGGCAGTATTACGATGTGGACGGTATTTACCAGACCTTTGAAACCGAGGAAGAAGCACAGGAATATGCCGATACCCTGAATAGTGCCGAAAATATCGTCAAGCTGTTCGCCCAGAAAGATGAGGAACGAAGCCAGCAGGAACAGCCCGATATACAGGATAACTCTGACCTCATCGGTAAGGAAATCCTTATTGATAACCGCCGTTATGTCATTGAAAGTATCAGCGAAATAAGCGGCGATGTGTCAATGCGGGATATAACCTTTGCAAATGCCGTGGGCTTTCCCATAAACCGTGTTGAGAAAATCGGCTATATCCGCAGTCTGCTCAGTAAGGCACAGGAAGAAAAACAACCCGAAAAGGCTGTATCTCCTGTCCCTGCTCCCTCAGAGCCACGGCACAATTACCGCATTACTGAGGATACTTTGGGTGTCGGCGGCGCAAAAGAAAAGTTCCGTAATAATATGGCGGCTATCAATCTCTTGCACGAGTTGGAGCTTGAAAACCGACTTGCCACACCCGAAGAACAGGAAATCCTTTCAAAGTATGTCGGTTGGGGCGGTCTGTCTATGGCGTTTGATGAAAACAATGCGGCGTGGGCTGATGAGTTCAAAGAGCTGTATGCAAGTCTTTCCCCAGAAGAATACCGTGCGGCAATGGAGTCCACCCTGACAGCGTTTTATACGCCGCCTGTTGTAATCAAAGGTATGTATGAAGCTCTTGAGCGTTTGGGATTTTCCGAGGGCAGTATTTTAGAGCCGTCCTGCGGAACGGGCAATTTCTTCGGACTGCTCCCCGATACGATGGCAGGCTCAAAGCTCCACGGTGTAGAAATCGACCCTCTTACGGGAAAAATCGCAAAGCAGCTCTATCAGAAAGCCAATATTGCCGTGCAGGGTTTTGAAGAAACAAAGCTCCCAGACGACCACTTTGATGTGGTTATCGGCAATGTGCCGTTTGGCGATTTTAAGGTCAACGACAGCCGTTACAACGCCCAGAAGTTCCTTATTCACGATTACTTTTTCGCAAAGGCTCTTGATAAAGTTCGTGCGGGCGGTGTCGTTGCGTTCATTACCTCTAAGGGAACAATGGATAAGGCAAGCCCCGAAATACGCAAGTATATTGCTCAGAGAGCCGAGCTGCTCGGAGCTATCCGACTGCCTGATAACACTTTCCGAGCAAACGCAGGCACAGAGGTTACGAGCGACATTCTATTTTTGCAGAAGCGTGACCGAGTGATTGACACAGAGCCAGATTGGGTACACCTTGATACCGATGAGAACGGTATTACGATGAACAGCTATTTTGTGCAGCACCCAGAGATGATTTTAGGCGAGATGAAAATGGAAAGCACACGCTTTGGTTTTGACTCCGCCTGCAAAGCCTATCAAGATATACCTTTGTCGGAGCTGCTTCATAACGCTGTTCAGAACATTCAGGGAGAAATCCCAGAGTACGAAAACGAGCTTGATGAAATCTCTGACGGGCAGGACGCTTCTATTCCCGCCGACCCGAATGTGCGAAACTTCTCGTATGCGTTGGTGGACGGCAAGGTTTATTTCAGAGAAGATGACCGTATGACCCCTGCGGCGGCGTCTGTTACCGCAGAAAACCGTATCAAGGGACTAATCCAAATCCGTGATTGCGTGAGAAAGCTCATAGAGTATCAGACCGAGGATTACCCAGATGATTTGATACACACCGAACAGGAAAATCTAAACCGTTTGTATGACGGCTTTACGAAGCAGTACGGACTAATCAACAACCGAGGAAACTATCTCGCTTTTGCATCGGACGAGAGTTACTTCCTTTTGTGTTCTCTGGAGGTGCTTGACGATGAGGGTAATTTCAAAAGAAAAGCGGATATGTTCACGAAAAGGACGATAAAGCCCCACCGTGAAATCACTTCCGTTGAAACTGCAAGCGAAGCTCTTGCCTTGTCTATCGGTGAAAAAGCCCGTGTTGACCTGCACTATATGGAACAGCTTACAGGCAAACCGAAAGAAGAAATCATTAAGGACTTGCAGGGCGTTATCTTCCGTATCCCCGCAACCGAGCCTGCTCAGTATGTAACTGCCGATGAGTATTTGTCTGGCAATGTAAGAGCCAAACTCATAACCGCCGAAGCCGCAGCAAAGGAAAATCCAGAGTTTGCGGTCAACGCACAAGCCTTAAAGCAGGTCATACCGCAAGACCTGTCGGCGGCTGAAATCTCTGTCCGTCTGGGTACGACTTGGATACCGCAGGGGGATATTCAAAGGTTTGTAATGGAGCTTTTAACTCCGTCAAGCTATGCACAAAGCCGTATCAGGGTAAGATATACCCCGATTAACGGCGATTGGTTTATTGAGAATAAGAGTTCCGATTACGGAAATGTAAAGGCGGACAGCACCTACGGTACAAAGAGGGCTTCCGCCTATCGTATTATTGAGGATACTCTAAATCTCCGTGATACCCGTATTTTTGATTATGTGTATGACGAGAACGGAAACAAAAAAGCCGTATTCAACGCAAAGGAAACCACGGCGGCACAGGCAAAACAGGAAGCAATCAAACAGGCGTTTCAGGATTGGATATGGAAAGACCCAGAACGGAGAAACCGCCTTGTCAGGTATTACAATGACACTTTTAATTCTGTCCGTCCCCGTGAGTACGATGGAAGTCATATTACTTTCGGCGGCATCAGCCCAGAAATCATCCTAAGACCGCACCAAGTAAACGCTATCGCTCATATTCTCTATGGCGGCAATACGCTCCTTGCCCACAAGGTAGGTGCGGGAAAAACCTTTGAAATGGTAGCCGCCGCACAGGAAAGCAAGCGGCTCGGACTTTGCAATAAAGCGATGTTCGTTGTCCCCAACCACCTTGTCGGTCAGTGGGCTTCCGAGTATCTGCGGCTGTATCCGAGCGCCAATATCCTTGTGACACGGAAGCAGGATTTTGAAACGGGAAACCGCAAAAAGTTCTGTTCCCGCATTGCCACAGGCGACTACGATGCGGTCATCATCGGACATTCGCAGTTTGAAAAAATCCCGATGAGCATTGAACGGCAACGGGAACAGCTCGAACGGCAGCTCGATGACATTGAGCGTGGGATTGACGATGTGAAAGCGAGCAAGGGCGAACAGTTCACGGTCAAGCAGCTTATGAAAACCCGAAAAGGGATAAAGACAAAGCTCGACAAGCTCAACGATACCAAGCGTAAGGACACGGTAATCGACTTTGAACAGCTCGGCATTGACAGGCTTTTCATTGACGAGAGCCATTTTTACAAGAACTTGTACCTCTACACGAAAATGCGGAATGTCGGCGGCATTGCCCAAACCGAAGCACAGAAAAGTTCCGACCTCTTTATGAAGTGCCGTTATCTGGACGAAATCACAGGCAACCGAGGGACGGTATTCGCAACAGGTACGCCTATCAGCAATTCAATGGTAGAGCTGTATTCTGTTCAACGGTATTTGCAGTATGATACCTTACTGCAAAACGGCTTGCAGCATTTTGATAGCTGGGCGTCAACCTTCGGAGAAACCGTGACGGCTCTGGAGCTTGCCCCAGAGGGTACAAACTACCGAGCAAAGACACGCTTTGCCAAGTTCTTTAATTTGCCAGAGCTGATGCTGATGTTTCGTGAGGTGGCGGATATACAGACCGCCGATATGTTAAAGCTCCCCGTGCCGAAGGTCAATTACCACAATATCAAGACCAAGCCGAGCGAGATACAAAGCGAAATGGTAGCTTCTCTTGCAAAACGGGCTGAGAAAGTCAGGGCGAGACTTGTAGAGCCGAATGTGGATAATATGCTCAAAATCACGAATGACGGGCGCAAGCTGGCTCTCGACCAGAGAATGATTGACCCGATGCTGCCTGATGACCCAAACAGCAAGGTCAACGCCTGCATCGACAATTTGTACCGCATCTGGGAGGATTACGCCGACACAAAAGCTGCACAGCTTGTATTCTGCGACCTTTCCACCCCGAAGAATGACGGCACTTTCAATGTCTATGACGATATGCGTGAGAAGCTGATTGCCCGTGGCATTCCCGCCGAGCAGATACGGTTTATTCACGAAGCGACTACGGACGCACAGAAAAAAGAGCTGTTCGCAAAGGTACGAAGCGGCGAAGTCCGTGTATTGTTAGGCTCTACTCAAAAAATGGGCGCAGGCACGAATGTTCAGGACAGGCTTATCGCTATTCACAATCTGGACTGTCCGTGGCGACCGAGCGACCTTGAACAACGGCAAGGACGGATTGAAAGACAGGGAAATATGTTCCCAGAGGTTAAGGTTTACCGCTATGTAACTGAGCAGACCTTTGACGCTTATCTCTATCAGTTGATAGAAAGCAAACAGAAATTCATATCCCAGATAATGACGAGCAAAAGCCCTGTCCGTTCTGCCGAAGATGTGGACGAGGTTGCTTTGTCTTTTGCGGAGGTCAAAATGCTTGCCACAGGTGACGAGCGTTTTAAGGAGAAAATGGACTTAGACATTCAGGTTTCTAAGCTCAGAGTGCTGAAACAGAGCTATCTGTCCGAGCATTACGACCTTGAGGACAGGATACTCAAATACTTTCCTCAGACCATTGCGGAGTACGAGCAGCGTATTGTCTGTTATGAAGCAGACACAGCTCTTGCCGAACAGCACAAGCCGCAGGGCGAGGAAAAGTTCTGCCCGATGACCCTGCGTGGTATCCGCTATGCCGAAAAAGCCGCCGCAGGCGAAATGCTCCTTGCGATTTGCAAGGAATATCCCTTGTCTGCACCTACTGAAATCGGCTCCTACCGTGGCTTCAAAATGGAGGTTTTCTATGATACGGTGGGTGCGCATTACTGCCTTAACCTCTGCGGGCAAGCAAAATACAAGGTGGAATTAGGCTCTGACCCTTTAGGAAACCTGACCCGAATTGAAAACGAGCTTGCCAAGCTCCCCGCACGGTTGGAAGCCGCACAGACTAAACTGGCGGAAACCATCGCACAGCTTGAAACCGCAAAAGTCGAGGTGCAAAAGCCGTTTACCTTTGAGAAAGAACTGAAAGAAAAGTCGGAACGACTGAACGCTCTCAATATAGAGCTAAATCTGGATAAAAAAGACCCTGCCGTGCTTGACGCAGAGCCAGAACAAACCGAGGAACAGCCCGAAAGAAAATGTGCAAATCGTGAGAGATAAAGCGGTTTGCAGATTTGTATTGCATTATTTGGGGCAGTATAATAATGACAGATAGAACAAGTCGGAGGTGTAAAATATGTCTGGAGAGTTCAGATTTGAAACCTTTGTAGATACCCACAGCAACATTTTTAATGAGTATTTAAGCTCTGTTATCGCTCATCTTTCTAAGGAGAACGAGGAATATAAAGCTGTTCAGAACGAGATTGAGAGTTTATATCAGCAGTATCCGAAAGTATTGGGTGTGTTTGATACAGAACAGGCAGCGGAGCTAACAAAGGAAGAATGTACAGCAGTTATTAAAGTGACGGAGTTAAAAAACAGGCTTACCGATATGGAATTGCAGTCGGTTTACTTTCGTGGTTGCTATGACAGCGTTGGGTATCTCAAAAAAGCAGGAATATTGTAACCGACAAAAGCGGCATTGGCGTGAAGCTGATGCTGCTTTTACATAGAGTAGGAAGTTTTATATCTTACTCATAGATGTTTTGTAACTGCCGTATGGAATAACTGATGTGGATGTGATATAATTAAAGTTATAAATATGAATTTTGAGGGTGTCATGTGTGGAAATAAATAAAATAGATAAAACAGATAAAATTCAATTTACTAATGCCATTGACCTAATTTGGTCAACATTTTTACAATTTGAAGCTCCTGATTATTCAGAGGAAGGTACTCAGTCATTCAAGGCTTTTATAGATGATAAAGAAATACTTAAAGCTTTAGAATTTTGGGGAGCGTATGATAACAAAGAGTTAAAAGGCGTTATTGCTACCAATGATAATCGAAAACATATTTGTTGTTTTTTTGTTAAAGCCCAGTATCATAGACAAGGCATTGGATAGAAAGCATTACCAAAGTGTGATATAATATAAGATAATAAATTGAAATTTATTATGAAAGGTTTAAACCTTATGAGTTTTAATTCAGGAATAAGAAATAGTCCAGCGAGCGAGAAAGAAATAAAAGAAATAGAAAAAAGTCTTAAATTAGAAATCCCTGATGTTTATAGACAGTTTTTGTTAAAAACAAATGGAATGGTATATGACTTATGTGTTTTATATGGAACAGATGATATTGTTGATTCATATATCAATAATCAATTAGCAGAATATGCTTCAGGGTATTTAAGCATCGGAAATGATAATGGAGACAGAGAACTCATTATTAAGGCTGATAAAAAAGCGACAATGTGTGGTTTCATTGACGCAGGAGCAATAGGAACAGCGGAACCTGATAAATGGTTTAATTTTAGTGAATGGCTAAAAGCAGGTTGCGTGATGTTAAGCGATAATGACAGTTTTTCTAGTAAAGGTGATATTGTAATAATTTCGATTCCAGATGACAAAATTAGGTTTATATTGGATATAAGAAGCGTATTTTCTCTAAAAATACCGATGAATGAACTTAAAATGAATCTTGAGAATTTGCCATATACTATTGTAGAAGATATCGAATACTCAAAAGCAAGAAAGTTAATTGCAAAATTGAATTGTTCCGAATGTATTATTTTCTCTAAAAAAAGTCATGCTGAGGAATAACAGTTTGCGGAGAACTTGTCGTTACAATTAAATATGATTTTACATAGCCGAGAGGTTTTCATTACGAAAATCCCTCGGCTTTTTCTATTTCTGGAGGTGATTTTATTGAATGAGAACTAACCGACCCTATGTGCAGCTTGACCCTGCCGTGATTGAGCAGGCACGGCAAATGGACTTGTTATCCTATCTGCAACGGTATGAGCCGAACAACTTGAAGCGTGTGGCAAGCAATGTGTATTGTACCAAAGAACACGACAGCTTGAAGATTTCCAATGGCAAATGGTATTGGTGGTCGAGAGGTTTCGGCGGTGTTTCTGCCCTTGATTATCTCATTAAGGTTAAGGAATACAGCTTTGTGGAAGCTGTAGAACTGCTTACGGGTATCACGGCGGATTGGAAGCCGCCGCCTGTCCCTGTTCCAAAAGATGAGCCGAAGGAACTGCTTTTACCGCCGAAGAATAAGGACTGCAACCGAGTGACCGAGTACCTTTTCGGGCGTGGGATTGACCTTTCAATCATACAGGACTGTATTGCGGACGGTACGATTTTTGAAAGCTCCAAGTATCACAATGTGGTGTTTATCGGCAAGGACGAAAGCGGAACACCCAAGTATGCCGCCTACCGTGGCACGATTGGAAGCTCTTTTAAGGGCGATGCTTCTGGCAGCGATAAGCGGTATTCGTTCCGACTTCTGGCAGACAAACCGAGTGATACCGTGCATTTATTTGAAGCCGCTATTGATTTACTGTCCTACGCCACCTATCTAAAGTGTGAGGGAAAAGACTATAAATCGGAAAATCTGCTCTCTCTTTCGGGTGTGTATCAGCCTAAGAAAGAGATTAAGGAAAGCAAAATCCCCATAGCCCTAACCACCTTTTTGGAAGCAAATCCCCATATCAAGACTATTTTTCTGCATCTGGACAATGACAGAACGGGCAGGCTTTGTACCGCCGCCCTCAAAGAACTTTTGCAGAAAGACTACAAAATCGTTGATGAGCCGCCGCCTGTCGGTAAGGACTTCAACGATTTTTTATTGTCCTATCTGGGGATTGCAAGACCGATTTCAAGCCGTGAAAGGAGTGATGCCCGTTGATTGTCCGCAGATTTTGACCCGAAGAATAACACGACAAACAAAAAAATTAAATGTTGAAAGCGAGGAAATAACCATTGAAAAAGTATGATGTAACCCTGACTGCCCATTATGAAAAGACCATTTCTGTTTGTGCTGAAAGCGCAGAACAGGCAAAGGCAAAGACCGAAATTATCCTGTTCGATACCGACCTTATCAACTTTACCGATGAGGATTTTATCTGCGGTGAAGCCAAAATCAACGAGTCTTGTGAGGGCGGTGCTGAGGATACCGCCGAAGAAGAAGTAAGCGAGGACGAATGTTGTTCGGACTGTCCGTACTTCTGTCCCGTGTGCGGAGAATGTATGTATGAGGACAAGTGCGACGAGTAATGTCTTACCAAGCACTGAATTTGGTTATCCAAATTCGCTTGTTAGGGGGCAACCCCTAATACCCCGCAGCAGAAAGGAGTTTAAGAATGATTGAGTTTATATTTTTCATCATCGGCGTAATGCTCGGCGGTCTGACAGGTGTAGTGATTATGTGCTGCTTGCAGATTAACCGACTTACCGAGAGAGAGGAAGTGAAAAATGCGAAAACGAAATGTGCAGATACTTTTCCGCTTGACTGAGGAAGAAGCTGAACAGCTCTACTCTCTCGTTAAAAAATCAGGCTGCTCAAAAGAAGCGTTCCTGAGAGGAATGGTAAAAGGCTATCGGCTCTGTGAAAAACCTGACCCAGAGTTTTATAAAATGATGCGTGAGCTGTCTGCCATCGGCAACCGTATCAATCAGCTTGCGGCAAAAGCCAATGCCCTGAACTTTGTGGACG
>ERZ826242.1492-NODE-1492-length-25128-cov-6.860168_pt1 | contig 25128 bp, 29 predicted proteins | sample MGYA00519871_ERZ826242 | MGnify/ENA primary metagenome ERZ826242 (study PRJEB31778, sample SAMEA3449226) | human gut metagenome | biome: human gut; feature: human-associated habitat; material: faeces | place: United Kingdom | collected 2010/2012 ...
TTGCTTCGTTTATAGGAATATTTTTATCATATACCTCTATTTCTATAAAATATCCTAGATCTTTAACTTTATCTAAAGATATTTCAAATAGATTTTTGTATATAAAGCTATCTCTTTCTTTTATTAAATCACAAATTTTATTTACCCTTATTCCTTTTAGAATATTAATTATTTCTTCTAAATTAGATACTTCTGTTTCATTTTCTACAATATGTATATCTTCCTCATTATCTCCCATATATATTTTTTTATAGCATAATATATATTTATCTTTCTGGATCCTTATTCTAATACATTCATCATCAATATCTCCTCCAAAAAATTTAGGTTCTTCTGGTGAAAAATAAATATCATGTTGATTTTTACTTGTATATTTATCACTTGTACTTTTGAAATATTTAAATAATTCTTTGTATTGCTCTTCTTCTATTTCTAACTTAATTTCAATCTCTATGCTTTTACTATTTTTTCTTTTAATTAGTCGTTCTCCTTGTAAAAGCTCGTTTATTGTAATCCCTAAACTTTCTGATATATCTGTAAACAAAGATAGATCTGGCATGTATTTTCCCGTTTCCCAGCGTGATATTGTTTTGCTAGTAACTCCTAATTTTTCTGCAAGTTCCGACTGTTTTAGCCCTTTTTCTTTTCTTAATTCACCAATAAATTTTCCTATTTTCTCTTGTTCCATATTTTCACTTCCTTTGCTTTATTGTATCTTATGTTTTTTTAATCGTAAACCCCACCAATAGCGATTACAAGTTAAAATTGGACGATATACTTCAAAATATGTTATATCCATAAAGTTTTAATCACGTAATAAATTTACAAAAAAAATAAAAAAAGACACAAAATGGTTATTTTTGTGTCTTAACAATGTGAATTTAATATTACTATTGTAATCTGTCGTTTTATTTACACCAATCTTTTTTAACAACAATGGATGACTTAGAGTATAAATAAGTTTCTATTTCTCCTAATTTATGTTTGTCTGATGAAGTTAAATATTTATAAAAAATAAAGTTATAACTATATGCATCATCTTTATCAGTCACTAAATTTGCAACAACTGTAATTTTGTTATATCTTTCTCCATATTCATTTTTTAAATTTTCTTCAAAATTAACCTCTTTATAGGTAATATCCCCATTTAAAATATTCGAAATTTCTTTTTCTATTTTTTCATAATCTTCTTTTGTTAATTTATTTTCGGTGTAATTATCATCTCTTACTTTTATATCACTATTTGGCTGAACTATTTCAACTTTGTTTAATTCGCCAAACGTATTAGTTGTAAAATTACTCCATATTATTCCAAGTATAATACATGGTAATAAAAAAAGTAATACTCCAAGCAAAGACCTGATTATAAGCTTTCTTTTGCTAATATTTGCATCTCTTGCAATTGCATCTATAGTTTCTTTTCTTGCTTTTCTTGTATTTTTTAAAAACATCACAATTGGTATACATATTAATATTCCATACATTATTGTTATACATACAAATATCCATGAATCATTAATTAATCCAAATAATAATAATGAAACTATTGTAACGATGTACATTAATATATTTAAAACCATATTTAATTTATTATTTTTCCTTTTTATTATTTCATCATTAATATTCAATTCTTGATTTACTAATATTAAATTTGAAATACTTCCTGTGGCATTTGATGTTACAACAATTGTTAATATTATTCCATAAGCTCTAGCTAGTTTTATTTCTTTTCTATTTATAAAATTTATAATTGTTTTTATTATATAACTAATAAAAAGTATGATAGGCCATATTACAAAACCTAAGCCTATTAAATTGCCTTCAAGTTGGATATTTAAACATTTTTCGATCACAAATGCAAATAATAAATAAGAGCCTATCCATCCTCCCAAAATTCCTAAGATCTTTTTTAGTATTAACATTTAATTTTCCATCCTCTAACTAAAAATTATTTTTATCACTTTATGATTTTTAATCTAAAATATAAATTACTATTTATTTTTCGATATACTTTATCTCTATGTTTTAATCAAACTGAACTTGCCAATTTTTATCATTTATTGCTTTAAAGCACATCTCAATCTGTTCTTTATTGTTTTTTTCTTCTGCTAATATAGGTAAATTATCCATTGAAAAATATTTTATTTCTGTTGTTTCTACATTTTTTTCAAAATGCCCTCCTATGACATCACATAAAACAAATATTTTACATACACCATAAGCATATCTTGGCTTGTTATGTTTATTTCTATCTTGAATAGCAATTATCTTTTTTGCCAACACATTCAATCCTGTCTCTTCTTTTACTTCTTTAATTGTATTCGATTTAACAGATTCTAAAACATCAACCCAACCTCCTGGCAATGACCAAGTACCATTATTTTCGTGAACTAATAAAATCTTATTATCCTTGAAGATTACAGCTCTTGTATCTAATTTAGGTGTTTGATATCCTGTTTTATTACAAAATAATTCCTTTACTTTTTCAACGGAAAAATTGGTTTTCATACTTAACATCTCTGCTGATATATCTCGCAATCTTTCATACCTTTCTATATCATATATATTATTGCTATATGTTAAACCATTTTGTGCTAAGCTTTGTATTTCTATCACTAACTTTAACCATTGCTCCATAAATTACCTACTTTCTAATATATATTCATATATTTCTTTCCAACTGTTAACTCTATTAAGATCGGTATTAAGGTTCTTATTTCCTTTACTATTGAATAATAATGTCTTTATTCCCATATCACTAACTTTTTTACAATTTTCTATTGAATCGTCAATAAATAAATCAATTTGTTCATTTACACATATTTTAGCCTTATCAAATGTGCAAATTAATTTATCACAGCAGATATTATTTTTATTCAACTGTTTCATAGTAGTTTTATATGCGTCTGTATACAGATTATTATCTCTTGCACTAATTACAAATATAGAATTCCCCATATCTTTTATCTTTTTTATGTATTTAGAAGCATCTGATTTAACTGGTGTATTAGGTATTACTTTATCATAATACTTTTTTGCAAATTCAATTTCATTTATTTTCCATTTTTCTGGTAAATTGCAATAAGAAATATTACTATCGATTAAACAATTTATATCGGCATTAAATAATCAAATGTATCTACAATGGTATCATCTATATCTATTCCTATATTCAATAATATCAACTCCATTTAAAAGTACTATTTATTTTTTCGGTTTAATTATAACATTTATCTTAATGTAACACAACTAAACTATTTTTATATTTTACTACTCTTGCAATTTCTTCTATCACAATTTTATAAAAATTTACACAAAATAAAAAAAGACACAAAATGGTTAATTTTGCGTCTTAAATGGTGGAGATGAGGAGAGTCGAACTCCTGTCCAATATTTCTTCCATATAAACTTCTCCGAGTGCAGTTTATTGTTTGTTTTCTTTTTTATTTGATCAATAAACAAAACAAATAAAAATATATCTCTTTCTATTACCTACTATTTTAAGAGAAAAAATAGCTTCGTTTCCCACAAAGTCGACACCTTATCTTTAACTGTGGGCATTAAAGTAAGATGACGCCGCCTAGGCAGCGTATGCTAATTCTTTATTATCAGCGTTTATATTTATTTCGCTTTTTTTAAGTGGCCAAAGCGACCATCCACTACTCGCTATTTATACTTCTAAAATACTGTCGAAACCAAATACACCCCCATATAAATACAATACCTATTATACAATATTTTTAATCTCTTCACAATAGTAATTTTACCTAAATTTTTTTCCTTTTAGTATTGCATAAGATGAATTTATGTGTTAATATAATTAAGTAAGTTTATAGGGGTATAGTGTCAATGGTTAGCACGATGGTCTCCAAAACCACAAGTCTGAGTTCGAGTCTTAGTACCCCTGCCAATAAAAGAGATTTGGAGTTTTGTTCCAAATCTTTTTTGTTTTATTCGATTTTTTATATTTTTCTTTATGTTGTTTTTTGTTTTCCACTTTTTTCCGGCTTTCCTATTCGTTTTTATGGAGGTTATATGAATTTTTTTTCTTATCATTTTTTTAAGAATTTTCTTTTCTTAATTTTTGTATTTCTACTTTTTATTTGCATCTTTTTTATTCCTTCTATTTATTCTCAAGATTTTAATACTCAAAACCAAATCGGTGAATCTTTTCTATTAAATCCGAATGGTTTTATTTGGCCAATTCCCGGATATACGAAAATCACATCTCCTTTTGGAAAAAGAAAGTCTCCTACTTCAGGAGCCTCTTCTTCTCATTCTGGAATAGATATCGGAGCTCCAGAAGGAACTAATTTATATGCTGTTTGTGACGGCGAGATTACCTTTACTCAATTTTTAGGTGCAGGAGGCTATACGATTACTCTTTCTAGCAAAAATTTAAAAATTACTTATTGCCATGTATCTCCTAACTATATTGTAAAAAAAGGAGATCTTGTAAAACAAGGACAAAAAATTGGTAATGTTGGTCCCAAATATGTATTCGGAGTTCCTGGAAATCAATATCAAGATTCTTCTGGTAAGCCTACAAATGGTGCTACTACCGGAACCCATTTACATTTTGGTATTCGTGTTGATGGAAAATATGTAGATCCTCTCCTTTATTTCAAATAATCCAGTTGTTCTGTGTAACTCTAAAAGTAAGCAAAAAACACTTAAGATATTCTCATCTATCTTAAGTGTTTCGTATTACATGTCCTCATCTTCATCTTCTGGTATTTGTATTTCTTTTTCTTCTTCACAATTACCATGACAGCAAGAACAATCACCTTCACATTCTTCGTTCCAATCTAACTCTATAATATTATGACATTCTGGACAAGTGATTTCAGATCGTAATTCATCTGCTTCTGCCTCAAATTCACAATTACAATATGGACAAACAATCTCAAAATCATAATTATCATTGTCTGTAATGTATAATTCTTTTTCTATCTTATTAAGACTGTCTTCCATTAAAGCCGATTTTTTTTCTATTTCTTTTTGTTTTTCTTCTAACTCTTGCATTTTTTCTAGATTTTGATTATATAGATCTTGTAATTCTGTAAGAAAATCTAAAAATATTCCCGAAAAAGCATTTTTTACATATTCAAAATCTTTTTTACTCTCCATATTCGATTCTAAGTCTGTGATCAACTCTTTATATTTTTCATTTATATTCATATAAATTGTTTTTCCTTCCTTTATAATCTTTCCATATATTCACCAGTTCTTGTATCGATTCTGATGATATCTCCGATATTTACAAATAGAGGAACTGATATTTCGAATCCATTTTCTAATGTTGCTGGTTTTCCTGATGTTGTTGTAGTATTTCCACTAAATCCTGGTTCTGTATATGTAACTTCTAATTCTACGAACATTGGTGGTTCTACCGCAAATACACTTCCTTTATAAGAAAGAATTTTCATTGTCATATTTTCTTTCATATATTTTAAAGCATCACCAATTTGTTCTTCATTAAGAGGCATTTGCTCATATGTTTCATTATCCATGAAATAATATAATTCTCCATCTTTATATAAATATTGCATATCTCTTTTTTCTATTTCTGCTCCTGGATATTTTTCAGATGGATTAAATGTTTTTTCTAATACTGCACCTGTAATTACATTTTTTAGTTTAGTTCTTACAAAAGCAGATCCTTTTCCTGGTTTTACGTGTTGAAATTCTACAACTTTAAATACGTTTCCGTCCATTTCAAAAGTAGTTCCATTTCTAAAATCTCCTGCCATGTATACTTCTGCCATAAATTATTACCCTCTTTCTATATTTTTTTAAATAACCTTTTCTATTTTACTATATTTTGGTTTAAAAATCAATACTTTGCTTCTTTCTACTTTAATATAATATAATTTTTATCCGAATTTGTTAATTTTATACAACCATTTTTTGTAATTTGAACTGTATCTTCAATACGAACTCCAAATTTTCCTGGAATATAAATTCCTGGTTCATCCGTTACTGTCATATTATCCTTTAGTAAATAGTCTTTTCTACCAATTGTTGGTGATTCGTGGATTTCTAAACCAAGACCGTGTCCTAAACTATGATCTAATGTATAACCATGAATTTTAAAATCACTTTCCACCATCATAGTAAGAATTCTAGCATTTGCTCCTTCTTTCATTTCATCTAATGTTTGATTTTGATTTTTCAAAACTAAATTATAAATTGGTTTTATTTCTTCTGGCACATACTCCATAAAAATCGTTCTTGTCATATCAGAACAATAGCCTTTATAAGTACAACCAAAATCAATTGTAATTGGATCTCCTGCTTCAATTTTTCGTTCAGTAGGTACAGCATGTGGCATAGAAGAATTTGGTCCAGATGCAACTATGGAATCAAAGGAAGTTCCTTCTGCCCCATTCATTTTAAAATATTGTTCTATTTCCATTGCAATTTGTTTTTCTGTCATTCCCTTTTTTATAAAATTACAAAGATGTTCAAAACAATCATCTGTTATCTTACAAGCTTTTTTAATACATTCGATTTCTTCTTCATCTTTTACCATTCTTTGATTTTCTAATAAATTTTCTGTTTCTACTAAATTATTTATTTTATACATATGCATATATTCTTTATATTTTGCATATGTAACATAAGCTTCTTCAAAACCAACATTTTCACAAAACATAAAGAAATTTTCATAGTCATCTTTTGACACATCTTTTACATTATATACAATAATTTCGTCATCAATTGTAAGAACGCGATTAACAGATTCAATATATCTTGAATCTGTTATATAAATATTTTCTTTTCTTGTAATTAATAATGTCCCTTCTGTTTCCATTGAAATTCCTGTAAGATAATATATATTTACAGGATTAGATACTATCATTCCTTGCATATCTAATAGATTTAGCTTGTTTCTTAACCATTTAATTTTTACATTCATAACTCTCACTCCTTTTCGTTATGCTTTATATAATCCCAATGTAAATATTTTTAATAATATAATTAAAATTGTTCCAAATGGTACAAACATTGAAATAAATGAAGATAACGCGATAAAAGTTCCAAATGCTATATATTCATTTACTTTTCTCTTACGTATAATAATTAAAAAAATGCTTACAATTGCTCCAATTAGAAAAGACATAATTGAAATTGTTATAATACTAGATGATCCAAAATATAATCCTAATGCACCAATTAATTTAATATCTCCAAATCCCATAGAATCTTTTTCATAAATTAGCCCTCCGATTAAGGTTATTATTAGAAAAATTCCAGCTCCTACTACCATTCCTAAAATTTTTGTCATTGCAATATTAATATCCGAAATTCCATAAATAAAAGCAAATAATAAACCAATTTCAAAAATTGTTAAAACCAGTCGATTTGGAATAATCTGTTTTTTATGATCAATAATCATAACAGACAATAATAATGGTGTTAATATTAAATATTGTATTAAATCTAAATTTTCTATGATACCTTGTTGCAATCCACAATGATACAATAACATTATATAGATAAAAGAAGTTACAAACATTAAAAGGTAATTTGGTTTAAATGTTTCTTTATATTCTTTTGCAATCTCTTTCGAAAAAACTTTTTTCCCTTCTGGTAATCTTTTGTTACACCAATCTATAAATTGTCCTACTAAAAGTCCTATTATTCCTATTAGAACATAGTAAAGTATATGTACGTCATTAAAATACATCTATTTTTCCGCTCCTTTATGCTTGCTATATTGTTTCATTATATATCTTTCTATTGGTCTTTTTATTCTTGTTAATATAATATCCTTTTCTGCAATTGGATCTACTAATATGGAAAACATTTTACAACGGTTTGCTCCTAAAATATCTGTAAAAATCTGATCTCCAACTACAGCAATATTTTCATTTTTTAGGTTCATCTCTTCCATAGCTTTTTTAAATCCTTTTTTAAAAGGCTTCATACTAAAAGAAGCATATGGAATTTCTAGTGCATTTGATACTTGTTCTAGTTTATCTTTTTTATTAGAATTGGAAACAATATATAACTTAATATTGTTTTTTTTCAAATCTTGGCACCATTGTTTTACGCCATCTAATAAATTACGATTAAAGTCAATAAGAGTATTATCCATGTCCAAAATAATTCCTTTAAGCCTATTTCCTTCTAAAAAATTCATATTAATTTCTGTAACGTTTTTAAAATGATGATTTGGATATAGCAACATGAAAACCTCCTATAATACTTAAATTATATTACCAATATGTCTTAATTTTGTCAAGAAGCTCTCTAATAGCATCTTTAATATTTTGACTTTTTTTAATTATTTTTATTCTATCCAATAAAAAATAGAATTTATAAATTTTCTTTCAAACCAAAAACTCTAGTCTAATCTTTTATTGTTTGAAGTACTTCTTATAAATTCTATGCATTTCTATCTTTTTTTATTATATAGGAAAAATCGATAGATTTTTACGTATATAACATGGTTAAGTTAGCGATATTCGTGGGATTGCGAAGCAATCTGTACATATGGCAAAGCCACTTTTCTTATTTACAAAATCTGTGGTTTCCGATTGTAATCGTATGAGGTCTTGACCAAATCCACTTATTCGTTGCAGTTGCAGGATTAAAATAGTATATTGCACCATAAGTTGGATCCCATCCATTTAAAGCATCTTGTGCAGCTTTTTTCGCTGTAGAATTTGGTGTTAAATTAATTTGTCCATCTGCGACAACGTCAAAGGCTCCTGATTGGTAAATAACTCCAGCAATTGTGTTTGGAAAGGAAGAATTCTTCACTCTATTTAATACTACCGCACCAACCGCAACTTGTCCCGTATATGGTTCACCTCTTGCTTCTCCATAAATAAGCCTAGCTAACAAGTTTAAGTCACTTGAGTTACTAGAAGAACTCCCTGAACTAGAAGAGGAATTAAAAATTCCCATTGCAGCTAATGTATTTTTTCCTGCAATTCCATCTACTGTAAGTCCATTTTTTCTTTGGAAATACTTCACTGCCTCTACTGTTTGTGAACCATAAATTCCATCGATATTTCCTTTATAATATCCCCATCTTTTTAATTTGGTTTGGATTTGTGTTACCTCACTTCCTCTTGAACCATATTTAGATAATGCTTCTACTTCATTATTTCTAAAAAATATTTGAAAATACAAAAAAGCAATTATCAAAAGACAGAATACTGCTACTATCGAGATTTTAACTTTCTTTAATCTGTGCGATTTCGAAGCAATCTGTACATTTGGCGAAGCCACTTTTCTTATTTTAGCCATAAAAAATACACCACTCTTTTTCACTATAATAGTTTTTTATTTTCTATTATTCTAACCAGAAATGGTGTATATATACAGTTTTATATAATATTTCAAGTTTTAAAAGATTCCTATAATTTCGCCATTTTCATCTACATCTATCTGTTCTGCTGCTGGAATTTTTGGGAGTCCTGGCATTGTCATAATATCTCCTGTATATACTACAACAAAACCTGCTCCAGATTTCAGTGCAACATCTTTTACATGTATATCAAATTCTCCCTTGCATTCTAGTTTCTTTGGATCATCTGAAAAAGAATACTGTGTTTTTGCTATACAAATTGGTAAATTTTGATAACCAATTTTTTCGATTCTCTCTATATTCTCTTTTGCTTTTCCTTCAAAAATAACGTCATTTGCTCCATATACTTTCTTTGCTACCATCTTTATTTTCTCTTTAATTGGCATTTCTAAAGGATAGGCAAAATTTAATTTTCTTTCATTTGCTAAAGTAAGGATTTTTGAAGCTAAATCGGTGGCCCCTTCTCCCCCTTTTTCCCAACTTTCTACAAGGCTTACTTTTATTTTTTCTTTATTTAATTTCTTAATTAAATAATCAATTTCACTTTCTATATCATTTTGATATTTATTAATTGCTACAACTACTTCTGTTCCAAATACTTCTTTTATATTTTTTATATGTTTTAATAAGTTGTTTGCAATTCCATTTTCTAATGCCTCTATATTTTCTTCTGCTAATTCTTTTTTATCTGCCCCTCCATGGTATTTTAGAGCTTTCATTGTTGCAACACAAACAACAGCATTAGGAAATACTTCAGCTTTTCTACATTTAATGTCAAAAAATTTCTCTGCTCCTAAATCTGCTCCGAATCCTGCTTCTGTAATCGTATAATCTGCCAGTTTCATTGCTAACTTAGTCGCAATAATTGTATTACATCCATGTGCAATATTTGCAAAAGGTCCGCCATGTACAATTGCAGGAGTTCCTTCTAATGTTTGTACCAAATTCGGTTTTATAGCATCTTTTAATATTGCTGCCATTGCTCCTTGTGCATTTAAATCTCTGGCATATACTGGTTCATCGTTTTCATTCCATCCAATCATTATATTTCCTAATTTTTCTTTTAAATCTTGGATGTTTTCTGCTAAACAAAAAATGGCCATAATTTCGGAAGCCGCAGTAATAGAAAAATGATCTTCTCTTGGTACAATCTTTTTTTCTCCTGATAAGCCACATTCTACTTTTCTTAATTGTCTATCATTTAGATCTAAGCATCTTTCCCAAATTACTTCTTTAATTCCTAATTTATTACCAAAATAAATATGATTATCAATCATACTAGATAATAAATTATTAGCAGAAGTAATTGCATGAAAGTCACCTGTAAAATGCAGATTAATATCTATCATCGGCGCTATTTGTGAATAACCTCCCCCTGTTGCTCCTCCTTTTATTCCAAAAACCGGACCCAATGATGGCTCTCTAAGTGCTAAAATTACTTTTTTACCTATTTTTTTTAGTCCGTCTGCCAACCCTATCGATATCGTTGTTTTTCCCTCTCCTAACGGCGTTGGGTTAATTGCTGTTACTAGGATCAATTTACCATCTTGATTATTCTTTCTTTTTTCCAATACGTTTGCAGATATTTTCGCTTTATCCCATCCATATAATGATAAATCATCTTCTTTTATTCCTAAATCTTTTGCAATTTCCGTTATTTTCTTTAGCTTTGCTTTTTTTGCAATCTCGATATCTTGCATATGGCTCACCTCTTTAAATTTTTAATAGATTAAAAAATAAGTCCCACTATAATTCCCAAAATTGCTCCTACAAATACTTGAAAAGGAGTATGTCCTAAAACTTCTACTAATTTTTCTGACACTTGTACGCCTGATAACCCTGGTGTTTCAATTAGTTTATTTAATAACGATGCTTGTTTTCCCGCTGCTCTTCTAACACCTGCTGCATCATACATAACAATAAATGCAAAAACAAGAGAAAGAGCAAAAATTGGACTATTAAATCCTTCCCCTTTTCCTATTAATACAGATAAAGCCATAACAATAGCAGAATGAGAACTAGGCATTCCTCCTGCTCCCATAATTCTTTTAAAATTCAACTTTTTTGTTTCGACTAATTCCCAAATTACTTTAAATATTTGTATGCAAAGCCATAACAAAAAAGGTATATATACATACTTATTTGTAATAAATTGCTCAAATAAATCCATTTCGTAAATTCCCCTTATTCTTCATTTGGTATAAAATTTTCTTCTTTTATTACTCCATCTTCATTAATTAAGATAGAAATTCTTTTTTCTGCTTTTTCTAAAATTTCGTTACATCTCTTTGATAAAGCCATGCCTTCTTCGAATTTTTTAATAGATTCGTCCAATCCTAAATCTCCTTTTTCCAATTCAGTAGCTATTTTTTCTAATTGTTGCATTGCTTCTTCAAAATTGATTTTTTCTTTTTCCATCTTTTCCTCCATTATTCTATAATTCTCGCATTTCTTTTTCCATCCGTCAATTGCAAAGTAATTTCATCTTGTTTTTTTAATTCCCTTACAGATTTTATTACCTTACCATTTTTCTGTATAATAGAATATCCTCTTGTTAACGTTTTTAATGGACTTAATGCATCCAACTTCGATATTAGTTGTATTGCATTTATCCTTTTATCATGTAAACAACTTGTTGTAATTGTTGCTATTCTTTTGACAACATTGTCTAATTGTATGTATTTTTCATTGATATCTTGAAATGGTTCTTTAAACACTCTTCTTGTCATACACTTTTCATATCGCAATCGCATTACTTCTGTTTTCTTCTTTAAGGTATTTTTTAATTGATATTGATAATTATCTAATTTTAATTTTACGTCTGCGATATTCGGAACAGCAAGTTCAGCAGCTGCTGATGGTGTTGGTGCACGAAGATCCGCCACAAAATCCGAAATTGAAAAATCTGTTTCATGTCCTACTGCTGAAATGATAGGGATTTCAGAAGTATAAATTGCACGAGCAACAATCTCCTCATTAAAAGGCCATAAGTCTTCTAGAGATCCTCCTCCCCTTGCTAGAATAAGAACATCTGCTAATTTCTTTTCATTCATTGTTCGAATTGCATCTGCAATTTTAACAGCAGCGCCTTCTCCTTGTACCGGTACTGGTAATAAGCGAATATAAACATTTGGATTTCTCCTTGTTGATACATTAATAATATCTCGAATAACAGATCCTGTATTAGAAGTTAAAACACCAATTACCTTAGGCATACTAGGAATTCTTTTTTTATGTTCTTTTTGGAATAAGCCTTCCTGCTCTAGTTTTTTCTTTAATTCTTCATAAGCAGTATAAAGACTGCCCATTCCGTCTTCCTGCATTGCTTTGCAATAAATTTGATACACTCCATCTCTTTCAAAAACAGATACTGTTCCTAAAACCATAACACTCATTCCATCTTTTGGAATAAAATTAAGATTTGCAGTATATGTTTTAAACATAATACACTTAATCAAAGATTTATCATCTTTTAAAGTAAAATACATATGTCCTGTATAATGATGCTTAAAGTTTGAAATTTCACCTTTTACTAGAACATTTGCTAGCACTTCATCACTTGCTATTTTATTTTTAATATATCCATTTAATTCACTAACGGATATTGGATTATATTTCATTCTTCTACTCCTATTTTCTTTACAATATTTGCTAAAATTCCATTAATAAAATTTGGTGATTGTTCTTCTCCATATTTTTTTGCAAGTTCTACTACTTCATTAATTACCACTTTAAAAGGTACTTTCTTATATAAAATTTCATAAATTGCTAGTTCTAATAAGGCAAGATCTATCTTTGATATACGTTCAATAGACCATTCTTTTTTTAAATTTTGAGAAATCTCTTCCCTGATTCTTGCATTATTTTCAATTACTCCATTTACAAAATTTGCAATATACTCTTGATCTTCATTTTCTATTATTCCATTGTTTTCAATAAATAATTTTATTTCCTCTTCATTGGATGTTTTTTGAATTTCTAAACTATATAATAATTTAAAAACCATTTCTCTTCTTGCTGATCGATCCATTTTCTATCCTCTCTTACATTCTATCTATTAAATTTTTTAATTTTTCTTTTACATCATATTTATTCTTTTGAACATAATTTCCTGCAAAAATTCCCATTCCTATTAAAATGATTCCAACAATTAATTTATATAGTCCTGTTAACAATATCAAAATGGCAACAATTGCACCGATAATAGCTCCTGCATATTCAGAACAAAATTCTTTAAAATGATTCATATATTTTATTCATCCTTTCCTTATTCTGCAACATTTCCTTGATTTTCAGGAACAATATTCCTAATTCGAATATTAACTTCGTGTACTTCTAAATCTGATGTACTTTTTATCGCTTCTTTAATTCTTGTTTGAATATTTGCAGATAAATCTTTAATAATCGCATTTGGATGTACATATAATGTTACTTGCACCCTTAAATTATTCTCTTTATCTAATTCTACTTTTGTTGTTACATTTTCTGTTCCTTCAAATCCTTTTGCAATTCCACTTACTAAATTTTCTAAAGTTTCTTTTGAAATTAATAATTTTCCATTGTCATTTTGTAATAAAATTCCATCTGTTCTGCTATCTTTTGAGTTTCCACTAAAGAAAATACATTTGATTGCCAATAAAATTAAAATAACAGAAATAACTAAAATAATGTTAGAAGCTGTTACATTATTAATAGCATTAAATAAAACTACATTTACTGTACTAATATTTAACCATTCAAAAACTAATAAACACATAATTACTGATAGTACTAATATAATAATTGAAAATAGTACAAGACATATTTTTTCTAATACTTTCATAATTCTTCCTCCGTTTTTATATTCTATTTTATTTTCTTTCTATTTTGCATAATTAATTCTAGTATTATAAGAATTGAAAGGTTGAAGTTAGATATTTTCTATCTACTTTCAACCTTATCTAACTTATTTTATTATTCTTTATTCTTAATTTTGAGCATCATTATTGTTTTCTGGTTGATCATCTTTTTTTATTTCATCAAATTGAGTATTAACTCCTTGTACGTGTACGTTTACTTCTACAACTTTTAAACCAGTCATATTTTCAACTGCTTTTTTTACTCTATTTTGTATTTCAAAAGCAACATCTGGAATTCTTGTTCCATATTCTACAATAATATTAACATCAATTTTCGTTTCTTTTTCTCCAACTTCTACTTTAATACCTTTTGACAAGTTTTTCTTTCCGCTTAGAACTTCTGTAATTCCTCCTGCGAATCCTCCTGCCATAGAAGCAACTCCTTGTACTTCAGAAACAGCAACTCCTGCAATTACAGCAACAACATCATCTGCAATTTTAATTGTACTTTCTGTTGTATTGTCAACGGTATTTTCTACTGCATTTTCCCCTAATACATTCTCTACTACACTATTATTATTTTCGTCCATAATAATACCTCCTTATATTCATAATTATTATTTCCTAGACTATTAAAAGTATATCAATATATCTTTTTTTTTACAACTATTTTATCCAAATTTTAAGATATTTCTAAATACAATCTTTTACTCTAATACTGTACCAGTTTCGATTTGATTTCCTCTTAAAAAATCGGATATTGGCATCCTTTTTGCATTTTCTGCTTGAATTTGTGTAATTTTTAAAATATCTTGTTTGGTTTTGATATAAAGACCTTTCTTCTCTTCTGAAAATAGAACAGTTCCTGGCATAATATTTTTTAATTTATAAGAATATTCTTGTAGTTCTGGAAATTGTACTATTAGTTCTTCCTCTGTAATAGTATCTGCCTCCCAAAATTTAACTTTTTTGCCATTCCAATAAGTATAGGCACCCATAATTGGATTTAAACCACGAATTAGATTTTTAATTTCTTTTGCTGTTTTATTTTCCCATTCAATTTTTGCCATTTCTTTTTCTAACATTGGTGCCAAAACAGTTTCTCCTTCTTGCTTTTTCCTTGGAGCTGTTTTCGCTTCAATTTGTTTTATTGTTTCTACTAACATATCAGAACCTATCTCAGAAACTCTTTGCCATAACTCTCCCGTAGTTTCATTCTCACCGATTGGTATTTCTTGTTGTAATATAATATCTCCTGTGTCCATTCCTTCATCCATATACATGGTTGTAATTCCTGTATTGGTATCACCATTTAAAATGGCCCATTGAATTGGTGCTGGTCCTCTATACTTTGGAAGTAAAGATGGATGTAAATTAACACAACCATATGTTGGTATATTTAAAAGTGATTTTGGCAATATTTTTCCATATGCCACTACACAAATAACATCTGGTTGTAATGATTGAATTTTTTCTAAAAATTCTTCGTTCTTCCTTATTTTTTCTGGCTGATAAATCGTAAAGTTTTGTTCTAGTGCATATTCCTTTACAGGAGACATAGAATATTTCATTCCTCTACCTTTTTGCTTATCTGGAGTTGTTACTACAGCCAAAATATGATTTCCTGCTTCATGTAACTTTTGTAGTGATCTTTTTGCTAAATCTGGAGTTCCCATAAATACAATATTTAGCATACCTTTACTCCTTTCTTATTCGATCTCTTCCGGTTTTACAATTTGTAATGTTCCTGGTAGCATTTTATCTACAAATAGTTCTCCATTTAAATGATCTGTTTCATGACAAATTGCTTGTGCAAATAAATCTTTTGCTTTTATTCTTATTTTTTCTCCTTCACGATTAAAAGCTTCCACTTCTACTTCTTTTGGTCTAATTAGTTTTGCGTATTGATTTGGAAAACTTAAACATCCTTCTTCTACTTCATGTTCTCCTTTTGTTTTTAAAATAACTGGATTAATTAATACTACTGGTCCATTTCCATCATAAATGTCAATGACAACAATCCTTTTTAGAACTCCTACTTGCTGTGCTGCAAGTCCTACCCCATTCATAGCATGAACAGTTTCTATCATATCATCGATTAATATTTGAATTCTTTCTTCTTTTATATTATCTACTTCTTTTGCTCTTTTTCGTAAGATTTCATCTCCATTTTCTCTAATATTTCTAATTGCCATTATTCTTTTCCTCCTATCTTTTTCATTTTTGTATACAGCTTATAACATATTCATCGGATTCACGTCTGTTATCACTCTTGTTTTTGTACGATTTGTTTTAAAATTTTCTTTTAAACATTCATTTATCATTTGAATTAAATCTGATGTTAATATTGCTTTTATGATAATTCGATAACGGAATCGATTTTTTATTTTATCAATTGGAGCTGGCATTGGAAGGCCTAAATTTGCTTCTATTTGGCTACTTTCTATTTTCTTTTTTATAGCAGCATAAATTTGATTTGACATTTCTTTTACCTTTTCTTCTTCTTCTCCACTAATCCCAAACATAATTATATCGCAAAATGGTGGATATTTCAATTGTTTTCGCATTTTTATCTCTGCGTTATAAAATAAATCATAATTCTGCTTTTGAGCATATCGTATACTATAAGCATCTGGATTATAGGTTTGGATTAAAACTCTTCCCTTTTCTTTTTCTCTTCCAGCTCTTCCTGCTACCTGAACAATCAAGTCAAAAGTTCTTTCTTCTGCTCTATAATCGTCAATGTTTAGACTACTATCTGCTGCAATTACTCCTACTAATGTAACATTTGGAAAATGATGTCCCTTTACCACCATCTGGGTGCCAATCAAAATATCAATATTCTCATTTTTAAAACGATTTAAAATATCTTCGTGTGAATTCTTTTTGGTTACAGTGTCAATGTCCATTCTAATTGTTGTAGCATTTGGAAACAAGTGATTAATTTCCATTTCCAATTTTTGTGTGCCAGTTCCAAAATGCTTAATTTTACTACTTCCACAAACAGGACAAACCGTTGGAACTTTTTCTTGATGGTTACAATAATGACATTTTAAAATTTCTTCTTTTTTATGATATGTAAGAGAAATATTACAGTTTTTACACTTTAAAGTATAGCCACATTCTCGGCACATAATAAAAGTAGAAAATCCTCTTCTATTCAAAAATAATATTGTTTGCTTTTTATTTTTTAAATTATTTTCAATTTCTTGATATAGATACCTACTAATCATACTTCGGTTTCCAATTGCCAATTCTTCTCTTAAGTCTACTAATCTGATTTCTGGTAAGTTAGATTCATTTGCTCTTTTGGTTAACACTAATTTTGTAATTTTTCCTTCTTGAGCCTCGTAAAATGTTGTAATATCCGGCGTTGCACTTCCTAATAATAAGGGAATTTCTTTTTCTTGTGCTATTTTTTTTGCAATTTCTTTAGCATGATACCTTGGATTTGTTTCTGATTTATATGAACTGTCATGTTCCTCATCAATAATAATAATTCCTAAATCTTTTACCGGAGCAAAAATTGCAGATCTTGCACCTATAATAATATTAGCTCTTCCATCCTTAATTTTTTGCCATCCATCATATCTTTCCCCAATGGAAAGTTTACTATGCAATACCGCTATTGTTTCTTGTCCAAATCTTGCAATAAATCGGTCCACCATTTGTGGAGTTAACGAGATTTCTGGAACTAATAATATTGCTGCTCTTCCCATTCTCACTACTTTTTCAATTAATTGCATATATACTTCTGTTTTACCAGAACCTGTTATTCCATAAAGTAAAAAAGATTCATGTTTCTTTTCATCAATTGCCTTTTCTACTTGCTGATATGCATATTGTTGTTCTTCTGTTAAATGAAGTTTCTCTGTTCTTTCTAGTACTTTATGTAAAAAAGGATTTCTCTCGATTGTTTTTTCTAAGATTTCAACATATCCATTTTTTTCTAATGTTTTAATAATTGATCTAGAAATATCGGTAAATAATTCAATTTCTTGAATGGTTACTCCACTATTTTTTTCAATAAAATTTAATGCTTTTATTTGTTTTGCTGATTTAATCTCTTTCTTTTGTATGGCTTCTTTTATTTGTTCTATATTTTTCTTTAGATATACTACTTGTACTTTTTTATCTTTTGCACGATTTTCTATTTTTTTCGTTGCCGTACCAGGAGGTAACATTAATTTGATGCAATCGGATAAATTACAAAAATATCGATTTGCCATCCATTTTGCTAGTTTCATCTCTTGATTTGAAAGTTCTTCTTCTTGAATTCTTAAAATTTCTTTTACTTCATAGTCTGATTTTTCCTTTAGACCAACCACAAAACCTTCTTCATAGTTTGTGCTTCTTCCAAATGGGATTAGTACCCTGCTTCCTATTTCTATTTCATCTTCCATTTCTACCGGAATTGCATAATCAAATACTCTATCTAGATTTTTTACTGTTGAATTTATTACTACTTCTGCTATCATATGTTTCTCCTTTTTATTCCAAATCATTTTATCATAAGTAAAATAAATTTACCACTTTTTTCTTTCTTACATAAAATATTTTGAAGTGAGAGGATCTTTCCAATTTTTATTACTCCAGAAATTTCATTAGAAATTTCTGGAGTAACAAGGTTAAGTTTCTTTCATTTGTGCGATTGCGAAGCAATCTGTACATCTGGCGAAGTCACTTTTCTTATGTCAAAAACTAGCTTTTCTTCAAAAAAACTACTCTATACTTTGTATAGAGTAGTTTACTTTTAGAATTCAGGATTTTCTAAGTTTTCTTCACTTTTTATAATTGCAGTAATAATTTGTAATGTTTTTTCTAAGTCATTATTTTTCAAAACATAATCATAAGACCCTATTTTTGATTCTTCATAATCAAATCGATTCAATCTTAATTGAATTTCTTTTGGGCTTGGTTTATCGATTCTATTTTCTAATCTTTTTCTTAATTCCTCTTTTGGCACTCTTAGGAAAATAGTAATGACTTTGGTATCATTTTTTAATAAGTTTACTAAATTTTCCGTTCCATTTACATCAATATCTTTTACTATAATTTTGCCATCTTTCATTTTATCGTTTAATACTTTTTTTGATGTTCCATAATAATGATTATGGTGAATATCATACTCATACAATTCGCCATCTGCAATCATTCTTTCAAACTCTTCTGTTGAAACAAAATTATAGGTCTCTCCTGGTACATCTCCAGGTCTTATTTCTCTATCTGTAAAGGAAGGGATTGCTATTACATTTTCAATTCTTTTTATTAATTCTTTTTGTATTGTATTTTTTCCTGCTCCCGCAACTCCTGATAATATTACTAACATACTTTTGTTACCTTTCCTTCCGCAATTTCGTTTACCGCTAATGTAACTGGCGATTCTTCTTTTACTTTTGTATATACTTCGCCTCCGGCTGCAATTTGTCTTGCCCTTTTTGCAGCCATAATTACTAAAGCATATCTATTTTCTACTTTTTTTAATAATTCTGTAACACTTGGTTTTACAATCATTTCATTTCATCTCCTTTTCTATTCTTCATCAACAGTATCTAATCTTCCTGCAACTGTTTCAGGTTGAACAGCTGATAAAATAATATGGCCAGAATCCATAATAACAACAGCTCTTGTTCTTCTTCCATAAGTAGCATCTACTGCTGTTCCTTTGTCTTTTGCTTCTTGCACAATCCTTTTTATTGGAGCTGATTCTGGACTTACAATTGCTATAATTCGATTTGCTGAAACAATGTTTCCGAATCCAATATTTACTAGTTGCATATCATCACAATCCTTTCTATTCTACATTTTGTATTTGTTCTCTCACATTTTCTAATTCTGTCTTGACTTGTATTACCAAATTAGTAATTTCTAAACAATTTGATTTTGAGCCTATTGTGTTGATCTCACGATTCATTTCTTGTATGATAAAATCCATCTTTTTTCCTATCGCAATTTCTTCTTTTTGTTCCAGTAGTCCTTTGATTTGATCAATGTGGCTCTTTAAACGAGTAATTTCTTCTTCAATCGATGATTTATCTGCATAAATAACTACCTCTTGAGCTAAGCGCGATTCATCAACTACTCCAGCCTGTAATATTTCATTTAGCCTTGTCTTTAATTTTACTATATATTCATCGATAAGTCTAGTAGAATGGTCAGAAATTTCTAGAATATGAGAATAAATTAGCTCTATTCTCTTCAAAATATCTTCTGCCAATTTTTTTCCTTCTAATTTTTTCATTTCAACAAAGCAATCTATTGCTTCTGTTAGAGGAAAGATTAATTCATCCCATATCACAGTTTCATTTTCATCGTTTTGCACTGTAAATGCATCTGGTAATCGAATTAATTTCATAATTGAAATATCATCAATAATTTCATTCTCTTTCGCAACTTTTTTCAATTCTTTTACATATTCTTGAATTAGTTCTTGGTTAATATGAATACTTTTTCCTAAAGAGCTTTGATTTAAAAAAGTAATCGCAATATCAATTTTTCCTCTTTTTACTTTTCCCACCACTAATTTCTTTATGTTTTCCTCTAAAAAACTTAGTTGATATGGTATTTTCACATTAAGATCAATGTATTTATGATTTACTGACTTTATTTCTACTTGATATTCTCTACCTTCTTTTTCATATTTTGCTCTTCCATATCCTGTCATACTTCTTATCATATTCTTTTCTCCTAAATCTTTCCTTATTTTTTCTTTTTACAACTTCTTTTGATAATAAAAATCGGGGCATTAACTTCGCTCTAATACATTAGAAATTTAATTATGCCCCTTATGTTTTTTATTCTATTCCTTTGTACTCTTTTTTGTTGTAGTTTTGGTTGTTGTTTTCTTCGTAGCTGTTTTTGTCGTTCCTTTTGTAGATTGCATTTTTGTCGTTTTACTTGTTTTTGTTGTACTTGGTGTTTTTGCTGTTTTACCTGTATCTGATGTCTTTGTTGTTTTTGAAGTTTTCGTTGTTTTTGCTGCTTTTGGCATATTTTGTCCTTTTTCTACTTTTTTTGTTTCCTTTTCCGAAACATTTTGCTCTTCTTTATTGATTTCTTTGTTTGTTAATTCTTCTTTATTTTTATCAATTGTTCTTGACATTTTTTGTGAGTTTGCTTTTATTCTTCTTTCTAACATTTCTAATTTTTCATTCATTGTTGGTTCTATATTTGAAGTTTTTTCTTCTTTTGACTCTTTTTCTGCTTTTCCTTCTTCTTCAACATGAGGAATGACTGTTTTTTCTTCCACTATTTTTTCTGTTGGTATTTCTTCCTTATTTTCTACTTTTTCTTCTATTTTTTCCTTTTTCTTATTTTTCTCTTTTTTGTCTTTCTTGTTGAACCATCCTTTTTTGTTTTCTTCTGGTTGTGTTTCTTCTTTTATTTCTGCATTGTTTTCCATTTCTTCTTTTTTCATCATAACTGGACGAAGTCTATCTTCAGAAAAAGGAATTTCTTGTCTTGAAAGAACTTCTACTTTTTCTTGTTTGTTCTTCTTTTGTTTTTTCGTTATCTTTGACTTTTCTGGTTTTGATTCTTTGACAATATCGTTAATATCATTTTGACTCTTTATATATTCTTTTTTTGCCTTCATATAAATCCCAATCGATTTAATAACATAATATATTGAATAAACAACAGCTGTTATAGAAACCGAAGTAATAAAAATGTCTGGTACAATTTGGAATACATAAATTCCTCCTAATGTCAGAACTGCTAACAATAGCATTTCTATTCCGTATACACATAATTTACCATTTTCTTTTTTATAACTTCTTTCAAATAAAATAATTGACAAACATAAAATTCCAACGCTAAATACTTTCAAGTCAACAATAAAAATACTACTATCTATATTTTGATATCCTAAGATAATTAAAATTAAATATGCTAATACTAAAACTCCAATTAATATATTAGAAAAAATTCTTTTATTTACTGCTGTTTCATATTCTTTTGACATCCTTTTCTTTTCTTTAATATTGTTTCCGATCTCATCTACCATTTCTTTTTTCATTAATAACTCCTCCTAATTTAAATCTCCTAATTCATACATTAAAATGCTTAACATTGATAATGCAACTGTTTCTGTTCGTAAAATTCTTTTTCCTAAAGTAACTATTTTTGCTCCATTTTCTTTTAAATCTTTTACTTCGGATTCTTCGAATCCTCCCTCTGGACCAATTACAATACCAATTTCTAATTTTTCTTTTTCTAGAAGATTTAAGTTTTTAACTTCTGTTTTCATACTATTCCTATTTTCATCTTCATAGGCTACTATTACTATATCATATTTTGCTATGTTTTCACATAGTTTTTTGATATTTATAAAATTATCTATTTTTGGAATTTTATCCCTTCTACATTGTTTTGCTGCTACCTCTGCAATTTTTTGCCATCGTTCTTTCTTCTTTTTCTCATCTTTTTCATTTACTCGAACAACACATCTTTTCATTATGGTTGGAATAATTGTAGTTGCACCTAATTCTGTTGATTTTTGAATAATCCATTCCATTTTTTCTGCTTTTGGTAAACCTTGAAAAATGGTTACATTAATATTAGGCTCTTTTTCCGATGCTTCTTCTTGCTTGATTTTACAAAAAATTTCATCTTCACTTATTTGTACAATTTCGCACTGATAATTTACCCCATTTTCTTTATTTCCTATTATAATTTCATCCTGAACTTTTTTTCTTAAAACATTTTTTATATGATTTACATCTTCTCCTCGAATATGAATCGTGCTTTTATCTTTTATTTGATCATTTGTAACAAAAAATTTAGGCATTTTCTTCCCCTATCTTATATTTTCTCTATTCTTTGCCATTATACTATTATTTTGTTTTTCTTTCAAGTAATTTTACGAAAAAGAAAAAGATTGTGAATCTCACAATCTTTCTCTTAATAGATTTATTTTTATATTTCTATATTACAGTCATCATTCTTTTATATTTTTTATTTACTAAATTAAATCCTATACTTTCATAAAATTGAATTAGTTTATCATTTTTTGCTACCAAAGATACTTTCTTATATCCTTTTTTTTGTGCGATGTGATAAATCTTTTGGATCATAATTGTTGCATATCCATGTCCTCTATGCTCTGGCTTAATTGCAATATTCGATATGTAAAGTTCATCTTCTTTACATTCTTCAAAGAAAAACCAACCTTTTAAAGAACTATAGATAAATCCAAGTTTGTTTAACAATCCTTTTTGTTTGGTAACAACTTCTTTCTCACTATTAATCGTTAAACGATCAATTTCCTTTCCTTCAATTAATAAAACCATTCCTATCAATTGATTTGCTTTCTTCGCAACTAAAATGTTATCTAATGAAAATCTGTTATTATCCATTTTCATTAATTTTTCTAACGTTTCTTTTCTTTCTTTTTCTGAACCATATCCCCATTCTTCTTCAGGTTCCGGTTCTGTAATATAAATTAAATCTACGATATCCTTGATATCTTCTTTTTTTGCCTTCTCTAGGGATATTCTATTATTTCCCGACGGGGCACTTTTCATTTTAAACACTCTCCATTTTCTTTATTTTTTCTTTTTGTGTTTTATTTTATTTGTATTTGATAACCACTCTCCTCTGTTTTTTGCTAGCAAATTACTAGCTTATATATATTATACTATATCTCTAGCTAAAAGTAATCTAAGCTTAATGGAGTTTTTTCTAAGATAATTCTACCTTTCTTATGGCTTTTATGAAATTTTCACATTATCTTACTAATTCTCTGTTTTTATTTGTTTTTCTCTTATTTTCTCTTTTTTATAAAAGTGCTCTAGTAATTTTATGAATCTATTTTTCAAATTGAATTTCTAATTAATCTATTATATAATTTTTTTGGTGATTATATGAAAACTGTTTTAGATGACGATTTATCTTATTTAATCTATTCTGTTGTAGAAGAAATACCTATTGGAGCAGTTGCAACCTATGGTCAAATTGCAAAATTAATCGGGAAAGAAAAAAATGCAAGACTTGTTGCTAGAGCTTTAAAGCTGTCTTCTTTATATGGTAATTTTCCTTGTCATAGGGTTGTAAATCATGAAGGAAGAATCGCCCCCGGCTGGAGTGAACAAATTAATCTATTAAAAAGTGAGGGTATTACTTTTAAAGATGAATTTCATGTGGATTTAAAAAAACATCAGTGGAATACTTTATAATAAATACATAAAAAAATAAAGCATATGACTATTGGTCATATGCTTTATTTTTACGCTTCTTCTTCCACATCAAATTGTGTTGTGTGTCTTTGAGGGAAGAAAATTTATTATATAATATTATTTATTTCTTTTATCATATTATATACTCTTTCATCATTATATGTTCCATTTTCAAAAAGCATATCTAAAAAATTAGTGTCACACATGATAAATTGAATAAGATTTTTGCAAATAGAATCTTCAAATAACCCAAACCAATTATAATAGTCTATATAAGCTTCTTCTCCATTATATTTTCTTGCTTTTAGATCTTTCTCTTTTATCTTATATGAAGAAAATCTTACTAAAAATTTAAATATTTCATATTTTTTTCCATTGCTATAATTTACATTGCACGACTTATTATCATATTGCCCAAATTGATTTTCTATTTTTCTTCCTGTGTTTTTATCATAATCTATTAATAGTATTTCATTATAAACTGATTCCTTATTTTCTAATAATAAATATTTATATTCATCATTATGAAAAATGTGTATAATTATAAAATACAATACCAGAATAATATTATATATATTACTTAAATCGATATCTTTTTCTATTAGATATTCTTTTATAGAAATATATTTTCTTAATACTTTCTTTATGTGTCTAGAGTTATAAAACTCAATATTATTCAAAAATTTTACAATTTTTTTTGAATCCTCATGACTAATATTCATAATTGTAACAATAGCATTTTCAAAATTTTCTATATTTATATTATTGTTAATACTAAAATTAATCGGAA
>ERZ826242.1493-NODE-1493-length-25108-cov-8.090648_pt1 | contig 25108 bp, 26 predicted proteins | sample MGYA00519871_ERZ826242 | MGnify/ENA primary metagenome ERZ826242 (study PRJEB31778, sample SAMEA3449226) | human gut metagenome | biome: human gut; feature: human-associated habitat; material: faeces | place: United Kingdom | collected 2010/2012 ...
GTATATAGTACATCTTACTATCTTATATATAAATTTATTCTATTGTGAGGATTATTATGAATCAAAAACATCATTCTATTCAATTTTTCACCTTTTCTCTTCGAAAAAACATATTTTCTATTTTATTCGTTCTTTTTACCATTTGTCTTGTCCTTTTTTCCAGAGAAAATCTATCTGCTGCTAAATCCGGATTAATGCTTTGGGCGAATAATGTGGTTCCTGCATTATTTCCTTTTTTTATTGCAACAGAACTATTAACTTATACTAATTTAATCCCATTCTTAGGAAAGCTTTTAAAAAGATGGATGCGTCCTATTTTTAATGTTCCGGGAGAAGGAAGCTTTGCCCTTCTTATGGGAATCATTAGCGGATATCCTATTGGTGCTAAAATTGTAACCAAATTTCGAGAAGATGGTACTTGTACTAAGGAAGAATGCGAAAGATTATTAGCTTTCACCAATAATTCTGGACCTTTATTTATTATTGGTACCGTTGGAATTAGTTTATTTGCAGATACTACACTTGGCATTCTTCTTCTTTTTACTCATATCCTTGCTTGCTTAACTACTGGATTCTTATTCCGTTTTTGGAAAAAGAACGATTTTACTTATTTAAAAATGGAAAAGTCTACTATTTCTAAAACACTTCCCCAAAAATCAGTTTCTCTATCCAATTTAGGAGAAGTTATTTCTAATAGTATTACCAGTAGTATTTCTACTATATTAATGATTGGAGGTTTTATTGTTTTATTTTCTGTGATTCTATCTGTTTTAACACAAAGCCATGTGATCCACTTATTAGGAAGTTTTATCTCACCTATTTTTAATTTCTTTCATATTGATCCTAGTTTTGCTGATCCATTTATTAATGGATTTTTTGAATTAACAAATGGTGTAAAACAAGTTGCTAGTATTCCTTGTAAATTTCTTTCTGTTAACATTGTGCTAACTTCCTTCTTACTTGGATTTGGTGGATTTTCTGTTTTATTACAAGTATTTAGTATCATTTCTAAAACCGATCTATCTATTTTTCCTTATTTTATTGGAAAATTATTGCAAGGACTCTTCGCAGCTCTTTATACTTATCTCCTATATACCAATATTCCATTTATTAATTTGGATTTAGCACAAAGTTCTAGCATCTTTTTCTCTCCTACCATCCTATTTTACTTATTTATTGGAGTTGTTATTATTACCCTCTTTATAAGAAAAGTGGCTTCACAATCACATAGGCTAAGAAAACTTAACCTTGTAGCTTCAGAAAAATCAAACAATTTTTCCTATGAACTAAAAAAGAAAAAATCCAAATGATACCTATAACAGAAAAAAGGGAAAATGCTTCTTTTTAGAATCATCTTCCCTTTTTATTCCTATTTTTATCGGTTATTGTTCAATTATTTTTGCTATGGTTCAGATATTTCCTCCGCGTTGCTTCTCCCCCTCTTAAATGCCGTTCCTCTTTATTCTTTTGCAATATCTCTTGTACCTTCATATAATCCAAATAGGAAACTTCTTGTAAACGTTCACACATATCTTTGTGCACTGTACTCTTTGATATGCCAAACGCTTCTGCGGCCGCCCTCACTGTAGGATTTGGCACTGTTTCTGAAGTAAAGTAATCAGCTATTTCTTGTACCCGTTCTTCCATGTAGTCTTTCATACTGAGACCTCCTTAAAAACTACAACTGTTTTTGCTACTAGTCCATTATATCTTTCCTTTTTCCATTTTTCAATATGAAATTTTATACATTTTTCTACTATTTTTTATCGTTGCCCTTCATAACTAGTATAAATAATTTAAAATTCTCTTATATTATATTGAATAACTTTTCTCTTTCTTTCATATATATAACCATAGAAAAAAGGAGCGTGGTCTTTTATGGATAAAAATATGGAGTTTCCTAATTTTCAAGGTTACCCTAATTATAATCCTTTTGATATGGGAAATGAACCTGATCCAATGTTTAATCCCATGATGCAATATGAACAAGGTTATATCTATTATCGTTACTTATGCAAACAAATGGAATATAAAATAAAATGCAAAGAATATGAAAAACTATGTAATACAAAAGGAGATCGAAAAATAGAATGATTACACTTTTCATTTTTTACCTAATTCCATTCAATATTAAATAAAACAAAAAGGAAGAGGAAACGATTGACCTTAGTCTCTCATCCCTCTTTCCTCTGGTTCCTTATTTGTTACGATAACGATGGTGTTTGTTTTTCTCAGCCTGCTGTCTTACTTCGTCGTACAGTCCCTTACTGTAGTACTTGCATTTTTCCAGTACGTAATGTACGCTACCCCGTGGGACATTCTTGACCTCTGCCGTTACCACCATCGTAGTATCTTTACCAACATAATAGTTGGATACCGAAATTACAGTGTTCCGATCGTACTTTTTGTTTTTTCTTTTGCTCATTTGTTTTTCCTCCTGTTGTGTAATAGAACCATGCAACAATTTGCATATTTATATTATACCAAATCTTGTTAACCTTTTCAAGTTTATGTCAATCTCTCTTTTATTGCTCTTTTTATATTCATTACTTTATTAATTTAAACTTATATTTTTTCTTTCATAAATCTAATTAGTTCTATGAAAGAATCTCTAATATTGTCTCCTCTTTACGTTCTAATTTTTGAGAAAATTGATATGTCTCTAAAATTTCTTTTTGAGCCTCTTCCCCTTTTTCTTTACTATTTGCATGAACTCTTGCTAGTACTTCTCCTTTTTCTACCTTATCCCCTATTTTCTTATTTAAAACAATTCCGTACCGATTCATCTATTTTATCTTCTTTTTTTTCTCTACCTGCACCTAACTTACAAGAAATCGTTCCTATTTTTTCAGCGTCTAATTTCGTTACAATTCCAGTCTTTTCTGAAATTACTGGTAAAATATATTCTGCTTTTTTAAATTTATTCATATCTTCTAAATACGAAATATCTCCACCTTGATTCTTCACTAATTCTTTTAATTTTTCAAATCCGCTTCCATCTTCTATTGCTTTTTTTAGCTTTTCTTTATTTTCGTTTATGTTGTTTCCTTTCCCTGCCAATTTTAACATATAACTTCCAATTTCCAACACAACTTCTTTTACGTCGTTTGGTAAATCTCCTTTTAAACATTGGACTGCTTCTATCACTTCTAATGAATTCCCTACTGCATATCCTAAAGGTTGATTCATATTGGTTAAAATGCAAACGGTTTCTTTTCCAGCAAGTTTTCCTATTTGAATCATAATATTAGCTAATTTTTCTGCGCTTTCCTTTTCTTTCATAAAAGCACCGCTTCCTACGGTTACATCTAGTACAATCTTATCTGCTCCACTTGCAATTTTTTTACTCATGATACTAGATGCAATTAAAGCAATATGATCTGTACAACTAATAGCATCTCTTAAAGCATATATTTTTTTATCCGCTGGTGCAATTGATTTTGTTTGTGAAATTAAACTAATCCCTATTTTTTGAATATTTTGGATAAATTCTTCTTCCTCAATTTCTACTCTATAACCTGGTATAGATTGTAACTTATCAATTGTTCCTCCTGTATATCCGAGCCCTTTACCAGACATCTTAGCAATTGGTACTCCTAAAGAAGCAAGAAGAGGTGATACAATTAGCGTAATTTTATCTCCTACCCCTCCTGTACTATGCTTATCTACAATGGCTGTTTCTAATTTAGATAGATCTATTCTATCTCCTGAATTTGCCATTGCCATTGTTAAGTCTACAATTTCTTGTTCATTCATTCCATTGATATAAATTGCCATAATAAGAGCTGCAGCTTGGTAATCTGTAATGGTTCCTTTCGTATATCCCTGTACAAAAAATTCGATTTCTTCTTTGGATAGCTCTTTTTTATCTCTTTTTTTTATAATAATTTCCTGTATGTTCAACTTAAAATCCCTTCCTTTAAAAATCAACTTTCTTTATTCTATGATTTTCTCTCTTATAAAGAAGATTTTTTCACAAGCTTTCCGAGTTTTTTATTTCTTTATTCATCTACCTTTATTATATTCTTTACAAAACTTCTTCTATGGATGGGGCATAATCCATACTTTTTGATTGCCTCTATATGAGCTGCAGTTCCATATCCTTTATGCTTTGCAAATCCGTATTGTGGATAAACTTCATCCCATTGTCTCATAATTCGATCCCTTGTTACTTTAGCAATAATGGATGCTGCCGCAATACTATAACATTTTGCATCTCCTTTTATCATGGAAAGATAAGGTATTTGACAAGTATTAATATGCTCTAATGCATCTACTAAAATTAGATCTGGCTTTTCTTTTAGTTCTTTAATTGATTGTGTTAATCCTTGTTTGGTTGCATTCAAAATATTAATTTCATCAATTGTTTTATGATCAACCACAATAGCAGAATAAGAAATTGCTTCTTCTATAATTTTTTCGTATAATATTTCTCTTTTTTTCTCCGATATTTTTTTAGAGTCATTCACTCCTTCAATCATTGAATCTTCTGGCATAATTACACTTGCAATTACAACAGGCCCAGCAAGTGGTCCTCTTCCAGCCTCATCAATTCCTGCTATTTTTCTTTTTTGTTCTTTTTGCAATTCATTTTCTATTTTTTTTAGTTCTTTTAATCTAATTTCTTCTTTCTCTTTCATGATTCCACCTTTAGTTTTCTATTACTACATTCGTAATATCCGATAACTTATAATATGTATTTCCTTGGTTATCTTGATATCCATCTAAATAATAAACTTCTGAAGTTCCGTAATCCACCAAATATTTCTGATCTCCTTCGATTTTTGGTAATCCCATTTCTCCTAATTGTTCCTGAGTTAATATTCTAATTTTGTTAGAAGGAGTAAGTCCAAATTTTTTTAATATTTCTTCACTTGGCTCATTTCCTACTAAGACTGCTTCATTTTTTTCAACTGCTGCTTTATCTGCAAGTCCTTTTACTTTTGCTTGTATTTGTAATAAATTTGTATTTAAATTTGTTAAATCATTCGTTTGCAATTCTTTTCTTCCAAAATAAAACAAACCAACAATCACCAAAATAATCATAATTAATGTAACGATTAATTTTTTATAACTTTTCATATTCTGTGTATCCTCCTTCCTTTCAGTAGCTTCATTATATCTTGTCACGATCAAAAATACAATACTAAAACCAAAAACTAATTTTTATTGATCTATTAAAATAAATCATATAAAATTATATATATTAACAAGATCAATTTTGCTAATATTCTATTAGGCTGTAGATGTTCCCCACAAATTACTACAAAAAATTCACAATTTTTTCACATTATTATAGTATGATATGGTTAAATTAATTTATGATAAGATAAGAAATATATTATTCTTTAGGAGGGTATTATGGAATCAAATAATCAAGAACAAAAACAACAAACAAAACCAAAATATGAGAAGGTGATCGATGTATCTCCAAAAAAATCACACTCATCTAGTTTTGGAAAAAATGTAATTCTTCCTTTTTGCTCGGGAATTTTAGGAGCAACTTTAGTAATTGGAACCTGTTTTGGAATACCTAATATTCGTAATCAAATTTTAGGTGAGAAATCTTCTGTAGAAGCATCTTCTAATGAGACAACAAGTAATGGATTAGTCGATGTTGTTTCTTTATCTAATTATTCTGATACTACAATCGGAGTTGCCAATAAAGTACTTCCTTCTATCGTAGGAATTAAAGTTCAATATACTGTTAATTCTATGTTCGGAAGAGGTTCTGTTGCAGAAGCTGAAGGTTCTGGAATTATTATTAGTGAAGATGGATACATTTTAACAAACAATCATGTTATTGCTTCTGATGAATCTTCTTATTATCAAATGACAGAAGCAAATAAATTAACAGTAAAATTATTTAATGATGATACAGAATATGAAGCAAAAGTTATCGGAACTGATTCTCAAACAGACTTAGCTGTCATTAAAATCGAAAAAACAGGTTTAACTCCTGCTACTCTAGGAGATTCTGATCAAATCAAAGTTGGTGAAGTAGCAATTGCTATCGGAAATCCTTTAGGAATGCAAAGTAGTGTAACAAGTGGTATTATAAGTGCTGTAAATCGTGAAGTTACTGATACAGATGGTAAAACCTATAATTTAATTCAAACAGATGCAGCAATCAACTCTGGTAATAGTGGAGGTGCTTTAGTAAACAGCAAAGGTGAAGTAATCGGAGTTAACACATTAAAATTAAATGGAACTGGTATTGAAGGTATGGGATTTGCTATTCCAATCAATTCTACTAAAAACATTACAGAACAATTAATTCAAGATGGAAAAGTAAAACGTCCATACATTGGTGTTTCTGGTAGAGATGTAGATGAGCAAACAGCAAAGGCCAATAATATTGTTCCTGGTGTTTATATTGTTTCTGTAGAAAGTTTTTCAGCAGCTGAAAAAGCAGGGCTTAAACCAGGAGATGTAATCATTGCTGCAGATGGAAAAGAAATTTCTGATATGGACGATTTAAATGAAATTAAAAACTCTCATAATATTGGTGATCAAATGACTTTAAAAATTAACCGTGATGGAAAAGAGCAAGAAATCATCTTAACATTACAAGAACAACCTTAACAATTTCTTAATATTTTATTTTCACACATATCACTTTTCGTTCACAAAATGGACAAAAACAGTTGTTATATTATAGAAGAAGTCAGTAATACATTACTCCAGTTACTGACTATATAAAAAAAACATCCCCTTTTATTTTCGAAAGACCACTAAAAAGTGGTCTTTTTTTTGTATAGGATTTTCTTATGTTCCAACATAAGAAAAGTGGCTTCGCCACATGTACAGATTGCTTTTCAATCGCACTAATTAAGGAAACTTAACCTTGTCGCTCCAGAAAAATCTATCGATTTTTCTGGAGCAATAAAAAAGTCTCATTATCTATAAGATAATGAGATCCATTTCACTTGTCATATTACTGTTTCCATATGCATAAATGATATATATATTATTTTGATCATCCATAAAGAAATTATTAATTTGATCATAGTCATACATATCAGTATCTAAATTTCTTACAAATACATTATATCCTAAATCTTTCAATGCTTGTGCCTGTGCATTTTGTCTTGTAATTTCATTTTCAATTGCTTTTGTTACTTCTTTTTCCTCTAGGTCTTTTTTCTTTATTAATTCATCCGCTCCTATAAATTGATTTGTTTCCAAATTATAATTATAGGTCTGAACAATAGCTCTTTGTGGTTGTCCCCCCTCTTTTAAAGTAGACTGAATCACAAGTGATAAAATATTTTGATTTAAGAATCCTTGATATTTTACACTATATATTACACCAATATTATTTGTATTTTTTAGAATTGCTTCTGCTTTATCTTGAAAAATCTGTTTTATATCTAAATTTGCTTCTTCTATTTGTTCTTGATTAAGATTTATTCTTGGAATTGCAACCTCTATATCATATTTGCCTTCCTGCACTTCTACTTTTTCATATACTGTATAAATTAAATCCTTGTCCTGATCTTTTTTATTTATATTTTCTATTGCTTCATTTTCTATTAAACCATTTTGGAATAATTGACTAAACCTTACATCTTTATTCTCGCTTTGATTATTTTGATCTACCACTTGATTTTTTACTTCATTATTGGATGGATAACGATCCGAAAATAGCAATAAATAAAAAGCTTCTCCTATAGCAATTACACAAATAACAAAAATTACACATAAGCATATAATATGTTTTTTTGATAATTTCTTTTTCATGTTAACTCCTTTTTTTCTTTCTTCTTTTTTAGTATAACATCAAATATTATATTATTCAAATAAATTTTATGAATCTATTCTTAATTTCTTCCCAAAGATTGACTATTATGATATAATCATATATTATTATGCTATACTAAATGTAAGGAGAATACGTGATATGTTATGTTCTGAATGTAAAAAGAATACAGCTATTATTTTTATAAATAATTTAGATAAAAAAGATAAAGATTCCATTCAAGGTTTATGTTATGACTGTGCAAAAGCCAAAGGAATTGATCCTTTAGAGGTTCTTGCAAAGCAAAATAAGCTTTTAGGAAATGATATTATTAATTTGAATGATATGTCTGGCCAATTGGAAAGTATTATGAAAGATTTATCTCAAAATTTAAATTTAGAACAAATTGATCTTTCTAATATAGAAGACCCAAATTCTGCTCAAGTAAATGAGGATGATGAAAATAAACCATTTTCTCTTGGTTCTATCTTTGCAGGCATTATTCGTCAAAATCCTGAAGGCGAAAACGAAAATGCACAAATTCCAAATTCTACGGCTAAAAAAGCAAAAACAGACAAAAAGAAGAAGGAGAAAAAACGTAAATTCTTAGACACCTATGGAACAAATCTTACACTAAAAGCAAAAAACAATCAACTAGACTTAGTAATTGGAAGAGAAAAAGAAATTCAAAGAATGATTCAAATTTTAAATCGTAGAGCCAAAAACAATCCTTGTTTAATTGGAGAACCTGGGGTTGGAAAAACAGCAATTGCACAGGGTCTTGCCATTAAAATTGCTACGGGTAATGTTCCTGCAAAATTATTAAATAAAGAAATTTATTTATTAGATATGACAGCAATTATTGCAGGAACTCAATTTAGAGGACAATTTGAAGCTAGAATGAAAGCAATTATTGATGAAACTAAGGCTCTTGGTAATATTATACTTGTTATTGATGAAATTCATAATATTATTGGTGCTGGTGATGCAGAGCATTCTATGAATGCAGCAAATATCTTAAAACCATCTCTAGCGAATGGTGAAATTCAATTAATTGGAACTACTACTTTAAAGGAATATCATAAATATATTGAAAAAGATACTGCTTTAGAAAGAAGATTCCAACCAGTTATGGTAGAAGAACCAAATCTTGATGATACAACAAGAATATTAGAAGGAATTAAACAATATTATGAAGATTTTCATCATGTAAAAATTTCAAATGATGTTATTAGACAAACTGTTCTTATGTCTGAAAAGTATATCCATGATCGCTTCTTGCCAGATAAAGCAATTGATATCTTAGATGAAGCTTGTTCACGTACAAATTTAGATAATAAAGATCTATATAACCTGGAAATCATGAAAAATAAATTGCTTGCACTTCAAGAAGAAAAAGAAGAGATATCTCAAAATGTAGTAGAAGAAAATACAGAAGATTATGAAAAAATGGCAAATCTAAAAGCACAAGAATGTTCACTACAAGAAGAAATTGATTCTCTTAATAAAAACATGAAAATTCGTGAAATTACCATTCAAGATATTGCAGAAGTAATTGAAAGTTGGACAAAAATTCCTGTTACGAAAATAACGGAAGCAGAATCAGTAAAATTGTTAAACTTAGAAGCAAATTTAAATAAAAGAATTGTTGGCCAAGAAGAAGCAGTTAACAGTGTTGCTCGTGCAATTCGTAGAAATCGTGCTGGTCTAAAAAGTACCAAAAGACCACCTTCTTTTATCTTTGTAGGACCTACTGGAGTAGGAAAAACTCAACTTGCAAAATCCCTTGCTTACGAAATGTTCGGTGATGAAGATGCAATGATTCGTATAGACATGTCAGAATATATGGAATCCCATTCTGTATCGAAATTAATAGGATCACCTCCAGGATATGTAGGATTTGAAGATAGTGGTCAGCTAACGGAAAAGGTAAAAAGAAAACCATATTCTATTATCTTATTTGATGAAATCGAAAAAGCACATAGCGATGTATTTAATATCTTACTTCAAGTTTTAGATGATGGGAAATTAACCGATAGTCAAGGAAATACTGTTAGCTTTGAAAATACAATTATTATTATGACTTCAAATGCTGGTTCTAACTTCAATATCAATTCTATTGGTTTTGGAAATAAAGAAAATAAAGATAGACAAAAATTAGAAAATACTTTAAAAGAAACTTTTAGACCAGAATTTCTAAATCGCATTGACGAAATTGTAATTTTTAATAGCCTAACACCGGAACAGTTATTACAAATCGTTGATATTATGCTAGCAGATACTCAAAAAGCATTGGATGATAAAAATATTACTCTTACAATTGATTATGCTTCAAAAGAATTTCTAATGCAGAAAGGTACCGATTTAAAATTTGGTGCAAGACCATTAAGACGCGCTATTCAAAGATATTTAGAAGATGAAATTTCAGAAATGATTTTACGTTCTGAATTACAAAATGGACAAACCATTCATGTTACCTTCGATCACAATCAAAACAAATTGCAATTCACAGCTGAATCATAGAAACATACGAACAAATGGAGGATTTTTAAATGAAACACATACCAAATATATTAACAATATTACGCTTTGTTTTAATTCCTATTATTTTAAACTTTTTAGCACAAGATAATTACATTATGGCTTTTGTTTTTCTTACTTTATCGGGATTAACAGATGTTTTAGATGGATATATTGCTAGGAAATATAATTTTATAACAAATTTCGGAAAATTAATTGATCCTTTAGCAGATAAATGTACACAAATCTTAATTTTAGCAGCCTTAACAGTAAAAAATATCATTCCTGTATGGATTCTTGCTATTGTTGTCATTAAAGAATTTGTTATGGTAGCTGGTGCATCTTTTCTGTATGGAAAAGAATTAGTTGTCTCTAGTAAATGGTATGGTAAATTAGCAACTGTTTTATTCTATATTGCTATTGTATGCTCTTTATGTATTAGGCAATTTAATATACCTTTCGATTTTAGTATGTATTTATACTACCTTGCATTGGTTGCTACTATCTTTTCTTTGTTTATGTACATTAAAGCCTTTTATATGCAAGGATATTTGAAAAAAGAAAATTTAAAAATAGAGAATCCTTCAAATTCTAATGAAGTTACTAATAATAAACAAAAGTAAACATTTATAAATTCTTTTAAGAAAAGTGGCTTTGCCACATGTACAGATTGCTTCGCAATCGCACAGACTAAGGTAACTTAACCTTGTTGCTCCAGAAAAATCTGCCGATTTTTCCTAGGCAATAAAAAACGATCCTATCAAGTATAGGATCGTTTTCTATTGCCTTATTCATAGTCTTCCAAAATACTATTTAGTTGTTCTTTCCCATATGCTTTTATTCCATTTTTTATTTGTATCTGATCGGTTTGTGGCAAATATTCTACTGCAATACTTGTATTCTCATATAAACTTTCTTGTTCATTTTCATCTAATTTATATATTGCTATATTTCCATCCTCTCCTTCTTTTAACAAATAATGTTCATTACAAAACCCCTCTTCCTCTTTTAGAAAAACAATTTCATAAGCAGAAAAACTTTCTAACAGCATTTTTTCACTCGCTAATTCCTCAATTTCTTCTTGTGTTTTATTTACAAATTCTATTGGTAATTCTACATGTTCTTTTATTGTATGCTTGCACTTCTTATAATATTTCTTCATTATTAAACTTGCATTAGGAGATACTTTCTCTTCTGCTGAACTTGTATATATTTCTTGTGTTTGATTTGCAAGAGCTTTTCCCTCTTCTACGCATTCATCCGTTATTTTTTCATCTGCTATTTCTTGCACATTCTCCGCTTCTTTTTGATTTAATCGATATAATAAAATTCCAGCTATAATTGATAGTACCAAAATAATAGAAAGATTTATCAGAATAAATTTCTTTTGCTCCATCTCAATTCTCCTTTTTCTTTTTTTGTAGTATGCACCAATATTGTTAAATTTATACAAAAAATTCGATTCATAGAATATAGTAACTATTTTTCTGCTTTCTTATCTCTTCCTAATATTATTTTTCATCTATGTAATTCGTTTTTTATTTATTCTCTATGGAATCATTGTTTCTATTTTTATCTTTCCTTTTGTATTAATTTTAATGATAATTTCTCCATCTTCATCTGTTCGGTAAATATCACTACCGACTTTTGTTAAACGATCTAGAACATTTTTATTTGGATGTCCAAAACGATTTTCTTTTCCCACTCCAATAAGAGAAATTTTGGGCTTTACTTTTTCTAAGAATTTTTCTATTGTTGATGTTTTCGATCCATGATGACCTACTTTTAAAATATCTGCTCTTAAAGAAATATTTTCTTCTATCAATTTCTTTTCTGCTTTCTCTTCTATATCTCCAGTAAATAAAGCATAAATTGTCTTACCTTCGCTTTGATATTTTATTCTCGCCATAATCGAATTCGTATTTAAGTCGTCTTTATGTTGCTTACTATACGCTTCCTTTGGATGTAAAATTTCCATTTCTGTATTAGAATCCACTTTTAATTTATCTCCCGCTTTTACTAATTGAACTGCTATCTTTCTTCTTTTTATAGTCTCTATTATTTCTTGATATTCTTCATTTTTAACAAATTGTTTTGCAAAAATAACTTTCCCTATCCTAATATTTTCTAATACAGGGATCAGTCCCCTACAATGATCCATATCAAAATGGCTAATCATAACATAATCAATATATCCAATCTGATTTTTTAACAAATATGGTAATAAAACATCTTCTCCTACGCTATAATTACCTGTTTCATAATTTCCTCCTCCATCAATTAAAATTCTTTTATGAAACCTTGTTTCTATATAAGTACAATCCCCTTGTCCTACATCTACAAAGTGAATTTTCATGTTTTGTGGCAGAACTTTATTTAAAGTATAGATAGAAAAAAATAGAATTAAAATAAAATAGATATTCCTAGCAAATCTTTTCTTCTGTTTTGGCTTTGAAATTAAAAATGAAATTAAAATAAGATAGTAGAAAAAAAGTAAAATAATACCTGGTGAAATAAAATATATTTTAGCGAAAGGGATTGATGCACATAAACTTGCTATTTGAATTAATAATCTTACACATCTTTCTAAGAGAAAACAAAGAATATTTGCAATTCCCCCAAACAGAAAAGAAATTAAATAAAAAAGAAAACCAACTAAAATTATAATACTCATTAATGGACTTACTAACAGATTAGATATACAAAAAATAGTGGATATTGTTCCAAATTGAAATAAGAGAACAGGGAAAATCATACTTTGTGCAAAAATAGTAATTTTTAAAATATCCTTTATATATCTCTTAATCTTATCCAAGTTTTTTGACTTGTTTTCTATTGTTCTTGTCGTTCTTATATTTCCCAATAAAATTCCTATGCTACCTAAATAAGAAAGCTGTAATCCCATATGTTCTATATAAAATGGATTTATCCATAATAAAACAAATAATGAAAATGCAAGATTATTCCAAATATCAGATTTTCGATGAAAAATATTAGCTAAAATAGAAAGAATTCCCATCATACATGCTCTAACAACCGATGGAGTAAAACCTGCAACAAATAAGAAAAAAAATAAAATAATAGCCACTATGAAATATCCTATTTTTTTATTTATTCTCATTCTATTTATTAAAAAAAATATTCCAATCATTAATGTTCCAATATGATCTCCAGAAACAGAAAGAATATGAAGTAAATTACTTTTATCAAAATCTTTTTTTATTTGCTCTGAAATTTCACTAGTATCTCCAATTAAAATTCCTATCATTACATTCGCGATTTCTTCTGGCATATATTGTCTCACTTTTGTTTTTATGGATGATCGAATTTGATAACAAAATTGCATAAAAAAATTCTTTTGTTTATCTTTTATTTTTGTAATATTCTCTGTAACTTCTATTGTACCGTAAATATTTTTTGTTTTTAAATATCTTTTATAATCAAATCCGTTTCGATTTCTTTGAATCTCCGGTTCTTTGTATTTTCCTTTTACTTGAATTAAATCACCATATTCTAATTTTGAATTTTGCTGCTTCGTATCGATCATCTGTAAATATAATTTTGTTCCTTCATAGATTTTGCTTCCATTTCCTGCAATAATTTCTATTTCACATTGTTTTATTCTTCCTTTCTCTTCTATTTCACTTGCAACGATTCCTACTATGTTGATTTCTTCCTCTTGCTGATATAGCATTTCGTATTTCTTTTCTCTCCTTAAAGTCTGAAAATTACCAATATTAGAAAAAAGAAAAAAAATAATAATGATAGAAAACGGAAATTTTATTTTTACCCATCTTATATATTTATTTCTTTTTCTTTTTCTTAAAAGCAAAATAATGAAAAGTATCAGTATTGATAATAAAAAAAGAGGGATAACCTTTACGTATATCCCCCATAAAATACCCAATATATAACTAATTGTTATCATTACTATTGGTCTTTTACTCATTTTCTATTCCTTTTTCTCTCTTATTATAAGATTCTTCTTGCTGTTACATAATTCTTGGTATAATAACTATCTGATAACTCTGTAACCGCAACCCCCTTTTGTGGATTTACTGCATGAATAAAACTATTATTCCCAATATAAATTCCTACATGACCAATTTTCTTTGATCCTTGTGAAAAGAAGACTAAATCTCCTATCTGTAAATTTGTTTTTTCTACTAATACTCCTTGGTTCGCTTGACTTGCAGCTGTTCTTGGTAAGGTATATCCAAAATTTTTATATACATAATATGTATATCCTGAACAATCAAATCCAGAAGGATTTACTCCCCCTGATACGTATGGATATCCTAAATAATTTTTAGCATAACTTACTACTTGTTCTGCTTTGTTTTCTACTTCTGCTTCTTCTTCTTTTTTTGTTCTTTCAAAATCTCCAGAACGACTTGTTACCTCATTTATTTTTGTATCTGACAAATATTGTTTTGCAATATAACCTTCTGTATCTCCAATTCTTACTTGACACCAATTATTTTCTTCTTTTACTATAATAACTTCTGTATTTTTTGTAACACTTGTTACAATCTCGGATGAAGTAGATGATTTTCTTCTTACATTAACACTGTCCACATTAACATATGCTTTTGTTTCACTCGAAGTTTCCTCTGTATTATCCTGTGGATTAGTCTCATTTGGTTGTGATTCATTTGTGGATTCTTCTGAATTATTTGATGCCTTGTCCACAAGTTTTTCCATTCTTACCCATCCTGAAAATTCTTCGGAATAAATATATCCCCATCCATTTATTTCTTCTGTTAACATTACTGTTGTATCCTTTTGTAGCATTCCAACAGTTTCTGCATAGATTAATGGAATTATTTTTACTTCTACTTCTTCATGAATCATTTTTTCTACTGGCAAATTTGGTGTTGTTTGTTCTTCCGTAGTTGTAGCCGTATTAGTTGCTGTATTTTGATCTACCCCTACATTTTCTGTTACTTCATTTTGAACAGTTTCTTCCACAGTTGTATTATCTACTGCATTTTCCTGTGGTTCTGTTTCGGAGACCTCTACTTCTCCTTCTACTTCCATATAATTGGCATTTACATATCCTGTTGTCCCTTCAAAAGTTACTTGATACCAATCTCCTTCTTTTCCTAGTACTTCTACTTCATCATCCACGGACAAAAGCATAACTAATTTTGCCTCTAGGCTTGCTCCATCCCTCATTTTAACAGTTTCACCTGTAATTACACCTGTTTGTGCCGCATTACTTACAATATGTATTCCTAAAAAAAGAATCATAAAAAATAGTATGATATATGATTTCTTTATTGTCATCGCTATTCTCCTTTATTAGATTTTTTCCCTAATAGAACGATCAAATTTTACAAAAATAAGTATATAATGAATTACTTTAATTGTCAATTTAAATCCTAGATTCTTATTATTTATTTTTCACAATTAGAAAATTTTAAGGCTTCTCTACTCTTCTAATAAAGCTTGAATAAAAATAGCACATCTTCTGGATGCCATTTCTAAGTACTCATAAAAGTCAATTTCGTTTCTTCCATTTGGAACATCTGATATTGAACGAATAATTAAAAAAGGAATATTATCTAAATAACAAACCTGTGCAATTGCTGCTCCTTCCATTTCTACGCAATCTGCATTAAATTCTTTCACAATTTCCTGATTTGGATTCTTATTCGTAAAGAAAGTATCTCCTGTTGCAATTACCCCTATTTTTGCGTGATAAGAATTTTCTCCTATCTTTTCTATCATTTTATTAGCTTTCTTCACTAAAAGCAGATCACTCTTAAAAAATCTTCCTGTACTACTTATATAACCTTTTGGATGTCCAAATGCAGTTATATCAAAATCATATTGTACTAATTTTTCTCCTATTACAATATCTCCATAATTAATTTCTTTTTTTAATGCTCCTGCTGATCCTACATTAATTACTGTTGTTACATGATAATTATCAATTAAAATTTGGGTTGTCCTTGCTGCATTTACTTTTCCTACACCACATTTTACTAAAACACAAGATTTCTCTCCTATTTTTCCAAGAAAAAAAGTTAAATTCCAACACATTTCTTCTTTTTTATCTTGCATTATTTTTTCGATTTCTCTCATTTCTTCGTCCATTGCAGCAATAATACCAATTCTCTCATTCATTTTTTCTCGTTCCTTTCTGCTAATTTGTATCTTATTATATATGAAATAGTATTTTTTTTCTATTGGAGTATAAGAAAATTTTTACTTTTTTACACTTTATACACAAAAAATGTAAGAAGCCTAATTAAACAAGACTTCTTACATTTTTCTAAATTAATATTCACTTTAATTAAGCAAGTTCTATAACTGCTCCAACTTCTGTGAATTTAGCTTTTAATTCTTCAGCTTCTTCTTTAGAAACTCCTTCTTTTACAGTTTTTGGAGCTCCATCAACTAATTCTTTCGCTTCTTTTAATCCTAATCCTGTTGCATCTCTAACAACTTTGATTACTTGGATTTTGTTTGCTCCAACTTCTTTTAATACAACATTAAATGTTGATTTTTCTTCAGCTGCTGGTGCAGCTCCTGCTCCTGCTGCTGGTGCAGCTGCAGCTACTGCTGATACTCCATATTTTTCTTCAATTCCTTTTACTAATTCTGATAATTCAACTACTGTTAAGCTATCGATAGCTTCTAAAATTTCTTCTATTTTAGCCATTTTAAATTCCTCCTAATTTTTATTTTGTGATTATAAGTTCACAACTCTTATTTATTTCATTTTTTAAATTCTTATTTTGTATTTCTAAATTATGCTTGAGCTTCTTTTTGAATTCTAACTTGGTCAATTGCAACAGCAATTTTTGAAATATTTCCAAGTAATGCTCCAGCAAGCATAGAAATAAGAGTTTCTCTTGATGGTAATTTAGCAAGAGTAATTAATTCTTCTGCTGACATTACTTTTCCATCAATAATTCCTGCTTTAATTTTGTATGCTTCGTTTTTCTTTGTATATTCATATACAGCTTTTAAAGGTTCAAGATAATCTTCATTTCCCATGATAACTGCTGTTGTTCCTGTTAACATATCTTCTAAACCTTCGATTTTACATTCTTGTAGAGCTCTTCTTGTAATGTTATTTTTAATAACTTTATACTCAGAGTTTACCTTTCTTAAAGAAGTTCTTAAATTTGTAACGTCTGTTACTGTGATTCCTCTATAATCTGTTAAAAGAACTAATTTTGCATTTTTAATTTTTTCAGCTAAAGCTGATACTTCTGCTTTCTTTTGTTCTATTACTTTTTCATTTGCCATTTCTTCTTTCACCTCCTAATTGTGATTTATTTATTTAAAATTAATAAATCCCAATCCTTATATAACCAAATTACGAGGCATATAAAGATTGGGAAGCCCGATCTTATTCTTCTGCCTCGGTAGGACTTATGATGCCTACTTTCTTTGGCCTATATTTTATTATCTTTGATTAACATATACTCCAGGTCCCATTGTAGTAGAAATTGCTACACTTCTAATATATTGACCTTTTGCTGCTGCTGGTTTTGCTTTTATAATTGCATTCATTACAGTTTCATAGTTTTCTACTAATTTTTCTGTTCCGAATGAAACTTTTCCAAAACCAAGATGGATAATATTTGTTTTATCTAAACGATATTCTACTTTTCCTGATTTAATTTCTTTAATTGCTTTTGTTACATCCATTGTAACAGTTCCTGATTTAGGGTTTGGCATTAATCCTTTTGGTCCTAATACCTTACCAAGTCTACCTACAACTCCCATCATGTCTGGTGTTGCAACAATTACATCATAATCAAACCAGTTTTCTTTTTCTATTTTTGGTATTAATTCTTCTGCTCCAACAAAATCAGCTCCTGCTTCTTCTGCTTCTTTTGCTTTATCTCCTTTTGCAAATACTAAAACTTTTAGAGTTTTACCTGTTCCATTTGGAAGTACTACGGTACCTCTTACTTGTTGATCTGCATGTTTTGAATCAACACCTAATTTCACATGTAACTCAACTGTTTCATCGAATTTTGCTTTTGGGAATTTTTCAATTAATTCCAAAGCTTCTTTTGCATCATAAAGCTTATTTTTTTCAATAAGTTTTAATGCTTCTTGATATTTCTTTCCTCTTTTCATATTTACCTCCTTTGGTTCTAACGAACTTTTATGTTCTCCCAATATTTTTATTAGTCAACAACAACTACACCCATACTACGAGCTGTACCTTTTACCATACTCATAGCAGCTTCGATTGATGCTGCATTTAAATCTTCCATTTTTTGTTCTGCAATTGCTTTAACTTGTTCAGTTGTAATTTTAGCTACTTTTTCTTTATTTGGTTTTCCTGAACCTTTTTCTATTTTTAAAGCTTTTTTAATAAGAACTGCTACTGGTGGCACTTTTGTAATGAATTCAAAAGATTTGTCTTTATATACTGTAATTACTACTGGAATTGTCATTCCTGGTTGATTTGCTGTTCTATCATTGAATTCTTTTACGAATTGCATAATGTTTACACCACTTGAACCTAAAGCTGGTCCTACTGGTGGAGCTGGAGTAGCTTTTCCTGCTTCAATTTGTAATTTGATTACATTTGTAATTTCTTTCTCTGCCATTTTTTTGCACCTCCTTTAAATTGATATTAGTTAATAGATAAGATATTTAGATCAAGATTTTTGTTTGAACTATAATCAATGAAATCTTGAGTCATTAACTTATTTTTTGTACTTGTGAAAATTCTAGTTCAACAGGGGTTTCTCTTCCAAACATAGAAACTAATACTTTTACTTTATGTTTTTCTTTATTAATTTCTTGAACAATTCCAATAAAATTTTCTAATGGTCCATTCATAACTCGAACAGAATCATTAATATCATAGTCCACATTTACTTCTGTTAATTCAAATCCCATATTTCGAATTTCTTCATCCGTAAGTGGAATTGGATCTGTTCCAGAACCAACGAATCCTGTAACTCCTCTAGTATTTCTTACAATATACCAAGATTCCTCTGTTACAATCATTTTGATTAGTACATAACCTGGAAATACTTTTTTCAAATTTGTTTTTCTTTTTCCGTCTTTAATTTCTATCTGTTCTTCCATAGGAACAACAATTTCAAAAAAATAATCCTCTAATTCTCTATTTTTTACTGTCTTTTCCAAGTCTGTCTTTACCTTATTTTCATAACCAGAATATGTATGTACAACATACCACCTTGGTTTCAAGTTAGTTTCTTCAGACATAATTTGGAAACCTCCTTTATTTTATCCAACTATTACTGAGCTGTATTATTTGATTCTACTTGATTACTTACATTTGATTCATTTGTAGTAGTTTGGTTTACATCTACAGTATTATTTTCTACTACGTTTTCTACAACAGTATTATTTACCATTGTTTTTAATTTATTTATTCCATATGTATTTAACGCTTCAAATCCTAAATCTAAAATAAATACAATTACTGCTACTAATAATACAATTGTGATAACTGCCATTGTATTATTTAAAAGTTGTTTTGGTGTTGGCCAAATTACTTTCTTCAATTCTGCTTTAAAGTCTTTTCCAAATCCTCTTTTGTCCTTATTATTCTTTTTTACGTCCTTTGATACTTTATTCTTCGAATCTTTAGCCATTTTATATCCTCCTTAAAATAGCTTATTTTGTTTCTTTATGTGTTGTACGTTTTTTACAGAATTTGCAGTACTTTACAATTTCTAATCTTTCTGTATTATTTTTTTTGTTCTTTTCTGTTATATAGGTTCTTCTTTTACATTCTGTACATTCTAATGTAATTGCTTCTCTTGCTCCTTTTGCAGCCATTTTTATACACCTCCGTTACTATGTGCTTTCTTTGAAACGATGTGAGCCATGTATATCTCATACATACGCTTGAATATTTTATCATGTATTTCTCTAGTTGTCAATAATTCATGTTATTTTTTACAAAAAACGATTTGTTTTTTTAATTATTTTCTATTACATTACTCCTATTTTACAATTTTTTTACATTTATAATACATTCTTTCTTCTTTCTTTATTTTTATGGACAAGCTTTTTTTCTTATATTATAATGAAGACAAATGATATTCGAGTAAAGAGAGGTTTTTATTATGACACAAAAGAATAGAATACAAAATGATGAAGCACGATCTTTAACCGATGCTTTTCAGGAATTAAGACAAAGTCAAGCTCGTACTGTTGAATTAAATCCGTATGCTAAAAAACACAGAAAGGCAAAAAAGGAAAATCATACTGTAAAAATAAAATGCTCTAAAAAAGAAAAAGATTTAAGTTCAAAATTTGAAGTAAAAACATTAGAAAAAAAATCTCCTTTTCATAAGGCAAAACAAAAGAAAAATAAGTTAAATCAAACCATTTTTTCCAAAAAAGCAAATGACAAAAAATATACAAAAACACCTTCTGGCCGAATTCGAACGAAAGGTGTTAGTGTTTTCACTTTATCTCTTTCTGCTTTTTGTTTTGTAGTATTATTTGCAAATTACAATTTTGCAACCAATACTTCTTATATCGAGCCTACGATTTCCACAGAAGAATTCGAAGCAAACCAAAAAGCATACAATTTAGAAGAAATTATTCAAACAAATATTAGCGTAACCAAAACCAAAAATAAATCAACAGAAGAAAGAGAGATTCCTTTTCACACCACATATCGTGATAATTCTTTTCTACCCAAAGGAGAACAAGTTATTACTCAACCAGGAACTGTTGGTAGAGAAAAAGTTACTGTTGTAAGAACTTATGAAAATGATCAGTTAATCGAAGAAAAATGTATTAGTAGTACTATGCTTCAAGAACCAATTGAACAAATTGTCGATGTTGGAACTTCAGAATTTTTAGCAAAATATAAAGTTCATATTGGTGATACTATGTATCTAACAAAAGATTCTATTTTAAAAGAATCCGCAAATTCTAGTTCAAAAAATATTATCACAATTAAGAAAAATTTAGATGTACAATTATTAGAATTATCTGGTGATTGGTGTAAGGTATCTTATAACGGTACGCAAGGTTATATTGAAGCATCCGCCCTAACCTCTGCTACAATTAATCCAGAAATGGTTGAAAAAAATAGAATTGAAAAGATTTTGTCCACAGTTGATCCTTATATGGCATTAAATAAACCAAGTGGTTTAACACTAGATGATTTTAAACGTATTTTAAGTGGAAACAGTCAAGATCAAAATAAAGTTTTTGAGCAAAATGCTGTCTACTTCTACGAAGCAGAACAAAAGTATAATATTAACGGAGTATTTCTAGCGGCCGTAGGTATTCATGAAAGTCAATGGGGAACTTCTAATATTGCTAACGATAAAAAGAATTTGTTTGGCTATGGGGCTTATGATAATGATGCTTATGGATCTTCTTATACTTTCACTACTTACCAAGAAGGAATTGATCTTGTTGCTAAAATCTTTGTAAAATATTATATTAATCCAGCAGGTACTCCTATTTACGATGGTGAAATTGCACAGGCTAAATATTATAATGGTCCAACCGTTTCCGGTATTAATGTTCGCTATGCGAGTGATCCAGAATGGCATACCAAAGTATTTTCTATAATGGAAGATTTATATCAAAAATTATAAAAGAAGGGAAGTTTCATGAAGCGAATAAGCAAAAAAATATCAAAAAACTCAGTATATAAAATTCAAACTAAACATGATAAAGCAATTTTAATAGGCCTAATTTTAGTTCTATTAGGCCTTATTTCTCTTTATGTAGTACTTATTTCACAAAGTTCTGCACGTTCTTCTTATGCAAACGAATTAGTAGATATTGCAAATCAAGATAAAAATCCTATCTTTAAAATTGAAAAAATTATTTTGCATAGTAGTGCAGATGCAATTGATAATAGTGATAATCAAGATTTAAAAGATTTAAGTGTTTGCCAATATACTGATATTGCAATTTATATTAATAATACTTCTACCATAAAAGAATTAACAAATGAAAATACAATTCAATCTTTAACCATTGATCAGATTTCTCTCGAAAATTCATCAAATCGTGGAAAAAGAAATTTAAATTATAAACTTCCTTATAACTTCGGAAAATTTCGTTTATTAACTGAGAATTCTTCTGGAAAAATTGATTTTAACATTCTTCGTAATAATCAGGATTATGAATCAAATAGTTATGCAGGTCCAACATTTTGTACAGACTGTTCTGTCCCTATTACACTTGGATATGTAAATCAAGATATTATAGAACATTATTCTGTAAAAGGAGATAGTAATCAAATTTCCTTTAATGGAAAAATATTAGAAAATGCGAACATTCCTTTAGCAGATCTAGAAACAACAATTAAATTTCGTATTAATATCACTAGCAATGCTGGAAAAAAGTATAGTTATTATGTACATACTTCCATTCCTTTAAAAGGACAAACAACTGGTATTTATTCTGGATATGTAATGAGTATTAACCAAAATCCTGGAAGCTTTTTTGAAGTAGAATAAAAAAAGTAGCTTCGCCAGATGTATAGATTGCTTGGCAATCGCACATACTAAAGAAACTTAATCTTGTTGCTCCATAAATTTCTTATGCAATAAAAAATAAAAGGTACTCTATTTAATAATAGAATGCCTTTTATTTTTTTCTTCTTTTTATTTTTCTTTCTTCTTTTTGTTTGCTTTCTTTTTCTTTATATTCCTTTCTTTTTTCTTTCTCTTATTTTCTTCTTCCTTTACTTTTAAAATTCTATCTTTACTATTATTCTTTTTTTTCTTTGCCACAGAATATCCAAATTTTCCTATTTTCTTATCTAATGTATAATATCCACCATTTGCATAAGCAATTAAATTACATTTTGATATGTCAAAAGCTCCAGTTTCCCCTATGTACTCTTCTTTTACATGTATTGCAAGTACTTCTGCTATAAACATTGTATGGCTTCCTAAATATTTTTCTTCTTTCACCCTACATTCGATTGAAATCGGACTTTGTTGAATCATAGGACATGATACAAATTCTGCTTTTTCCTTTGAAAGTTTCATTTCTTTAAATTTATCTACCTTCGCTCCCGTCTTTACCCCACACCAGTCTGTCGCATACGCTAATCTTTCATTTGTTAAGTTAATTACAAATTCTCCTGAGGCTTTGATTAATTCATAAGAATATCTAGTTGGTCTAACTGATACATACACCATAGGTGGATTTGTATTAATAATCCCCGTCCATGCAACTGTTATAATATTTGATTTTTCCATATCTCCACATGAAACCATAACAGCTGGAATTGGATAAAGAAAAGTTCCTGGCTTCCACATTACTTTTCCCATTTTTTACCTTCTCTCTTTCCTTGATCTCTTTTTATTAATTTATCTTTTAATTTTTTTAAATAGTTAGAATTTATTCACTTTAAAAGCAAGTTTCATCTTAATACCTTTTGGTATATTGTTAGACTAAACTTGCCAATTTTTTCTTGTTTTCCTTATTCTTGTTCTGGACCTTCTGGAACTGCTAAGCTTCTATCACGAATTTCTTTATATTTCATCGTTGCAGATAAAGCTCTTTTATCGCTCTTTAGAATTGGTGCTCCATGCCCAAATGTCGTTTGATAGCTACCATCTTTATTCTGAATAACCGATCCAATATATCCCTTATTAAATTTAAGTGCCATATCTATACTATCATCTGATAATAAATTATTTACAACACATTGATAATAATTTGGATTATAAAGCTTTCTTGTTTCTGAATTTACTGACAATTCTATTAAAGTAATATCCCCATATATTGTATCTGTTTGTTCTTTTCCATTTACATATCTTGTTACTTGATACTCCTCCACATAATCAGAAAAGACAGGTATTTCGTAAACAAAACCAATTCTTCCTGTTTGCTGAATTTTGATTTTTTCACCATTTCTTCTTTGAAGTATCCATTCATTTCCATCTATATCTTTTCTTCCAATTTTTAGAATCGATTCTCTAGAATATTCATCACTATAATCATATAATACTTTTAATCTTGCTTGTCTTTTTTCTTCTAATCGTTTTGCTTTCAATTCATCTAATTCTGCATTATATTTTTTTCTACGTTCCTCCGTTCTAATTTTTTCATATGCTTCTTCTAGTCTTTTCTTGTATAGTTCATCCCTCTGTTTCGTTTTAAAATTTGCATTTGGACTTTGAAGTGATTCTTCTATTTTCGTTATCATTCTTTGATACCTATATTCTAAATTTCTATCTGCTTCTTGAGGCGTACGATATACTTCACAAGCTAAACGATTGGTCCCTAATAATTCATATGCATTTAATTCTTTACGAAATGGTACTTTTCCATTTTGCTCCTTATTCAACATTCTTTCTGATAAATTTTTATCAAACATTTCTCTTCCTACTGTATTCTTAATTAAATCAAAACTTTTGGTAACTTCTTGCTTTTGCATTTCTATTACTTTTCTTGCAGCATCTGTTAAATTTGGAATTCCTAATTTAATATCTAACATTCGTATTGTATGTTCATACTTTTCTAAAATAAATTGATCTTTTTCTTGTTCTGTACGACTATTCCCTTGCAAGTCACGTTCAATTGCATCTCTATTTGTTCCAATTAATTCATAAGGATTTTTTATCATGTTTTATTTCCTCCATCTATTTATTCTTCCTTTATACTTATCTTATAGCTATTTTTTACTCTTACTCTTTCTATTTTACCATATTTTTTTAAATAAAGCAAAAAATAGACTACAAACTACTAATTTTTGTAATCTCTAGTCTATTTTTCTATTAAAATTTAATTTTAAACATATAAAAAAACTAGCGACAACCTATCTTCCCAGCAGGGTAACCTACAAGTATTTTCGGCACATTAGAGCTTGACTTCTGTGTTCGGTATGGGTACAGGTAT
>ERZ826242.1499-NODE-1499-length-25059-cov-13.980323_pt1 | contig 25059 bp, 16 predicted proteins | sample MGYA00519871_ERZ826242 | MGnify/ENA primary metagenome ERZ826242 (study PRJEB31778, sample SAMEA3449226) | human gut metagenome | biome: human gut; feature: human-associated habitat; material: faeces | place: United Kingdom | collected 2010/2012 ...
TTTATATTAACACGCTGTTTCAGCCTTGTCAATATCTTTTTTCTTCTCTTCGTTCGTTTTTCTTTCCATTTGCCGGACTCTTCCGACGGTCGTTCGCTCTGCCTCCGCGCCTGGAGTTCTCTGCAGCGAACTTTTGTATATTATCACTGCTCCGCTTCTCTGTCAATAGTTTTTTATCTGCAGTTAATTTTTTCAGAACTGCAATTCGCTGATAAAGAGAGGAGCAGGACCTCATTCAGATTGTACTGTTATCAATACAATCCATAAGGGATTTTTATTATATCTCTGTAAATTCCATATGTCAATATGATAAACACATTTCAACTCATTATCGGAATAGATTCCTCCGATATTCTTCGCCGTGGGCTCCCGCAGATATCCGCAATTTTCGTCCAATATTTCCTCGTGCCGTATCTTCCGCCTCATCGAGTTATGTATGGATAAAAATAGAAGACATGCCGTATCAACGACATGCCTTCCTCATTTCTCTATAAGCGTTTTTCTCCTGTTCTTCCTCTTCGGGCCGGTCTGCGCCCGTTCCGCAAAAGACCTCCCGTAAATCCTGAAGATAAGATTAAAGCTTCGACTTGAAAGTCTGCAGAGTAAAGATACCTTCGACGGCCGATGAAGAAACTCTTAGAAAATTGTCTTCGGAGATTCCGCCAGATTTTTGTAGGTTTCATATCTGCTCTTAGCATTTTCTTCCGCCAGCTCGAACAGTTCTTCCGCTACGTCAGGGAATGCTGTCGTCAGCTGCGCGTAACGAACCTCACCCATCAGGAAATCACGGAAACTTTCTGTCGGCTCCTTGGAATCCAGGATAAACGGATTCTGTCCTTCCTTCTTGAGATCAGGGTTATATCTGTACAGATGCCAGTAACCTGCTTTGACCGCATCTTTCATCACTTCCTGAGACTTGTTCATCCCCTTCTTGATGCCGTGGTTGATACAAGGAGCGTAAGCGATAATAATAGACGGACCGTTATAAGCCTCCGCCTCTTTGATCGTCTTGAGGAACTGGTTTCTGTCAGCGCCCATTGCGACCTGTGCCACATAAACGTAACCATAACTCATAGCGATGAGACCCAGATCCTTCTTCTTCGTTCTCTTACCGGAAGCCGCAAACATCGCAATCGCTGCCGCAGGCGTCGCCTTGGAAGACTGACCTCCGGTATTGGAATATACTTCGGTGTCAAACACGAGAACATTCACATTTTCACCGGACGCGAGAACGTGGTCTAAACCGCCGTAACCGATATCATAAGCCCATCCGTCGCCGCCGAAAATCCAAATGCTTCTCTTAGCGATATAATCTTTTCTGTCGAGGACTTCCTTAATCAGTTCCGCCTCTTCTCCCGCAGCGGAGACAGCTTCCAAAGCTGCGATAAGAGCTTCTGCGGCAGCCTTGTTTTCCTCTCTTTCGCTGAAGGTCTCGAGATAGGCGGAAATCGTAGCTTTTGTTTCCTTTGGCACGTTCATACCGGACAGCTTCTCAACGTTTTCCTTCACCTTTGCTCTTACCTGCTTCGCAGCCACGGCCATGCCCAGACCGAATTCCGCATTGTCTTCAAACAGGGAATTGCCCCATGCAGGACCTCTTCCCCTGCTGTCCGTAGTATAAGGAGAGGAAGGATAGGACGCGCCCCAGATAGAGGAACATCCTGTAGCATTGGCGATCATCATGGAATCGCCGTAAAGCTGTGTGATGACTTTCGCATAAGGCGTCTCTCCGCAGCCTGCACATGCGCCGGAGAATTCGAGATAAGGCGTTCTGAACTGACTGTTCTTTACATTATCCGCAGGGATACCCAGAGATTCTTTACTCTTCTCTGCTGCATATTCCCAGTTCTCAATCTGATCGTACTGAGAAGCGATCGGCTGCATGACGAGGGATTTTGTCTTCGTCGGGCAGACGTCTTCACAGACACCGCATCCGAGACAATCCAAAGGCGCTACCTGCATTCTGAATTCATAATCCTCCAGACCTTTGCCCTTTGTCGGTACCGTCTCAAAGCCCGCCGGCTTCGTATCCAGTTCGGATTTCTTTACGAGAATCGGGCGAATCGCAGCGTGAGGACAAACGAAAGCGCACTGATTGCACTGAATACAGGTATCTTTATTCCATGCAGGGACATTCGTGGCCACGCCTCTCTTTTCATAAGCCGCTGTACCCGGAGGAAGAATTCCGTTGACGTCGGCAGTGAATGCACTGACAGGCAGAGAATCCCCCTCCTGCTTTGAAATCGGTCTGAGAACGTTTTTGATGAATTCCGGCTCATCCTTCTCTTCCGGTACAGAAGCTTTCGCCTCACTCCAGGAAGCTGGAATCTCGATCTTCTCAAAAGCAGTCGCTCCCATATCTACCGCTTTATAGTTCATTTCGACGATATCTTCACCCATGAATCCATAATTCTTGACAATAGATTCCTTCAGATGAGCGATAGCTTCGTCGATCGGAATTACTTTCGTCAGAGCGAAAAACGCGGTCTGCATGATCATATTGATTCTGTTGCCGAGACCGATTTCCTCGCCGATTTTTACCGCATTGATGGTGTAGAAATCGATGTCATTTTCCGCGAGAAATCTCTTCATCTCCCCAGGGAGATGTTCTTCCAGCTCCTCTTTATTCCACAGACAGTTGAGCAGGAAAGTACCGCCCCTCTTCAGATTCTTGAGCATATCATACTGGTTTACGTATGCAGGATTATGACATGCCACGAAATCAGCTGTAGAGATGAGATATGTAGACTGAATCTTGTTCTTTCCGAATCTCAGGTGGGAAATCGTGATACCGCCGGACTTCTTAGAATCATAGCTGAAATATCCCTGTGCGTACAGATCCGTATTATCGCCGATAATCTTAATCGCACTCTTATTCGCGCCTACGGTACCGTCAGAGCCGAGACCCCAGAACATACAGCGAATCGTACCTTCCGGTTCGGTGGACACCCCTTCTACAGAAGGCAGAGATTTATTTGTAACATCGTCGATGATGCCGATGGTAAAATCGTTCACCGGATGATCGGACTCGAGATTTTTAAATACCGCCATGATCTGACCCGGATTCGTATCCTTGGAAGCCAGACCGTATCTGCCGCCGACGATGACTGCAGGAGCATCCGCTTTTCCGTAGAGAACGCTCTTAACATCGAGATAAAGAGGCTCCCCGGTAGCGCCCGGTTCTTTCGTCCTGTCGAGAACGGCTAACTTCTTACATGACGCAGGAAGAACGGACAGGAAATGCTTCGCAGAAAACGGTCTGTAGAGCCTTACCTTGATGAGTCCGACTTTCTTACCTTCTTTCAGAAGCGCATTTACCGTCTCCTCTGCGGTCTCACAGACAGAACCCATCGCTACGATAACATGTTCCGCGTCAGGAGCGCCGACATAATCAAAAGGCTTATAATGTCTGCCCGTCTCTTTTGCAATCTCATCCATGTAATATTCTACGATATCCGGAATCGCATCATAATGCTTATTCTGCGCTTCTCTGCCCTGGAAATAGACATCCGGGTTCTGCGCCGTACCGATAGTCTTCGGATGTTCCGGCGTCAGCGCTCTCTGTCTGAACTCATTTACAGCGTCCATGTCGATCAGCTTTTTATAGACATCGTAATCGATCAGTTCCACTTTCTGAATTTCATGGGAAGTTCTGAAACCGTCAAAGAAGTGGACAAAAGGAGCTCTCGCCTTTAAAGTGGAGAGATGTGCCACGCTGGCCAGATCGATAATCTCCTGAACGGATGCAGATGCGAGCATCGCAAATCCTGTCTGTCTCGTAGCCATGACGTCGGAATGGTCTCCAAAGATACTGAGCGCCTGAGTTGAGATCGCTCTTGCAGACACGTGGAACACGGTAGGAAGAAGCTCTCCCGCAATTTTATACATATTAGGAATCATGAGCAGGAGACCCTGGGATGCCGTATAAGTGGTGGTTAAAGCGCCCGAAGCGAGGGAACCGTGTACAGCGCCTGCCGCACCCCCCTCGGACTGCATTTCCACAACCTTGACCTTCTGGCCGAAGATATTTTCTTTCCCATTGGCAGACCACTCATCTGTAACCTCTGCCATGACAGATGAAGGTGTGATAGGATAGATCGCAGCGACTTCCGTAAACGCGTAAGATACGTGTGCGGCCGCTGTGTTACCGTCCATTGTTTTCATCATTTTCTGTGACATTTTGTTCTCCTTTAAATCTTTATTCTTATCAATGTTTTTCAGTCTTATCTGAAATAAAGGCTGAGCCTGATAGTGACAGGGTGTATTTAATCATGATATAGCAAGATTGAAATCAAGTCAATTTTGTTCGACAAGTATACAATATTCAACTAATTGTACATATCATTAATTTTTGCAGTGAATAATAATCGAATAGACGATTTTCGGCAGCCTTATTCCGATCAGAGGAGTCCGGCGCGCCGGTTCCATTTGAATCTTAAAATGATTCCGGCTGAGAGGGGAAGAGGTGTCTGCGCTGCATTCACACCGCGGACGCCTTTCCGCTCTGCGGTAAAATCACTTGACGGAGCGCCGGGAACCTACGACACACTGAAAGCGGACGTCATTCCGCTCTGCGATAAAATCACAGCGATGCCGCTGTCCGGACGATCAGACGAAGAATCTCCCCGACACTTTCATCATAGATATACAGACGGGCCGCCACGGCGCATCCTGCCCCGCCTCGCTCTTTTTCCCGGCAGAGTTCCTTCAGGAACCGGAATCGATCTGCCGGTTTGTGAGAAAGAATTTCCATGCGGCAGACGCTGCAGTCTGCGATAATTGGAAAAGATGCATTCTTTCGGTCCTTCAGACAATAAGTCCCTTTTTGACAGTAAAACTTCTTATCGTCATTTCTGCAGCTACCCTCCGGACCATGAGAACCGATGATGCAGTGTTCGGTATACATGACGGGAATCCGTCCGTATACGGCGATCTCCGGCAGAAACTCACCGGAACTGAGCGCTGCGTCAGACAGAAGCTCTCCGAGATCTTCCACGCTGAGCTCATTGGATAAAACACCCCTGAAAATTCCTGACTGTTTTGCTTCCCCGACCGATGCTATATTATGGAAATGAAAATTTTCCTCCGCGATTACGGGAACCGGCATATTTTCAAAAAAACTCAGTTGTCCCCGGTGAGATACCGCCACGCCGGCGATGAGCTTTTCATCGTAAAGATCGGAAAGCTTTCCGAGGTCGGATTCGATACGCAATTCATCAAAACCTCTCGTTACCGCAGGCAGGTAAGGAAAAATTCTCACCGGCAGGTCCTCGGTGAGAGATCCGAAAATGCTTTTCCGCTCCGACAGAAAAACGCGGTACGGCAGATACAGATCCAGAAAGATTTCACCTTCTCTGAAGATACTCGCGTTTTCGGCGATCTGCGCCAGAACTGCGGGAATTCTCTTTCGGTTCTGCTCTGTTTCATAAAAAAACAGGGCGACGGCCGGCCGGAATCCCGGCCATTGCGTAGGATCCGTCCCGTCTTCCGCCACCTGTGCGGCGGATTTATCCCCTTTCCGTCTTTTATTTTCCTCCGGAAAGCGTTTTCCGGAAACAGAATACGCCGCCTTCATTTTTTCCAGCCGCTGCGCTGTCAGCTGTTCTAAGCCCTCCCGCCGCAGAGAGTTCAGCAGAGATGCGGAAATCATCGGTACGCCCGTGATCTCTATGCGGCATTCGTCCAGATAATAAGGCGTGCCTCCGGTCTTTTCCAGCTGTCTGCGGACAGACGTTTCCTCCGGCATACGCTTGAGAGCCCGTTCCAGAACCTCCTCTGACTGCAGGAGAACAGTCACCTCCCCGGCGCCGCTTTTCTCTGATTTTCCGTACTGGCCGTCGGCTCTCTTTTTCAGGTCAGCGACCGGTATATTTGACACATAACGATACAGCGGCGCGGATATTTTCAGCTGCGCCGGCGCTCCTTCCCCTGCGCTCAGAATCATACGCACCGGTATCCTTCCCGGAAGGATGCGGTAAGATTCCTCCGCCTCTTTCATCAGCGCCCTGTGGGTAATCCGGTAAATATCTGCACCCGGACGTATTCTGCCCTTCACATCACCGATAGTGATCCTTTTTCCTGCCGGTGCAGTCTTCAACATATTACCCCTTTCGCTGAGATAGGTTACGATATTCCCGCAGGAATCGCCTCCCTTCCGCACTTCGATACCGTCGCCTATCGACAGAGACTCCGTCAGCACTGCGCTGATATGACCGCGGGCTGCGTCATAAGAACTCACCGTTCCGATCCGAATTCCCTGATGCTTCGGGATCTTTTCCGACATGAGAGAAGCTCCGCTTTCGCCCCTCAGATAAGCGTCTGTCATACCGCCCCGGTTGAAAACGGCAAGCAATTTTTTTCGATCTTCATCCGACATCCTCCGGGGAGTACCCGCAGCCGCCAGATCCAAATATTTTCGATAAACCGACGTTACGACAGCCACATACTGCGGGGATTTCATCCGCCCCTCGATCTTCAGAGAATCCACGCCGGCTTCGATCAGTGCGGAAAGACTGTCGGCAAGACACATATCCGCAGGACTCAGAAGACAGTTCCCCTGCGGAGAAGAAAGTCTCTCTCCGTCTCTGCTCAGTTCATACGGCAGACGGCAGGGCTGCGCGCAGTTCCCCCGATTTCCGCTTCGTCCGCCGATCACATAACTCATATGACACTGCCCGGAATAAGCGATACAGACAGCGCCGTGGACAAACACTTCGATTTCCGCTTCCGTGTCCCTGCAGATCTCTTCGATCTCCCGCAAAGAGAGTTCTCTGGAAAGAATCACCCTTTGAAACCCTGCGCGAAAGGCTTCTTCCACACCCCGTCTGTCATAGACCGTTCCCTGCGTACTGAGATGAAAGGTCATATCCGGAATCCTCCGCATCAATTCCGCGCTGAGCCCTCTATCCTGAAGAATCAGAGCATCGGCGCCCAGATCTCTGCATTTTTCGGCAAAACGCACCGCATCTTCCCGTTCTTCCTCTCTGATCAGCGTATTCAATGTCACATGTACGCGAACACCGTGCTCATGAGCAAATCTGACCGCATCCGCCAGAGTTTCATCGTTAAAATTATCTGCATTTATCCTCGCATTGAAAGAGGATCCGCTGAGATATACCGCATCGGCGCCGTTTGCCACAGCGGCCCGAAGCTGCTCGTATCCTCCCGCCGGAACGAGAAGTTCCGGTATCTTTCTCTTCTTTTTCTCCATCATAATCTGTCATATTCCCATAAGTTTCACCGATGACAGACAGCAAAAAACGTCTGCCAAATTTCGCTATTTCATATTGCCGGATACGCCTGCCTAAGGAAGGGGCGCGGGAAACCTCATACGATTTTAATAACACCTCAAAAACGGCGCGGCAATCCGCCGCGCCGTACAATTCTATTTCTCGCCTGTCTTTTTTACTTTTTTCGTCTTTTCCGTGCGTTCCTTTTCAGGATCGATAAAATACGTCTCGAGGAGACGAGCCGCCATATATTTCTCCGCATCCGCCTTCATAGCCAGTGAAAGTATCAGGATAAAGACTTCCATCCGCTGATCATCGGCGATATCGGTATCCTCCAGCTCTTTCTTAATCGTATCGATATCCATATCTACCGCTGCCGCCAGATTTTTTACATAGTCCTTATTGATGGCACACGCGGTATTATAGAGAATCGACGGATCGATATGATCTTCAAACTCCGACTTGTGATTTTCGACCAGCGGTCTCATCAGAACCTCGATCTCTTCAATCTTAAAGATCCCTTTCAGATAGATAATCATCGCCGTCATCAGAATATGAGACTTTGTATATTTTTTTCCTTCCGGACGGGGAATGAGTTCGTTTTTCGTATAGTTATTGATCATCGCTTTCGTGATGACGCTTTTTCCCCCGGACAGATCCAGATTTTCAAACTGAGTCTTAAAAAACATCTCCGCCTGATCGATATACAGATCCAGATCCGGAATTTTATCTTCCCGGATCAACGATGATTCGTCCAGTTTTTTAAACTGGGTTTTTATATATTCTTCGTATCTCATGATCTCCCTTTCTGATATCATCCGTTTTATCACGTTTATTTAAATCACATTATATGGTTTTTAAAACCACATTGTCAAGTTCCGTCACAATATTTCACAAAAAACAGATAATCTTTCGGTCCGAAAAATCTCCTACTTCATCGAAAATATCTCATCACAGACCGGAGGACGCCCGTATCTCCCGCCCTATCCCTCTGTAAAATTATTTTACTTTCGGCGGCCGCTTCCCATAATATTGATAATAACACGCTTCAATTCTGCCGTTATACAGTTTCCGCCGGCGATCCGGCTCTCTCGGTTTCAATTCTTCTTCCAGGGCCTTGTCCGCCGTAATCACATAGGCGGAAAGTGTCTCGTCTCTCCCGAGAAGAGATTTGAGATGATGATAGACCGGCCTCATCTCATCCTTATTCCCGATACGCTCGCCGTAAGGAGGATTGCAGATGATCACAGCATATTCCTCCGGAACGGAAAGACGCTCAAAGGGACGTACGGAAAATTCGATACAGTCATCCACACCGGCTTCTTCCGCGTTTTCCCTCGCGGCGGCCACCGCCTTTCTGCTGATATCCGAGGCCTGAATGCGGATTTCTTTTTCGTAGTCAATAATACCGTAAGCCCGTGTCCGCTCCTCTTTCCACACTTCCTGAGATATGCACTCCCAGTTTTGGGAGACAAACTCCCGCCCCAGCCCCGGAGCGATATTCCGCAGAAGCATAGCCGCCTCGATAGCCACGGTTCCCGATCCGCAGAAAGGATCGATGAGGAGACGGTCTGCATTCCAGAAGCTGAGCTGAACCATGGCCGCCGCCAGCGTCTCTTTGATCGGCGCCGCCACGTTCTGCACCCGGTAGCCCCGCTTGTGCAGACCGGCGCCGCTGGTATCTATGGTCAGCGTGGCCCGGTCCCGGAGTATCGTCACCTTTACCGTGTACTCCGCGCCTGTCTCCGGAAAAGTATCCATCATATAGATTTCACCGAGATGCTCTACGATCGCTTTTTTTACCGTCTTCTGGCAGGCGGGTTCGCTTCGCAGCACAGATTTTACGGTGGTGCAGTTCACCGTAAATTTTCCGTCAGGCGGAATCCATTCCTCCCAGGGGAGCGCCCGCGTCTGCTGAAAGAGATCTTCCGATGTTTTTGCTTCGAATTCTCCCATTTTGACAAGTATCCGGTCTGCGCAGCGCAGAAAAAGATTCGAGCGCACAATCCCCCGCTCGTCGGCGAGATAAGTAATCTTAGCGTCTTCCGACTTGAGAATCTTATACCCCAGATTCTCTATCTCACGCCGTACGACAGCCTCCAATCCAAAAGTCGCCGTAGCGATCAGTTCTATCCTGGACAAATTTTTCCTCCTGATTATTCCCCAAACACGATCTTAGCCAGCGCTTTTCCGACGCCGCTGTTTTCATTCGTATCCGTAACATAGTCGGCCGCGCTCTTCAATTCTTCTACCGCGTTTGCCACAGCCACGCCAACGCCGGCATAACGGATCATACCGATATCATTTTTATTATCTCCGAAACTGATGATCTCCTCCGGGCGAATCCCTCTCATCATCGCATATCTGGCCACAGCCGCTCCTTTATCCACCCCCGGCGCGGAAATTTCATAATTATCGCTGAAGGAACTGGTAATCGCGATGTCTGTCCGGCTCTCGAACCTCTCCAGAAATCGCTGACCGTCCTTCGGATCGGAAAAACGCACACTGATCTTATATACCGGATCCCGTACCGCGTCGGCTGCGGGATCATCCGTCTGAAGCATCGGAAAGCGCTCGTCTTCCGGAAGTTTTTCATTCATGATACGAAATCCTGTGATCTCCTGAGGCGGCTTTCTCGAATAAAATGTATCCTTAGAATAGAAATGATAATACATCTCCATTTCATCCAGTATTCGAAATACCTCCGCACAGGTATCCGGATCCATCGGCGTACCGAATAAATCTCTCCGCTCCCGCCATTCCATGGTAACCGCTCCATTGGAGGTGATCAGCGGCGTATCCAGATCGAGAAATTTCGCATAAGGGCGGGCGGAACCGAAAAGTCTGCCGGTACAGAGCATAAATTGGATTCCCGCCTCTCTGACGCGCCGGATCATCTCCAGATTATAGTCCGGAATCAGAAATTTACTGTTGATCAGCGTCGCGTCGATATCACTTACAATCAGTTTATACACTGGATCTCCTTTCCAGATTTCACACTCATTTACAGAAAAAAAGGGCTGCCTCTTCCTTACGGCAGCCCCCGGATCTGTCATCCTACTCCATCATTTTATTATCCATGCGCTTCGATGAGATAGCGCTCATGTGGGAGAGGGCCATTCCCGTACCCACTGCAACGCAGTGCTTCGGCTCCTCCGCAATGCTTACCGGAATCTTCGTCTTATCCTCGATTCTCTTATCGATGCCATACATCAGCGCACCGCCGCCGGTGATCATGATACCGGAATTACTGATGTCAGCGGCCACCTCAGGCGGCGTTCTCTCCAATACAGAGTGTACCGCCTCGCAGATAACGGTGAGAGGTTCATTGAGCGCGTCATACATCTCTTCAGAAGTGACTGTAACGGATACCGGAAGTCCGGTAACCATATCCCGCCCTCTGCATTCCATCGTCACGGATTCCTCTCGCGGAAAGGCCGTGCCGATATTCATTTTCAGCGCTTCCGCCGTACGTTCTCCGATAAAAATCTTATGCTCTCTTCTCATATATTTGATGATCGCATCGTCGAATTTATCGCCGGCGATCTTTACCGACGCATTCGCTACGATGCCGCCCAGAGAGATCACGGCGATATCCGTAGTACCGCCGCCGATATCGATGACCATCACTCCGTCAGGTCTCGTAATATCCAGTCCGGCGCCGATTGCCGCGGCAATCGGTTCCTCCATGAGATAGACTTCCTTGCCTCCCGCCATCTCAGCCGCTTCGCTGACCGCACGTTTTTCCACTTCGGTTACGCCACTCGGAACACAGACCATAATTCTCGGCTTAAAAAACCTTCCCGAACCACAGGTCTTGCGGATAAAATATTTCAGCATCCGTTCCGTGATGTCATAATCCGAAATAACGCCGTCCTTCAGCGGTCTTACCGCGATGATATTACTCGGCGTTCTTCCCAGCATGAGACGAGCTTCCTCACCCACCGCGAGAATTTCATTCGTATCCTGATTAAGAGCCACTACGGATGGCTCGTTGAGTACAATCCCTTTTCCCTGTATATAAATCAGTACATTCGCTGTACCCAGATCGATTCCAACTTCTGATGTAAATGCCATTTTTTTCTCCTTTGACTGAATCCCTGATCCTTGTTTTTATCATACCCCGTAAATAAATTATGTAATCTGCCATCTGATCGGTTTCATCCCGTTTTCCAGGAGAAATTCATTTGCTCTCGAAAAATGACCGCATCCGAAAAAGCCATTGTATGCGGACAGCGGACTGGGATGAGCTGCAGTCAGGACGAGATGCGCCGGATTGGTGATAAGCGAAGCTTTCGCCTTTGCGTTTCCTCCCCAAAGCAAAAATACCATCGGCTTTTCTCTCTGATTGAGATGACGGATCACCGTATCGGTAAAGATTTCCCAGCCTTTTCCTTTGTGAGAATTCGCCTGCGCCTCCCGTACGGTGAGCACCGTGTTCAGAAGAAGAACCCCCTGATCCGCCCACTGGGTCAGACAGCCGTGAGGCGGGATGGTGCAGTTCATATCCTCTGCCAATTCTTTAAAAATATTCCGAAGCGACGGAGGCGGTGCGATTCCCTCCCTGACGGAAAAACACATACCGTGCGCCTGTCCCGGTCCATGGTATGGATCCTGTCCCAGAATGACTACTTTTACATTTTCATACGGCGTCGTCTTCAATGCATTAAATATATCATACATCGAGGGATAAATGACTCTCGATGCATATTCTTTTTTTAAAAATTCTCTTAATTTTAAATAATATTCCTTTTCAAACTCACCTTCGAGAATCCGGTCCCAGTCATTTCCAATATTAACCATAATTGTATCCTGTATTTTACGACAAACGCGCTTCGATAAGCGCTGCGATTTCTTCTGCCAGCTGACGGATCTTTTCTGTATCGCTGCCTTCCAGCATTACGCGGACCAGCGGTTCCGTACCCGACGGACGGATGAGAACTCTGCCGTCTCCCGCCATCTTTTTCTCTGCGGCTTCAATTGCGCTTCGAACGGCCTCGTCCTCCAGATAACGCCGCTTATTCTCCGTCTTCACTTTTGCATTGATGAGCACCTGTGGATAGATGGTCATTTCTCCCGCCAGAGCGGACAGCGTCCTGCCGGAACTTACACAGGCGCGAAGAAGCTGAAGAGCCGCGATCATACCGTCTCCCGTAGTGGAATGCTGAAGGAAAATGATATGACCCGACTGTTCTCCGCCGATGACACAGCCCGTCTTTCGCATGCTCTCCAGAACATATCGGTCTCCGACTGCGGTGACGTCCACTTTTATCCCCAGCTCTTCCGCCCGCTTATGAAATCCGAGATTGCTCATAACTGTCACGGTGACCGTATCATTTTTCAAACAGCCCTCTTCCTTGAGAAGTTTCGCGCAGATACTGATTACCCGATCTCCGTCCACCGGCGTCCCCGTCTCATCTACCGCGATGAGACGATCCGCGTCCCCGTCGAAAGCCAGACCCAGATCCGCCTTCTCCTGACGCACCCGTTCACACAGTTTCTCCGGATGAGTGGAGCCGCAGCCGTCATTGATGTTAATCCCGTCCGGATCGCTGCAGATGACCGTCACATCCGCGCCGAGACCGGAAAAGACATTTTTCGCGAGAGCGGACGCCGCGCCGTTGGCGCAGTCGATGACGATTTTCATACCGTCGAGACGGACTCCGGCGGTAGAACGCACGAATTCCTCGTATAACTCTGCTGCAGGTTTCCCGGTCATCACGATCCGGCCCAGTTCTGCTCCGGATAAACAATGTTCCGGTATTTCTTTTCTTCCGGTGGCGATCGCCTCTATTTCATCTTCAATAGCATCATCGAGCTTAAACCCTTCGGAGTTAAAAAACTTTATCCCGTTGTATTCGTAGGGGTTGTGCGACGCGGAGATCACGACGCCGGCGTCCGCATGAAGCTCTCTCACGAGATACGCCACCCCGGGTGTGGGAAGTACTCCGGCCTTGATCACATCTCCCCCCGTGGACAAAATCCCGGCCGTCAGAGCATCTTCCAGCATATCTCCGGAAATCCGCGTATCCTTCGCTATGAGAATCAGCGGTCTTTTCTTCGATTCAGCCAGCACACAGGCTCCCGCCTTTCCCAGAGCCATGGCGAGCTCCGGTGTCAGTTCCGTATTTGCCACACCTCTCACGCCGTCTGTTCCAAATAATCTTGCCATCTTAATATTATCCTCCAGTATCTAAAACATCCTCGATGTCTATTCTACGATAAGCTTCGCACTCACCGCCGGAATACCGGCTGTGATATTGAGATCCTGCAGAGACTCATCGATATCCACCGTCAGCTCTGCTTCGGTAAATTCGTTCTCTTTCAGCGTACCGCAGTCGAGATGCAGCACAAACTGCGACGCTTCTACATCGGCAAGATCCTCGTCCGCATAAATCGTAAGGGTAACGGTTTCATCTTCAAATTCGACATTTTTCCCTTCCGTAAGACCGTCCAGAAGAATATCGCCCACATCGACTTTTATCGTCTTCGTCGGCCGTTTCTGCACCTTTATCGCCGCCGCGATCTTCTCCTGATTTGAGGCGAGTCTCACACCGTCCGGAAGAATCGGAATCAGAGAAACCTCCGTCAGCTCTGTAACACCGGAAATATCCACCGGCTTCGTCGTTATCTCCGATACGCTGTCGATCAGACTGTCAGGACAGGAAATCTGGACAGACTCCGGCGCATCCACCGAGACGCTGTATTCTGCGTCCGCCGTACCTGTCGTCTGTACGTTCAGAGGCACAGATTTGGTAGAGTACATCTGGACAGTCACATCGGCTTTTTCTGCCGACAGAGAGATGCCTTTTACCTCATTGCCCAATTTATCCACCGGCTTCAGCTGTACATTCATGGATTTTTTCCGGCTGGTGACGTCGGAAACATCGATGACAGCCTGAAGGTTCTTGACTGACTTCACGGCGGAAGAGGCTCCTGTGATGGTGATGTGCTCCGGCTCCACTCCCAGAAATACAGGTTCCTTGTTGGCCGGACTCTCTCCGTTAAAGAGAACACTCACGGGCTTTTCACTGGATACGAGAGATTCCACGGTAATCTTAATCTGCGAAGGCCTCGTACTGACCACCTTGACATTATTCGGCGCATGCACCTCCACAGAAGCGTAATGATCTCCTTTTGTATATTCCGATACGTCGACGGTAGCCGCCACATCGTCGGAATCCAGATCCAGCAGATCCGCCCGTTTTCCCTGAAGCGTGACTTTCACCACCGCCGGCGCCTGCGACGCGGCTACCACGAGACCGTCTTCCTCCAGAGAATCTTCGTTGAGATACTCGATAGGAATATTGGAATAAGTCATTTTGATTGTGGGATTTTCGTTTCCGATGACGAAAATCCACAGACCGACAGCGATAATCACAGAAAAAATCATCGTAATATATTTTTTCTTATCTTTTTGAGATTTCCGTTTCGTTCTATCCTCTTCTCTGTTTTCAGGAAGAAGCGGATCGGTGTTGCTTTTCATCATTTTTTCCTCCTGAACAGATTGAGGAACGCGCCGGAAGATTCTTCCGCGTCAAGCCCGGAAAGATACGCGCTGTACAGCAGTTTTTCCACAGACCGCACGTCGAGAAATCTCGACAGCTTTCCTTCTGAGGCTGAAGAGATAATTCCCGTCTCCTCCGACACGATAATTACCAGAGCGTCGGATACTTCCGTAATGCCGATTCCCGCGCGATGACGCGTTCCCAGAGTCTTTTCCAAGTTTTTACTCTGCGTCAGCGGAAGCACGCAGCCCGCCGCATAGACACGGTCCGCCCGAACGATTACCGCACCGTCGTGGAGAGCGGAACCTTCATAAAAAATCGTTTCCAAAAGAGCGGCGCTGACATCTGCGTCCACCACAGTGCCGGTACCGGCGATATCTCCCAGAGCGATCTCCCGTTCTATGACGATCAGCGCACCCACCTTATTGGAAGAAAAATAGTCCACCGCAGAACAGATCTGCGAAATCATGCCTTTCACCTCGTTCTTATCCTTGTCTCCGCTGATAAAAAGCTTGGAAAAGAGCTTTCCTCGTCCGAGATATTCCAAGGCTCTGCGCAGTTCGGGATAAAAAATGATGACGATAGCCATCAGTCCGTAATTCAGACCGTTGTAAAGGATAAAGTGCACGGTGTACAGCTTAAAAATACTGGATAAAAGCATGATAACGATGAGAAACAACAGCCCCTTCACCAACTGCCTGGCCCGGGTCTGGCTGATAAACTGCATCGTCTTGTATATTGCAAAGGCTACGATGGCAATATCGACGATATCCAAAATGCGGACACCCGATATCACACTCAGCGCCGTATCGATAAAATTCTCAATCACATTGATCTCCTGAAAAAGGAGCGCTGCCGCGCTCCGCTGTAGATATACTATTCTCTACATTATAAGAATTTTACGCTCTCTTTTCAATACGTACCGCACAAGAAATTACATATTAATGCGTAAAAAAACATAAAAGTAACTGTCTCGATTCCATTGTGAACGGATTTTTTCTCTCATGCAAATGCCGGATACTGCGCAGCGGCCTCTCATCACAAAAAAACAGGGCGTCTTCGCGACGCCCTGTTGTCCGAAGATGCCGTCTCTTGAAAACCGCGGCATCTGAAAGGATATCTGTTCTGTATTCGAGGTTTACCTCCGCTGATTTTATCAGAAGATAGACCTGCCGAGATTCTCTGTCCGTTCCGTTTAATATCTCGGTTCGAGGATTCCGTACGCCTCGTCCTGGCGTTTATATACAACCGCCACCCGGTTCGTTGCAGAATTCATAAATACGAAAAAACTGTGATTGAGAAGCTCCATCTGAAGAATCGCTTCATCCGCGTCCATCGGCGATAAATCGAAAGACTTGGACTTCACAGGAGTCATCGCGATTTCCTCCTCCTCCGTCTCCGGAACGGCGTCGAAGAGAATCTCTCTGTTCTGCTTATAATTCTTCTGAATCTTCTTTTTATGTCTGGTAATCTGCGAAGACAGACGGTCCACCACCTTATCCAGGCAGACATTCATGTCATTATCCGTATATTCTGCGCGGAACATAACGCCCTTGAGCGTGATCATCGCTTCCATCATCTGTCTCTTTTTCTTGTAACCCATAGTTACATTTACGACAATATCGTCAGAGAAAAATTTTTCCAGTTTCTGGAATTTCTTTTCGATTAAAGCGGTCTGCTTTTCATTTGCCGTAAATCCCTTGCAGGTAATGTTAACTCTCATATGGTTACCTCCTTTTTCAGTTGTATATTATTATTATTCGGTGTAAAGACAGGGATTCCTCTTTTTTGTCTGCGATAAAATACATTTATTTCATATTTTTCCGGCTTTCTCTTTCGGAAATTATTCACAAACCGGCGGTAAAATTCTCATGTGGATAACTTGTCTTTCTGTGGATAAATCTGTGAACAACTGAAATCAAAAGGTTTCTTACTGTGGATAAAAGCGGCGCTATCCGAAAAAAGAACGTCCGTTTTAAAATCCAAATAATCGTTGAAATTTACAGGTTCTTCATACTTGGTAAAACCATGTATTTTTTTGTAAAACCGATATTTTCCGCCTGTTCTGTGAGATTTCAGAGTTGTGGATAACTCTGTGCAAAACTATGTGTAACTCAAAAAAACAGGCGGTGTAAATGCCTGTTCGCAAAAAGAAGAACGGATGGCCAAAAAAAGAAACGGACAAAAGATATGCCCGCCTGACCTGGTCTTTGCCCCCACACTCGCCTGTGAACATGTGTTTTTTAGTATTTTTCACAGGACTTACTTCTAAGCCGCGCCATGCTCACGAATCGCTGAAAGATTCGCTTACGTGGATCCCTTTGCCCGCGACTGGCCTGGATTTTCAACCACAGACACGGGCATATCTTTTGTCCGTTTTTATTCAGTTTCCGTATTTGATCTGCCGCTGCCGGAATCGCCGTTCATGTGTGGCTGTATGTCCGCTGTCTGCGGAAGCTCTCTCTGATTGATTCCCGCCGCTAAAGAAGCGATATACACCTCCGCCGCTCCGCGGGATTTCAGCAGACCGCTGCAATGTTCGGCAGTAGTGCCCGTCGTATAAATATCGTCGATCAGGAGTATCCGCCGGCCCGGAATCTCGCGGCCCGCCGCTTCGCTGACGGAAAAAGCCCCGTCCAGGTTTCGCTTTCTGTCGCGCAGTCCCAGTCTGCTCATCGGCGCCGTATCGCGGATCCGGTACAGGAAATCGCTCTGACAGGGAACTCCCAGCCGCAAGCCGAGATATCTGCCGAGAAGAGCCGCCTGATTATAGCCGCGTTTCCGCTCCTTCGCAGCATACATGGGAACAGGAACTATTATATCAAATTCAAGCCCCTCAGCCAGGATTTTATCGCAAATAATCTCCGATAATTTGCGCGAAAGAAAACTTTTTCCTCTGTATTTAAAATCCCGGATTATTTTGCGCTCGATTTCCCGGTACTGCATACAGGTGACGCCCCGGTCAAAATTTCTGGTCCGGTTGACGCATTCGCCGCAGATATTCACCGGATACCAGTCTTCCAGAAGTTTGCCGCAGACTCTGCACAGTTTTCCGTTGGCCCAGGAGATCTCCTGAAGACAGCGGGAACACAGAGAGTACGGTTCATCGGGACGAATCGGAACTCCGCAGGCCATGCAATAAATATTGGGAGGAAAAATGATGTCCGCCGCCTTTTCCGCGGCGGTGCGCATCCATTCCCGCACACCGGCGGTATCTGTTTTTCTCCTCGGGATATCGTCATATTTTTTTGCATCCCCGCCCTTATTTTTGCGCCGCGTTCCCGCAGGAACGCGCCATAAAAACCGCGTCATACTACAAATTCTCCAAAATCAGAAACTTCCGCAGCTTTTCAGAAAGTCCCGAATACCGCTGATCGATGCGATTGTTATCGATCATCGCGCGCATCATCCGATCCGCCCCCACCAGAACGACAGCCTGTTTGCCTCTGGTCACGCCGGTATATAAGAGGTTTCGATTAGCCAGCATCGGCGGAAAATACGCCATCGGCATGACGATGACCGGAAACTCGCTGCCCTGGCTCTTATGCACCGTCATGGCATAGGCCAGTTCCAGCTCGTCTGCCTGCCGGAACTCATACTCCACATGTTTGACATCGTCGAAAACGACAGACATCTTATTTTCTTCCTTGTCTATCCCAGTGACAAAGCCGATATCTCCGTTGTAAATACCTTCGCCGTCTAAAAAATTATCCGTGCGCTTCCATTCCAGCCGGTAATTATTTCTGATCTGCATCACCTTATCGCCCACGCGGAAAATACGGTTCTGCAGTTCTTTTTCCTCCTTTTCCGGCGACGGAGGATTCAAAATCGCCTGCAGTTCTCTGTTCAGATGGAAAATACCGAGAGTTCCTTTCCTCACCGGAGTCAACACCTGAATATCACGGATAGGATCGCAATGGCTGTAATAAGCCGGAAGACGTCTGCTGCACAATTCCTTAATCGTATCCACGATAGAAGCCTCACTGTTTCTGCGCATCATAAAGAAATCCGTATCCGGCTCGTTGCAGTAAGGATACTCCCCCCGATTGATCCGGTGAGCGTTGACTACGATCATGCTCTCCCCGGCCTGCCGGAAAATCTCCGTCAGCCGTACGGTGTGAATGATCTCGCTGGATATGATATCCCGCAGTACATTGCCCGCTCCCACCGACGGCAGCTGATCCGCGTCTCCTACGAGAATCAGCCGTGTGCCGCTGACCACCGCTTCGGTCAGTGCATCCATCAGAAGAATATCCACCATGGACATTTCATCGATGATGATCACATCCTCCTCCAGCGGGTTTTCTTCATTTTTGCCAAAATTCATGCTGTCGCTGTCCTCGGAATAATAGTACTCCAATAAGCGGTGAATTGTCACCGCGGATCTCCCGGAAGTCTCCGAGATCCGTTTGGCCGCCCGTCCTGTCGGCGCGGCGATGGCCACGGTAAAGCCGCAGGTCTCAAACACATCGATAATCGTATTGATAATCGTCGTCTTTCCCGTACCGGGACCGCCGGTAATCACGCAGACACCGTTGCCGGCGCAGCTTCTCACCGCCTCATACTGATTTTCGGAGAGACGGATTCCCGTGGAATTCTCCGATGCCCGGATCAGCTCGTCCACATCGGATTTTACCGGTTTTACCTGCGCCTGGTGAAAAGCAAACAGACGGCGGGCCACGTTATTTTCCGCTTCAAAATAGGAGGTCAGATAGATCGACGAGCCTCCGCCGCTTTCTTCGATACGCACGAAACCGTCGATGGTCAGCTGTTCCGCCATGTCCCGGATGTCCGCTGCGGGTACGTCCAGCATTTGAGCGGCCTCTTCGCAAAACCGGCCGAGGGGCACATAAGTATTTCCGCCGGATGCATAACGGCCCAGCAGATAGCGGATACCGCTGGTCAGCCGGTATTCGCTGTCTTTTTCGATCCCCAGTTTTTCCGCGATCTCATCAGCCTGACGAAATCCGATGCCCCGGATCTCTGTGATCAGGCGGTAGGGATTTTCCATCACCGCCCGCACGGTATCCGCGCCGTAAATTTTGTACATCCGCATCGCATAAGACGCGCTGATACCGTATCCCGCAAAAAAAACGGATATCTCCGCGAATTCCCGGTGCGCCCGGTATCCCTCGATGATGACATGCGCCTTGGCCTCTCCGATTCCGTCCACCTCCGTCAGCCGATTCGGCTCGCGTTCGATGATATCGAGAGTCTCTTCGCCGAACTTCCTCACGATAGCCTCCGCCATCTTCGGCCCGATCCCCCGGATGACCCCGGAGGCCAGAAATTCTTTGATTCCCGCTTCGTTTTTGGGAACTTCTTCCGTACAATCGAAAAAAGCGAACTGTTCGCCGTAAGAAGGATGAGTCTTCCACTCCCCTCTGAAAAGGAAAGTCATACCGCACTTAGCCGTAGGAATATTTCCCACGGCGATATACTGCTCCATCTCTTCATCGTTTTCGATGACAGCCACCGTATAATAGTTTTCTTCGTTGCGGAATATAATCTCCGCAAGTCTCCCGCGTTTTTCCAGCATAGGCGTCATCCTCCGTCAGCACATACCTCTGATTTCTCTATGTATCTTCTCCGGCGCTCCGTTGCCGGACAGGCGGTGTCCCATCCGACGCCTCAGCCAGACATGACAGCTCCCGCCGCCGTCTGACAGCAGTCCCTCCGGCGGTGAACCGTTTCTCGGCTTAATCCTCTCTATCCGCGAAAGGTCGGCTTATACACCCTTCTGTTTTCGAGAGTCCAGACCTTATCCGAAAAATCTCCCGGCGGTACAGCCGACGCGGCTTCTTCCATATCGAAAAGTCTGGCGTCAAAAATATCCAAGTAATGAAGTAATTCCGCTTCCGGAAACATCGGACGCTTCGGACTGCCGAACTCCGGTTCGTAGTGATGAGACAGGATCATATGTTCCAGCATGACGGCTTTTTCATCGTCAAGCTCCAGTTCCTGTGCCAGCCGGTCGATCATTTTGACTCCCTGAGCGATATGCCCCAGCAGCTGGCCTTCAAAAGAATATCCCGGTGAGATCCCCCATTGATTGGACAGAATTTCGTTAATTTTCTCCATATCGTGAATCACGACTCCGGTGACCACCCAGTCCGGATCCAGATTGGTATAAACCTCGCACGCCTTTTTGCCCATGGCCAGCATGCGCTTCATGTGAAACAGCAGACCGGACATCACCGCATGGTGGTTTTTTGAAGCCGCAGGGTAATACATCAGCTTTTCCCGGTTGCGTTCCATCAAAACAGTGCAGACCGCCTTCAGCTGTTCGTCTGTGATCTGTCCGATTTCTCCCATGATGTAATCGTACATATCCCGGCCCTTCTCCGGCGCGGTACGGATAAACTCTTCGATATCGAAATCATCGTTTTCCGCAGCCTGACGGAATCTCGACACTTTCAGCTGCTGCTTGCCCTGCCACTCCGTAACGGAAGCCCGTATCTTGATAATTGCATTTTCTCCGTAGCTCTCCAGCTCTGCAATCTCCGTATCAGAAGCGTCCCACTTCTTCGCGCTGACATCTCCCGTCTTATCGCTGAGAATCATATCGATATATTTTTTCTGATTGGAACCCACCCGGACTGCCATGGATTTCAGCAGAAAAAAATCATCAAAATCGCTGCCGGTCACCAGACCGTCTACATAATTTTTTTTCAATTTATTTCACCTCTCAGAAATAGATTACCATATTTTTACATCTCTTTCAAACAAAAACGCTGGCGGCCGCAGGAACAAAAATGTTTTTTTCCAAATACGCCAAGAAGCGATTTTTATTTTTCATCTAACAGTATATAATAAACGGATATCGACTTAAAATCCACTATATTCGAAAATCATCAGGAGAAAAGCACATGAGCAAATCAGATTTCATCCGAACGGCGGCCGTTTCACCCGCTCTGAAAGTTGCAAATACCTCTTATAATGCAGACCGGATCATCGCCTGTGCCAGAGAAGCTGCGGACAACGGAGCCGCAGTGATTCTGTTTCCGGAACTGGCGATTCCATCCTATACCTGCGGAGATCTGTTCTTCCAGCAGCACCTGTACGAAGGAAATTTAAAAGGGCTCTCCCGGATTATAGAAGCTTCCGCTTCCCTGGACGCAGTGATCATCGCAGGCTTTTACCTGCGCATCACGAATCGTCTCTTTGACTGTGCAGCGGTAATCCGGCGCGGAAAGCTGCTGGGTGTGGTTCCGAAAATGTTTGCGGAAAAAGGAACGGAATCATCTGAAAGCCGGTGGTTTGCTCCCGGCGTCCGGATCGCTTCCGAAATCCGCTCCGTCCGTCTCTTCGGTGAAGATATTCCCTTCGGGCGTCTTCTCTTTTCCGATGACGATAACGGCATCACCTTCGGCGTGGAAATCGGCGGAGAATCGGCGCTCCCGGTATCTCCTGGCGCTCAGCTGTGTCTCGGCGGCGCTCAGATCATCTTTCATCCCTGCGCCAGCGCTGAAACCGCCGGAACAGCAGACGCCCGCCGAGATCTCGCGCTTCACAGCAGCAAAATCAATACGGCCGGTTATGTCTCCGCCTCCTGCGGCGTCTGGGAATCCACCACAGACGCGGTCTACGGCGGCCACTGCATGATCGCGGAAAACGGCAGCCTCATTGCGGAGAACAAAAGATTTCTCCGCTCCACGGACATCCTGTACGGAGAAATCGACATCTTCAGCATTCAGTTCGAACGCTCCCGCAATCCGATGCCGGAAGAATACGCCGCTGCTTTTGCCGGCCGGAGCGGCTTTTCACAGGTCCTCCTCGATCCGCTTCCTACCGTCGACAGGAAGAAGGAGCGGCTGCTGCGCAGATATGAAAAAAATCCTTTCCTTCCTTCCGATCCTTCCGCTGCGGAAAAATACTGTGAAGAGATCTTCTCTATTCAGACAGCCGGTCTGGCCAAACGTCTGGAGCACGCACATGCGAAGACTGCTGTCCTGGGAATCTCCGGCGGACTGGACTCCACGCTGGCCCTTCTCGTCTGCGCGGAGACCTTCCGTATTCTGGGACGTCCTGCAAAGGATATTATCGCTGTCACGATGCCCGGCTTCGGAACGACGGACCACACCTATGGCAATGCTCTGTCGATCATGAAACTGCTGGGCACAGATATGAGAGAAATTTCCATCGCTGACGCGGTGACAGATCATTTTAAAGCGATCGGCCACGATATTTCCGTCCGCGACGTGACTTACGAAAATGCGCAGGCCCGGGAACGCACTCAGATTCTCATGGATATCGCAAATGAGACCGGCGGCATGGTCGTCGGAACAGGAGATCTGTCGGAGGCCGCGCTGGGATGGTGCACCTACAACGGCGATCACATGGCGATGTATAATGTAAACAGCAGTGTCACCAAAACACTCGTAAAAGCGGTAGTCACCTGGATCGCGGATCACAAAACGGCAGGCCCGCGGGAAGACGCTGGATTCAGTTCCGACAACGCCGCACTGCGCAGAGCCCTTCACGATATCATCGACACTCCGATTTCACCGGAACTCCTGCCTCCGGACAGCGAAGGGAAAATCGTTCAGAAGACAGAAGAACGGGTAGGACCGTATATCCTTCACGAATTTTTCCTGTATCATACGCTGCGCTGCGGAGCCGCACCGGAAAAACTGCTCTATCTGGCGGAACAGACCTTTGAAGATGAATTCGACCGTCCATATATCAAAAAATGGCTGAGAGAATTCTGCCGCAGATTCTTTCAGCAGCAGTACAAGAGGAACTGCGCGCCGGACGGTCCGAAGACCGGCCCTGTTTCGCTGTCGCCCCGCGGCGGTCTGAGCATGCCGAGCGATGCAGACGTCTTTTCCTGGCTCGACGAAATCGACCATATGGAATAACAAAAATACAGAATTCACTGTGACAAAAAATTTCCGGCCGGAAACTTACCGGCCGGAAATTTCTCTTTTCAATATCTCACTTTCTCTGTCAGTATTCTTCCATCGATATTCCAAGCCTGCCTATACCTCAGAGAGCTCTCTGACGGCGGCTTCAAAACGGCTGAGACCTTCGTCAAGCTCCTTCTCTGTGATATTGAGCGGCGGAAGAAAACGCACGACCTCGTGACCGGCTCCGGCGAGAAGCAGTTTTTTTTCGGCAGCCCCGCTGATCGCCGGATTCTTCCATCCGTCTTTCATTCTGACGCCAATGAGAAGTCCCATGCCGCGCACCTCTTCTATCAGATCATATTTCTCTTTCAGCTGAGTCAGTCCCCGGAAAAGATATGCGCTCATCTCATCTACATGAGAAAGCAGATCCTCATCGATGAGCGCTTTCATCACAGCATTCCCGCAGGCACAGGCCAGCGGATTGCCGCCGAAGGTACATCCGTGGTCTCCGGGAACGAAGAATTCCACCGCCCTTTCGGAGGCTAATACCGCTCCGATCGGAAATCCTCCGCCCAAAGCTTTGGCTGCGGTACAGATATCCGGCATGACGTCAAACTTCTGATAAGCGAACAATTTTCCGCTCCGGCCCATGCCGCACTGCACCTCGTCAAAGATCAGAAGCGCATCATACCGGTCGCACATTTCTCTCACTTCTCTGAGAAAAACAGGATCCGCCGGAATAATGCCGCTTTCCCCCTGAACCGGCTCCAGTATCACGCCGCAGACATCCCCGTTCATCAGCGCTTTCACCGATGCCGCATCATTGAAGTCCGCCTCATAGATCTCTCCCAGAAGAGGCCGGAAGTCTTTCCGGTATTTTTCCTGACCTGTCACAGACAGAGCCCCCATACTTCTTCCGTGAAAAGACTCCTTCATGCAGATAATTTTCGACTTTCGCTCTCCTCCCTTTGCCTTACCATATTTTCGGGCGATTTTCAGCGCTGTCTCATTGGCTTCTGTTCCGCTGTTACTGAAAAAAACACGATCCATTCCCGACGCCGCGCACAACCGGTCCGCCAGCTCGATCATCGGAGGATTCCAGTACAGATTGGAGACGTGAATCAGTTCTTCTGCCTGATTCTTGATCGCCTCCACAATCTGGGGCGCGGCATGCCCCAAACAATTGACCGCGATACCCGATACAAAATCCAGATATTCTTCGCCATGGATATCGGTCAGCCATGGACCATGCCCCTTTACAAAATTCAGATCAGACCGACTGTATGTATTCATCACGTGATTTTCGTTCATTTTCGCTTCCTTTCCGTCTCGCTGATTTCCGGTCCCCGCAAAGCTCCCGTCGCAGGTCTGTGCCGGCCTCACGAATTTCTCCGCTTTTATCGATTCGTCTCTCACAGACTCATAGACTCATAGACTCATAGACTCATAGACTCATAGACTCATAGACTCATA
>ERZ826242.1508-NODE-1508-length-24899-cov-7.823982_pt1 | contig 24899 bp, 19 predicted proteins | sample MGYA00519871_ERZ826242 | MGnify/ENA primary metagenome ERZ826242 (study PRJEB31778, sample SAMEA3449226) | human gut metagenome | biome: human gut; feature: human-associated habitat; material: faeces | place: United Kingdom | collected 2010/2012 ...
ATAAACTCTTGGTCTTTCTTTTTTTCGGGACTATTCTTTTTTCACAGCCCCTTTTCCTCTACCTTTTATTCTTTTTTTTCTTATGTTTTCCTTTTTTCGTTTGCTTTTTTTTACGTAAAATAGAATCTATTTTTCGTTTTGCAATTCTTATTCCATAAAAGATAACACTACTTATTTGAGGTTTTGCTGGTTTTGCTGCATTTACCAGTTTTCTTATTCTACATTTTCTGATAAATGCTTTTGAATTAACTGCTTGTTGTTTTTTTCTACTTTTTATCAATGAGTTCCTTCCCCTGCTTCCATAATAACGGCTAATATGTTCCATTGGTTTCAAACTTTCTCCCAGATCATTTTTTGTTTTTTCCCCCGGCAGGACACTTATTGTAAAATCTGCGACCGCATATGTCACATCATACTTTGTTATTCCTTCCTTAGTTTTACTTTTTTGCCATAAAGAATATCCTTCTGATGCTAAAGTAAGTGCACCTTGACCTATTGCTTCTCCAACTGGTCCTACTCCACTTCCTGATATAGCTCCAGATATAAAACCAGATACTCCTGCTTCTATTAATCCATCACTCCAATCATCTCCATTAATTATATTCTCTGTAATCGTCATTCCCATTTCAAATAGTGCTGACACGGCTCCTGCCACTAAAACAGCTTCCCAAAACTCACCTTCACTATCTCTACGCGACACCGGATTATTATCACAATACAGATACAAGTTCTTTCCATAGAATTCAACACTCATCATCAGATTAATATTGTCATCCGCAGAAAGTATTCTTCTTGCCTTAGGATCATAATACCTGTCATTCAGATAATAGAATCCTGTCTCTACATCGTAGTAGTATCCTCTATAGCGGAATGGGTTCTTCTTCGCCAGGTCTACTCCTGAATTATCTGTGGATGCCAGTAGTTTTCCCCAGCTGTCATAGGTATATGTTACTACCTGCTTTCCGTTATTGTCAACGATTCCTGTGATATCTCCCTGCAGGTTTGTCTGGTAGAAGTAGAGCTTGTCCTTATAGTCTACAGCGAATACGTTTCCTTTATCGTCGTACAGGAAGTCCATACGTTCTCCGGCATCTGTTTTCTGTGCGATGACTGCGCTTCCGTTCAGATAGTAGTGTGTAGTTCCGTCTTTTCCAATCTTCTGGATTCTTCGTCCGTCGCTGTCATATACGTATCTGGTTGTATTGCCGTCTTTTTCTACCTGTACCAGTTCTCTTCCTTTTTCCCAGCTCAGTTTCATGCCAAGGTAAGTCAGTGGATTTCCCATATCGTCATAGGTAACTGTACTTCCGTTATAAGAGGTCATCTGGTCTTTCCATATGTTGCCATATGCGTAGCTATCGGTCAGTACCAGTGTCTGTTTTCCATCTTTTACGGTGTACTTCTTATATTTCAGCAGGTTGCCGCCGGCATCGTACTCATACGTACGGATGCTTCCTTCTTTTTTGTCTTCTTCTTTGATCAGTTGGTTCATCAGATCGTATTCGTAGACGAATCTGCTTACCGGCTGACTGTCGGCTGCTGTTTTTTCCAGTACTTCTGTGATATTACCAACTCCATCGTAACGGTAGAATGTCTCTACCCCGTCACGCAGTACGGAATTTACCAGTGCTGTCGTGGTTCCGTCTTTTTTACCGGATACATAGGTGTATGTGGTGTCTGATGTCTGTCCTCCCGGATAGGTAACTGTCTTCTTCGCATAGCGTCCCAGTCTGTCATACTGATATGTAATCCTTTCGGTTCCATCGATCTTCACACCGTATCCAAGACCTGGTTTCTGCTGTTTTCCGGCTTCGCCGTAGATATACTGTGTTCTGTGGCCTTTTTTATCCATGCGGCTGATGTTCTCTTTTACACGGTTCTTACTATCGTAGGCAATTCTAAGATTCATGCCGTCTGAAGATGTGCTTCCGAGGATACGGCCGATCAGGTCATGCTGGTAATCATACGTCAGCTGATTACGTTCGTCTATATGTCTTACGACATTGCCATAGTTATCGAAGATGTTCGTATAGAGTTTTTCTTCGGTTCCGTCTGTATGGACAAGGTACTGGCTGACCAGACGTTCTTCGGAATCGTATACATTGCGGATGCTTTCTCCGGTTGCGTATGTGGTTCTGTCTTCCAGTCCGTCTTTATTGCGGTAGGTTATTTTTTCCACTGCTTTTCCGGCGATCGTCATCTGGTTCTGGTTGCCATAGATGTCATAGGTATAGCCGTAGTCCATGCCGTTTCTGCGGATATTTTTGATCTTTTCTCCGTCGTAGGTGTAGACGATATCATAATCTTTTCCATTCATCTTCCGTACGACGCGGGTCATCTGATCTGTGTTTGGATCGTATTCATAGGATGTGACACCGCCTCTTGCATCGGTGCAGGATTTTAAGAGTCTGTTCTTCGCATCATAGGTAAATGATGTCTCGTATCCTCTTACGTCTGTGATCTTCTTGATCTGTCTTGCATCGGAGGTATATTCCATTGTAGATTCCAGACGGTCACTTACGGATTCTATCACCCACCATTTATTTCTCTGTACTGCTCCATGTGCAGTCAGGATGACATCTGCTCCATTTACATAAGACCGGTTCATCACATCCAGTGCTGCATTTCCTGCTTTGCAGACAATTGCATACCCGGTTCCTTTTCCCGGTTCGATTTCTTCAAAGCGGAACAGCTGGTTTTCTGCGCCGTCTTTCTTGGTTTCCAGTGCCAGCCTGTCATATCCCTGGCTGTTTTTCCCGAATTTTGCAAGTACCATCCCCGGTGCATGCATCGGTAATAACTGATAATATCCATTGCCGCAGTCTTTCATACGGAATTGCTGATTGGTTCCTCCGTTATAATAATTCTGCATAAGTTCAGAACCTTCTTTTGTTCCTGCATAGTTTACATCCAGGTACTGCCCACTCTGCATCACTCGTATAGATACAATCTTTCCATCTTCCGGTTTCTCTGACAGTGTTCCCTCATCGACTGCTTCCAAATACCAGCACTGATTTACATTATTGCCTAATATGCAGCTTGTAATCTTCTGTCCATTTGCTGTTCCTCTGTCACGGTTTGTCAGACCATTCTTATCTTTTGTAGCTTTTGCTGTGATCTGATAGCTTCCATCTTCCTGTGGTGACAGCCTCCACTTCTGGGCATCACTTTCATTATGCTTATAAAGTGCTACTGCTGCCCCGTCTGTCGTATCTGCATTCTGCAGATCCAGGTTATAGCCGGCATGTTCTGCCAGTTCAAATTCCAGATATCCATCGTCGCTTTTTGTCAGTTTCCACTTCTGTGTACTGCTTCCGCTGTATTCCTGTAATATCACTGATCTTCGGATCTCAACTTTCTGACTGTCTACATCCAGATATAAGCCGGAATATTTTTCCCTCAGATAATATGCTTTTCCGGCTATGGCAGCTCCCATATGTTTACCGCCTTCTGAGCGCATTGCGGTAGGCTGTCCTTTGGCATTGTAGTCGAACATGTAGCTGACTCCTTCTGAGTTCGAAGCTTTTTTCATATGGTTTTTGCTATTATAGCCATATTCGAATTCTGTTCCGTCAATGCCTCCTAGTTTTGTGAGCATTCCGTTTTTGTTGCTTACGAAGTGATCATTTTCCGCTGCACTGACCGCATTGATCAGATTTCCTTCATCATCATAGACATAGCTTTCGCTGTCGTCCCTTACTAACTGGACGCCTTTGAACATTGCACTGTCCATCTGATGTGCGAAGAAGATATAGATATGGATTCCCGTATAGGTTTCATCTGTCTCCGTCTTCATCGTAAGTCCCGGATGCTGGAATGTGAATGTCAGCTCCTGCTCTGCTGCTTCTTCAATCATAAAGTGGGATATATAGATTGCAATAATCGTTTTTCAAATATACTCTGATTATATGTTCGTTATATACCAGAACATACGTTCTGTCAAGATGTATTTTTATACAGCATATTTTTATACAGAGCCTCACATCTTATGAATGCAGAGAACTACAAAGAACTTTCCGCCAGCAGCTTCTCTTCCACACTTTGGCACAAAAAAAGGAATACCCGGCGTCCATAACTTCGCTCCCACAAAGTCATGTTATGACACTGAGTATTCCTGTGTTTCTAAAAAAGCTTTATTCTACATTCATTATTCTCTTTAATATTTATTCTCTCTAAAATATCTTTCTTATCCAGTCCATCCTACACCAGTCCAAATATTACCGCCAGCAATATTACAATCGCATTCGTCACCGTCTGTACCGGTACAGCCTTCTTACAATAATGCTGTACATCCGTCTCTGTCAGTGCACATCCAAGATATGTAGATGAGTTTGTCGGTGTTGAACTTGTTGCCAGTGACAGGTTGCATACGAATGGTGCAATAATCGTCACTGCCGGAATTCCAAATCCTGCTCCGATAGAGATAAATACCGGATACATTGCATTGAAGATCTGGAATGGAATGAAGTAAATGATAACTACACATAACAGCAGTAAGATAATGTGTATGTACTCCAGCATGAACTTCGGACAGATCTTAACCAGTCCGTCTGAGATGGCTCCTACCATTCCCGTATTGTTGAATACTGCCTGGTATACAGAAATTGCAAGCAGCATTACAATAATGTTCAGATACATCGGTCCTACTTTACCAAATATCTCACCAAAGTTCTTTGGATAGTTGATCATGGCTGTTACAACGGTTGCTACCATGAATACAAGATATGGTGGAACGCTGAATACACCAAGTGCTACCATGAACACGATGAATAAGATCAGGTTGATCCAGAAAAGTTTTGGACGTCTGTATGGATTTTCTTCTGTTTCTTTTTCTTCCTGTTCTACATTTTCTACAACTGCACCAAATGTTCCTACACGTTTTTTATGTTTGATTCCGAAGTATACCCACTGAAGGATGATTGCCGGAATGAAGCATAATGCCCATGGAATAGATGCCTTTGACAGTTCATTGGCTGACAGTCCTGCGGAAGATGCGGTGTATGCCATTCCGATTCCCCATGGGATAAAGCACATTGCTGACATTGCTGTCTGGGCAATGATAAATGCTGCCTCTCTGTCGAAGTCAAATTTCTTATACAGCGGTACCAGGATCGGGAATGTGATCAGGTATGCCGGTGTAAAGTTTCCTGTCAAAATCGCAAATGCTGCAATTACAGATGTCAGAATCATGATTACGATAACATTCATCTTATCACCAAGCTTATTTGTCACCGCTGATACGATGGTGTCAAATACTCCGGCTTCTGTAAGCATCTGGAAATACAAGAATGCAAACAACAACATGAATCCTGCCGATCTCATGATCGATCCAAACTGATCCAGTACGAAATCACTTGTCTCCTGCAAGCTGAATCCCAGAAGCAGTGAACAGATGATAGGTACGATAAACAATACAAAGTTAAATGGTACTTTCTTTGTGACAACGGTTGCCACTACGATCAATACCAGAATAATCGCCATTACTGTAGCGTTCATGGTCTGCACCTCCCTAGTTCATATGTGCTTTTAAAAATTTCTCTACGATGTCCATATTTTTCTCTGTCCAGAATGCCGGATCGCCGTGTTTTGCATTCTCGATCAGATAGAATTCTACTTCTTTTTCTTCTTCTCTTAATTTCTTATAGAGACGGATACTCTGCTCCGGTGCTACCAGGTCATCAGCAAGTCCGTGCATCATCAGTACTGGTGGCATCTCCGTATCTTTCTTTACATAATTCATACAGGTAACTGCGCCTGAAAGTTCCGGATATTCATATACGTTCTTTCCGCCGATCAGCTTACCTTCCGGACTGTCCGGCTCTCCCTGATTCAGTGTAGTCGGGAAGTCTTCTTTGATCTGTACACAAGATACTCCGTAGAAATCTACGATAGCATTGACTTTGCTTGAATATTCTCCATATACATCTGTATCCATCAGATCCTGATCTGCGGTAACGCCTGCCAGGAATGCTGTATTTCCACCGCTTGAATCTCCCAGAATAAAAATCTGATCCGGGTCAATGCGGTATTCTTCTGCATTCTTTCTAAGGAAACGGATACCCGTCTTGGCGTCTTCTACCTGTGCCGGGAAGACTGCCAGATCACTTTCTCTATATTGAAGGATCGCAGTTACAAATCCTCGTCTTGCGAGATCCGCCATTGCCCCGAGACGTTTGTAATTGTCCTGTTTCATCCATGCAGAGCCCTGTACATAGAGAATTGCCGGATAAGTTTTTTCTGCTTTATCGGCAGATTCCGGTACCATCATCTGAAGTGTACGCTCGATTCCGTCTCTGTTTACATAAACTACATCATGTTTATAAAGACCATACATTTCCGTTCCGTCAGCTGTAATTTTTCCAACTTCTTCCATACTCTCAACCTGTGCACGGAAATCTTCAAAGTTCATATTTTTGATTTCTTCACCTGTCATTTTGTATTTCCTCCTGACCTGTTTTGTATATTGTTAATTTTATAACTAAATGTTGGTGACAGGTCAAGTGCATTTGTATCAATACATTCTATGGATTTTGTCTGTTTTCAAAAAATATTATTAGTGTTTTCTATTAATTTATTTTAGTAAAAATAGATTTTTCGACATTTTCGTTCGCTAAAGTGTGAAAACCTGAGACATACTCTCAGGTTTTCACATTCCGCTATTTATCTATTCTTGTCCATCTGCTGCCAACAGATTCTAAGTGTTCAGCAGATTTACCATTTTTATACTTTTAACTCTCACATCATATTATGAATTTTCAAGTGGGATATAGATTTTCAGATAATTCCAGTCATTGCCTTCTTCGTCATGTGTGATCTTGATCCGGACTCCGTAAGCATCTGATGAGACTTCTTTCTGAAACTCACTGTAAATCTCCCGGATCTTCGCAGGTAATATTCCTTCGGATGCATAAGAGCCTGTCATCTTCAGATACAGAACGAAGGCCCTGCCACCTTTAACGTATTCGTAACCTTTCCGTTCCTTTAAAGATACGTGTTCTTCTTCCACAAAGGATGCGGTGACTGCCTGTCCCCAGGAAAATTCATTTTCTCTTTTCCCGCTGACATCCGGTTGGCCATCCTGATTCCTGTCTATGCCTGAATCGCTTTTTATATCTGCATTGTTCATACTGTCTTTGCTGATTTTCAGGACGGATTTGCTGTTTGGTGCGTAATCCATGAAGTTGATGCCATCCGATACAAGCTGTCCATTATCTTCGTAGTCCAGATTCTTTGTCTGGAAACGGATATAAAGATCCGGCATCTCTTCGATATACCAGTTGCCAAGTTTCTTCTCAATCTCATCGGTCTCTTCCAGATAATTTTCTACCCGTTTTTTGATGCTTCGAAGTTCTTCTATCGAGGCATCCACTTCCTGAAGTCTTTTTTCCAGCATCTGTCTCATCTTGATCTCATCTGCATCTTTTGTCAGCGTTCCGACATCCTTCAGTGAGAAACCAAGATTCTTATATTTCATGCATTCGTAAATGTCTGTGCATGTCCGGATATCATACAAACGGTAATTCGAATGTTCTTTTCTGTTAGAACTGAGCAGTCCTATCTTTTCATAGTACTTGATTGTATGTACCGAAACGCCTGTGAATCTGGCAAGCATTCCTACTGTTCTTTCATTCATTGCTTAATCTTCACCTGTCTTTTTTTGTAATTCTTTTTACGTTTCTCAGGAATGATTTTTCAGATACACTCCAGAGTCTGCCCCTCTTACGGCTTCTTATATATTCTCTTACTTATCTGCCTCTTTATTTGCAGTATCTTCTTTATTTTCTTTCTCTTCTTCAATTTTCAGAAGCTTCTTTTTCTTCCTTGCCAGTCTTAGTTCTTTGAAAAATGTCTTCATCATCTGACTGCATTCTTCTCCCATCACACCTGTCGTCAGCTCTACCTGATGATTGAATTCCGCCATATCCAGAAGATTCAGGATAGACCCGGCACAGCCTGCTTTGGGATTCATGCATCCTACTACTACACGTGTCATTCTGGATTGAACGATTGCGCCTGCACACATCTGACACGGTTCCAGTGTTACATACAGGGTGCAATCCTCCAGTCTCCAGTCATTCAGCTTCTTACTTGCTTTTTTTATCGCGATCAGCTCTGCATGTGCCAGAGTATTGTTATCAATAGTTCTGCGGTTATACCCTCTTCCGATCACTTTATCCTGATATACGATCACACAGCCTATCGGGACCTCTCCGATCGCATATGCTTTCTGTGCCTGCTTAATCGCCTGCTTCATATATTTTTCATCTGTGCTCTGCATTGTTATTCCCCACTTATATATTCATAATATCTACGGATCCACGCACATTTCTGCACCAGTATCCGAAGTTCTCCTGATCATTCTTTTCTTCTTCTGTAAGTTCTATCCCCAGTTCCGTAAGGCTTAAGAATTCCGGGAATCCAAAGCTCTCTGCTGCCTTTGCTTCCTGCGGATAATACACTCCCGGTACTCCTAATTTTAACCTGTCATCTGCAACAGTCAATATCAGATGGTGATAATTGTAGTATCCATGGACCAGAAAACTATTATTTGCAAGGCGCCACTCACATCTTGGAAGCATGACAAGGTCTTTTCGTTGGATTTTTCGTACGTGGAAATGTTTTCTTTTCTCCATGTCATTATTCTTTTTTATTCTATCCTTCTCTTCCTTATCTTCTTTTTGGATAGTTCTCTTTTCTGCGTCATTCTTCCTTTTCATTTCTGGATGAATATTTCTTTCCAGATCTTCTGATTGAATATTCTTCTCTTTTCCATCTTCTTTTCCATAATCACTTTGTCCGCTTAGTTCAAAGACATTATTCTTCACATCTTTATCTAAGATGTCTTTATCCGAGATATTTTTATCCAAGATATTTGCCCCTGTCTTTTGTGGAATCGCCTTTTGTTCTTCATCTTCATTTTTTTCACAGTGAGCTGTTCCTTCTTCCTTCTCCCACACCTTCATCTTACAGACATCGGTCATATCCTCATCCCACAGAGCTGCATACCAGTGACCATCCTCATCTTTTAAAATGATCCCCGCGATGCGCTCATAATTTTCAGCTGTTATGGTCTTTTCCGGCGTATAACAAAGTTCGTAATTCAGTGCCGTGCCGGCTTCTTCCGTCTGACCAGCATAGATTCCCATACATTCTTTTTCACACAGAAAGAACAGATACACCTTAAGTCTCTGCCCGTTCATTCCGGTGTGCAGTCCTTTTCCATGTACCTGCACCGTAGTCACAGTTTCCTCCTGGTCCACTCTTACGAATCCTACATTTCTAAGCCGTCTTCCTTCTTCATATTCATATAGATAACGGATAAATCGTTTCATAACATCCCTCACTCATATCATATCTTTTCAGTCTGTTATCACAATTTATTCTTCCGTATCATCCATTATTCCACAATCCTATCACTTTTCTTTTACACTTGCTTCTTCCCAGAGTGATACAGATAACCTGCAACCCGCCAAAGCATCCGTAGAAAACTGACAGTGACAGTTCCCGTAGGCGACGGCTTTCTCCGAACATATAATGATAAAAACAATGCTGCTACAAAATTTTTATTTTGCAACAGCATCTTTATCCTGTTTTTTTCAGCTACGCTCTAATCCAGATAGATCGGCGGTATATAATCCTTCCCTAACAGTGCTTTTTTACGCTCCTGATATCCAAGAAATGCCCACTCTGTCATGTCCATCCACTGGTGTTTTCCTCTGTCATATACCTGCACATAGCCGATTCTTTTCTTGTTCATTCTGACACTGTTCGACTCGTACTCATGTCCGGTATATGGATTCAGTTCTCCAACTGAGAGATCCTCTTCGCCGGCCAGAAACATCCCATCATCCTGATCGTCTGGATCTGCAGCCGTACCGTCCGGCACATTTTTCTCATGTCCGTCCGTTGCAACGGCTTCTTCCATCTCTTTCTTTTCAGCAAATGCCATATCTGTTCCGGCATTTCCCGGTACATCAGCTTCACTGGCTTCTTTTTCTGCTTCATATGCATCTTCCATCTCTGGTGCTTCGTGCTTGATGTATTTTTCAAAAAATGCTCTCCAGCCGTGTGCTTTCTTCTTTTCTTCCTGTAGCGGTTTCTCAGAACCCGGCTCTTCTTCCTGTGCCGTTTCATTTTCTGATACCGTACTTTCCGATGCGGAATCTCCTGCTTTTGTGGTTCCTTCTGTCTGTGTATTTCCAGCCTCTTTATTCCATACATAATCGAACAATGTCTCCTGGACAAAGTCCGAATCTGCTTTTTCATCAAGTTCGGTTCTAAGGCGTTCCTTCTCTTCCTGAACCTTACCCGTCTGCAAAAAATCCGTCATTTCTTCAGTTCCATCGTCACCAGATTCCTGCCCTGCCTCTTTTTTATGTCTCAGATTTTCAATCTTCAGATCCTCTTCCCTGGTTTCATCATGTCCTTCATGTTCTTCCAGAATATCCAGATAAAATGGACAACCCAGTATCTGCGCGATCATACGCATATCCTGTTCCTGAAAATTATCTCTCCCCAGCCGCTGTGTAAGGTTCTGGCGTGACATCTTTTTTCCTGTCTCTTTTTCTATCTTTTCAGCAAGTTCTTTTATCGTCATCCCTTTACGGCTCAGGATAATCTTCACCTGTTCTCCAAATGTTAAATCCAACATCCGCTTCCTCCTTATTACTTTCTTCTTATTTGTACTCTCCCCTGACGTTCTTCTACGTCATCTATCATTTGTAAACGATTTTATATCTTGATAAATCATTCTTTTTCCTTTTATATTCTAGCAAATCACTAAAAACCCGTCAACTTCTGCTTTTTTCTGATTTCTTTTATTATTATCTGTATCTTGCAGATCTTCGCATACATTTTGACATCCTAAAAATGCAGCATTTCATTCATTTTTTTCAGGATTTTCTCATTGATCTTTGTCTTTTTCCGGTCATACGTAAGGATTCCATTGACCTCTTCTTCAATGTCCGATAACTGCGTATAGATCGTTGCGCTTAAGCCCCTCTTAATATTCGGTATTACCAGTTTACGGATCAGCTTTTCGTATCCCCTGGTAATTGCCTTTCGTTTCTTAAATGTCTTATAACCGTAGACTTTCTCGTCATACATGCTGTGCCCCGGAAGATTCAGTGAATATCCCCCGAACTCTGTAAGTGCAGTCACCCTCTGTTCTGCCTTTACATGAAGCGGGAAAAAGTATTCATGTATGCTTCTGATATCACCGCCGCCCTGGTCAAACCAGCCGCTGGCCGCATCGATCAGTCTGTCCGGATCTGCCTTTTTCACCAGTTCAGTGATCCTCTCTGTCTCAAACTGGCCCCATCCTTCGTTGAATACCACCCATACGATGATAGACGGATGATTGTATAACAGCTTCACTGTTTCCTGCATCTCATCTTCAAACTGCTTCCGGCCCTTCGGATCCTGGCGCCCCATCAGACGCAGTTTGTTGTCTTTTGTCTTAATATGAAAAAGCTGCATAGCCGTAGCAAGATACGTCACATACCAGTTCTTATATTCACGGCCGCCGTTCACCATATCCTGCCATACCAGCATGCCGATACGGTCACAATGATAATACCATCTCTGCGGCTCGATCTTGATATGCTTACGGATCATATTGAATCCCAGATCCTTCATCTTTTGGATATCATAAATCATCGCCTCATCTGTCGGTGCCGTATAAAGGCCGTCCGGCCAATATCCCTGATCCAATACTCCTTTTTGGAAATATGGCTCATTATTCAGATACATTCTCGGAATTCCTTTATCATCATTCTTCACTTCTATCTTGCGCATGGCAAAATAGCTGTCTACCTTATCGTCTCCCATCGTGATACTGACATCATATAAAAATGGATCTTCCGGGCTCCAGCTTCTCATATACGGAAGCTTCACAACCAGCGGTGTACCTATCATGCCTTTTGCCCTTACCGGCCACATCTTTCTGGCAGTGATCTCAACTTCGTATTCTATAGCTTTTTCCTGTTCTTGTTCTACCGTTTTTACCGGACACGCCTCATCCACCTGTATCATCACCGCAGCATGATCATATAATGGCGTAATCTTCACATTTGCAATGTAGTTTTCCGGCACCTGCTCCATCCAGACGGTCTGCCAGATACCGCTTTGTGCCGTATAGAACATCCCGCCTCTTTTCAGCTTCTGTTTGCCTCTGCTGTGATAAGAAGTATCTGTAAAATCTCTTACCTTGACGGTTACATAATTATTTTCTTCTCTTAAATACTCTGTTATATCTATTGAAAATGGAAGATATCCACCCAGATGACTTCCGGCTTTCTTTCCATTGATATAGACGGCTGCATATTGATCCACTGCTCCAAAGTGCAGAAGCCATCTTTTTCCCTCTTCAGGTCTGACTTCTTGCGGAAGTCTTCTCTTATACCAGAGATATTCCTGCGGTTGTAACTGCCTGTTCACACCAGATAACGCCGCCTCCGGTGAAAACGGAACCAGGATCTTTCCATCCATCTTCTTCGGGAACCCTTTCGTATCCCGGATTGCATATTTCCATGTTCCATTCAAATTCACATAGCTTTTCCGACGCATTAAAGGTCTTGGATACTCCCCTAACACATTGTTAACATCCACATGGTCTGCCCATCTCGTCTTTAACTGCTTCATAATCTGTACACCCCTTTTGTCATGCGCCCCCGGAAATCTCTCCACACAAATCCGTGTGCAGATACTCCTTAAGTGCATTATATCAATCTGACTTCGTGTAAGCTCCCCTCGATCTCCGGATCGGTTGTGATCACGGCGATTCTTGCGTCCCCCTGCTCAGGTATATACTCTCTGCATAGATAGTGATCGCGATACTTCTCCGGTTGTGTGCTCATATACGGCACGCCATCCTGATCCCAGGCAAATGTATAAGTTTTCATATCAAGTCCCATTCCTCTTCTGGTCGCTTTCATGAAACTTTCTTTTAACACCCAGAATCTGTAAAACCAGTCTGTCCTGTCCTTCTCATCCTTACCGGAACGGATCTGTTCGCATTCCTGCTTACCAAAATACCGCTCCGCTACCGGCATCAGAAGCTTTCCCTTCATCTCTACGTCACATCCAACTTTTGCATCTGTCCTGTCACTGCACGCACATAATACATAGCGTCCCGAATGGGACAGATTGAACACCGCCTCTTCCGGCACATCCAGCTCTCTTTGCATCATCTGCCACAGCGTCCATGCCCCGATGCTTCTCGCACGGTCATCCTTATTTACATATTTGTCTGCCTTTTCTTTTCTCCATACAGGCACTTTATTATAATATGCCTGATACGTTTCTTCTATTAATAATGCTGTAATATCAGCAATCCATACTCTTACCATATCGGATACACCTCTTTAACCACTATGCAACTTAAGTCTAACACACTTTTTTAAAAATGAAACATTTTCTCGAATAAAAGTGTTGACAAGCTAATACAGTTGCGTTAATATATCATTAGTTTCACACTTTAAGTATTTAAAGTTTTGCAGTGCGAATATTTTACAGTGCGACTATTTTACAGTACGACCACATTTGATCAGGTCGTCAACACAATCACACGGGAAATGAAATATTACACAGGCATAATCATTCATACATCTTGAGGACACAATGGAGGATATAAATTATGATTATCGTATTAAAACCACGTACAACAAAAGATGATGTTTCTCGTGTAGAGGGCATGGTCAAAAAAAGAGGCCTGAACACTCATGTAGTGGAAGGTGAAGAGATGACAATTATCGGCTGTATCGGAGACACAGCTAAGATAGATTCCAAATTATTCGAGATTGACTCAGCAGTCGACAAGGTTATGCATGTACAGGAACCTTACAAACTCGCCAACCGTGCATTCCATCCGGAAGATTCCATCGTGGATGTATCGGGTGTAAAAGTCGGCGGAGATCACCTGGCAATGATTGCCGGACCTTGTTCCGTAGAATCTTACGAACAGGTTCTTGAGATCGCACAGGCAGCCAAAGCTTCCGGAGCTAACTTACTCCGTGGTGGTGCTTTCAAACCAAGAACAAGCCCATATTCATTCCAGGGACTTGGTCTTGAAGGTCTTGATATCTTAACAGCAGTCAAAGAAGCAACCGGTCTTCCAATCGTAACGGAACTTATGTCAGATAAATATCTGGATGTCTTCAATGAAAAAGTAGACCTTATCCAGATTGGTGCACGTAACATGCAGAACTTCGATCTGTTAAAAGAATTAGGACAGCTCGACCGTCCGATCCTCTTAAAGAGAGGCTTAAATGCAACATACGAAGAATGGATCATGTCAGCAGAATACATCATGGCATCTGGTAATGAAAATGTCATCCTCTGTGAACGTGGTATCCGTACATTCGAAAGCTATACAAGAAATACTCTGGATCTTCAGAGTATCCCGGTACTCCGTAAACTGACACATCTTCCAATCATCGTTGACCCAAGTCACGCCGGTGGAAAATGGTGGTTAGTAGATTCCATGGCAATGGCTGCAGTTGCTGCAGGCGCCGATGGACTGATGATCGAAGTACACAATGATCCGGAATCCGCTCTCTGTGACGGGGCCCAGTCATTAAAACCTAAGAAATACGACCAATTAATCAAACAGGTTGCACAGATTGCAGGCGTTGTCGGAAAGACAATCTAGACGTTCCAATCTGTCATCTGCTATAGATGCAGGACAGACCAGACAATCCGTAACCTTACAGGAGCTATATTATGAAACTTACAGTTAATCTGGGAAAAGACAGTTATCCTATTTATATTGAAAACAACATATTGTCCCAGGCTGGAGATTATATCCGCGAGATTTACCACGGGAAACGTATCATGATCGTATCGGATGATAATGTATTTCCATTATATGGTGACAAGCTGATCGGAACCTTAAGTTCCACTTACGAGTGCCACCATCTGGTACTTCCTCACGGAGAAGCAACCAAAGATTTTCAGACACTTCCAACCGTTTATAAGGCTATGCTGGAAGCTAAGATTTCAAGAAGTGATCTGGTGATCGCTCTTGGCGGCGGTGTGATCGGAGATCTCGCCGGATTCGCGGCAGCCAGTTATCTAAGAGGCGTAAAGCTCGTACAGATACCGACTTCCCTCTTAGCTCAGGTAGACTCATCTGTTGGAGGAAAAGTTGCAGTAGATCTTCCGGAAGGAAAGAATCTGGTAGGTGCATTCTATCAGCCTTCGCTGGTACTAATCGATCCGCGTGTCTTAAACACGCTGAAGGAACGATTTATCAACGATGGTATGGGAGAGGTCATCAAGTACGGCTGTATCAAAGATGCAGGCTTATTTGAAACCTTGGAGTCACACAGTTCTTTTGAAGATTTGTCGGAAGAACTTCCTGCCATCATCACTCGTTGTGTAGATATCAAACGAATGGTTGTAGAAAACGATCAGTTTGACACCGGTGAGCGTATGTTACTGAATTTTGGACATACACTGGCTCACACCATTGATCAGCATTTCCATTATCAGCGGGAAAGCCATGGAGAAGCCGTTGCGATCGGCATGTATCAGATCAGTAAGATCGCTGAAGAAAAAGGACTTACACCAGAAGGCACTTCAGAAAGAATCCTGAATGTCTTAAAGACTTACGGACTTCCTTATGGATGTGGTCTGGAACTTGGAACCTTAACCGGAGCCATCGCATTAGATAAAAAGAATCTGAACGGCAATTTGAACGTCATACTGCTCCACGAGATTGGAGACAGTTATATCGAATCTACAGACATTTCGTTCTTTGCAGACAATGCAAGACTTGTATAAATATATACAGAGAACCTGCCACTGGCAGCGTCTCTTGCATACTTTGGTATGAAAAGCGGACGGCTCTATATGCCGCGTCCCGCACTAAAAAATAATGAATGTAAATTTGGAGGATATATATCGTGGGTAAATTAGAAGGAAAAATCGCAATTGTAACAGGATCAGGAAAAGGAATCGGACGTGACGCAGCACTTGCTATCGCAGCAGAAGGTGCTACCGTCGTAACAGTAGCAAGAACACAGTCTGATCTTGACGAAACAGTAAAAATGATTGAAGACGCAGGCGGAACAGCAATCTCACTTTCCAGAGACTTAACAGACGGAGAACAGGTTGCAGATATGGTTAAAACCGTTGTAGACAAATACGGAAGAATCGATATCCTCGTTAACAACGCCGGCGGATACCCAAAAGAAATCTACAAAAACATCGAACACCAGGCAATCAAGATCTGGGAGTGGTCAGAAGAACAGTGGGATCAGATCATCAAGACAAACTTAAGAATCCCATTCCTTGTAACTAAGAACGTTGTACCTGTAATGATAAAACAGGGCAAAGGAGATATCGTAAACGTATCTTCCAGAATGGGACGTATCGCTTCCCAGATGGGTGCATACGCTGTAGCGAAAGGCGGTATCGTAACAATGACCAAGACAACTGCCATCCAGACCAAAGAATACGGAATCAAATGTAATGCCGTATCTCCTGGAATCGTAGACACACCGGGACAGAGAGTATACAACCACTCCGTAGGACAGGACGGCTGCCCAATGGGAAGCTCTAAAGATGTTGCAAAAGCAATCATCTACCTGCTTGCAGATTCACCGGCAGTTATGACAGGGCAGTCTATTGACCTCTTCACAACAGTATAAAATCATATGACTACCAAAAAAGCTCCGGATCACCGTTCATGAATGGTGATTCGGAGTTTTTTATATCGCCATGCATTCAAAAAAGCTGGCAGCAGCTAGTTTTCTATAGATACTTTGATACAGAAAATCTGACGCTGGCAGCTTCTCTTGCATACCTGGGCATTAAAATAGGACTGCATTGTTTGGGAGGAGTGCAGTCCTGAGGAAAAAGTTATGAAAAAGATTTAAAGTGTGTTCTTTCGAACAATTCATAGTATAGAGGTTAATTGTGATGAAATCGTGATGAAATTACGAACGAATTGTTAATAAAGGCGAAAGATTTATGAAAGAAGGGCGCAACCGCGGGTACTTACCCCGGTTACGCCCTTAAAATTTTTATTTTCCAGGCTGTCCATAATATGCATTAGCTCCGTGTTTTCTGAAGTAATGCTTATCCTGTAATTCCTGTGGTGCCGGTTTTACGTCCGGATTGATCATCTCGCATCTTGCTGCCATCTTGGCTACTTCTTCCAATACAACTGCATTATGAACTGCTTCGTGTGCATCTTTTCCCCATGTGAATGGTCCGTGGTTCTTACACAGTACTGCCGGTGTTGCGATGTAGTCCAGATCGTCTTCGTCGAATCTGTCTGCGATCAGTACACCTGTATTTTTCTCATATGCTTCATCAATCTCTTCTTTTGTAAGATTTCTTACACATGGAACTTCTCCGTACAGGTAATCTGCGTGTGTAGTTCCGTAGCAAGGAATTCCTCTTCCTGCCTGTGCCCAGCTTGTTGCCCATGGTGAATGTGTATGTACAACTCCACCAATCTCAGGGAAGCGGTTATACAGTTCTACGTGTGTTGCTGTGTCAGAAGATGGATTTAAGTCACCTTCTACTTTGTTACCCTGAAGGTCTACAACTACCATGTCTTCCGGTGTTAATTTGTCATAATCTACTCCACTTGGTTTGATTACGAAAAGACCTTTTTCACGGTCGATTCCGCTTACATTTCCCCATGTGAATGTTACCATCTTGTATTTTGGAAGAAGCATATTTGCTTCATATACTTCTTTTTTTAATTCTTCCAGCATAATTTTTCAGCTCCTAATTTTTATTACTCTGATTAATTTTATAGCTTACAGATCTGCGCATGCTCTACGCTCTACGTCCAGACCTTTCTTGTATCTTTCCATGAATGCTTCGTATCCTTTTACGCCTTCCGGATCTGGATCGATTCTGCTTCCGGCATCGCTTCCGAATACTTTGTTCTTCAGATAGTCTTCAAGCTTCTCACCTTCTGCACGTTTTACCATGTATTCAGCCAGGATAGCCATTCCCCATGGTCCACCTTCTCCTGCTGTCTCCATAACTACAACCGGTGTATCGATAGCATCTGCAAGGATCTTCTGTCCGACACCTTTTGTCTTAAAGAGTCCACCGTGTCCAAGAACGGTATCGATCTCTACGCCTTCGTCTTTTGTCAGGATATCCATTCCGACTTTGATGACACCAAGTGCTGTATACAGGTGTGATCTCATGAAGTTTGCAAGGTTGAACTTTGTCTCCGGTGTTCTTACTACCATCGGGCGTCCTTTTTCTACATCTGTGATCGGCTCTCCTGCGTAGTTACCGTATGAAAGGATTCCGCCGCAGTCAACATCTCCTTCGAGTGCTTTATTGTAAAGTGTTCCATACATCTGGTTCATATCTACGTCTGCTCCGATAGAATCAGCAAACTCCTTGAACAGATTTACCCATGCATTCAGGTCTGTTGTTCCGTTGTTGGAATGTACCATGGCAACCAGGCTTCCATCTGGTGTTGTTACCATATCGATCTCTGTGTGCAGATCTTTCAGTGGTTTCTCCAGTACAACCATTGAGAAGAATGATGTACCAGCAGAAATGTTACTTGTACGCTGTGCCACGCTGTTCGTAGCTACCATACCTGTTCCTGCATCACCTTCTGGCGGGCAGAGCGGGATTCCTGCTTCCAGATTACCTGTAGGATCCAGAAGTTTTGCTCCTTCTTCTGTCAGTGTACCTGCTGCCTCTCCTGCAACGAGTACCTTTGGCATAATGTCTTTTACCTTCCATGCGAAATGTTCATCTTCCACAAGTTTATCGAACTTCTGGATCATTTCCTCATCGTAATCTTTTGTATTCATATCGATTGGGAACATTCCGGATGCGTCGCCAACTCCGAGAACCTTCTCACCTGTCATCTGCCAGTGGATGTATCCTGCCAGTGTTGTCATGAATGAGATATCTTTTACATGCTCTTCTTTATCAAGGATGCACTGATACAGGTGTGCAATGCTCCATCTGAGCGGGATGTTATACTGGAACAGATCTACCAGTACTTCTGCTGCCTTTCCTGTATTGCTGTTTCTCCATGTCTGGAATGGTGCCAGAAGCTTTCCGTCCTTGTCAAATGCCATATATCCATGCATCATGGCACTGAATCCGATTGCTCCTAATTTTTTGATTGTTGCTCCGTATTCTTTTTGTACATTTTCTGTCAGATCACGGTAGCTGTCCTGAAGACCTGTCCAGATATCATCCAGAGAGTATGTCCACAGACCGTTCTCATAACGGTTCTCCCATGTGTGGCTTCCAGATGCGATCGGGTTATGATCCTCGTCGATCAATACTGCCTTAATTCTTGTAGAACCAAATTCGATACCAAGAAAAGCTTTTCCGCTTTCAATGATTTCTTTTACGTTGCTCATGTACGCTTCCTCCTATTATCTATTTTCCAGTTTCTATTTATATCCATTATACTATTTTTGCAGGGAAATATCCATTTTGATATCCCCTGCAAATATGTTTTTCTACTTATATTTTATATCATTTTTACACTCATTCATCTGCAGGATATGTTATTACATTTTCCTTGAGATATATGCGTAATTCTGATTATTTGCGGTATGCAACGCTGTTCCACAGAAGTTCATTCTTAAGCTGTCTGATATTTGTATCTTTGTCGATGTAGATAGCTTCGATTCCCATGCTTTCTGCCCAGTCACCCATCTGCTGTGCTGTTAAGTCATAAGAGAATGCTGTATGGTGAGCTCCACCTGCCAGGATCCATGCTTCTGTTCCAACCTTTAAGTTCGGCTGTGGTGTCCAGAATGCTGTTGCTACTGGAAGTTTTGGCATTGGTTTCTCTGTCTTCTTGCAGTCTACATCATTGATGATCAGACGGAATCTGTCACCAAGGTCGATCAGAGATGTTGCGATAGCCGGACCTGTCTTAGATGTGAATACAAGTCTTGCAGGATCTTCTCTGTCACCCATGCTAAGTGGCTGCTCTTTGATGCTGATCTTTCCATCTGCGATAGATGGGCAAACTTCCAGCATGTGAGCTTCCAGTACACCTTCTTTTCCTGGGATCAGGTTGTATGTGTAGTCTTCCATGAATGATGTTCCCTTAGCATCTTTCATTCCAGCTGTCATGATCTTCATAAGACGAACCATAGCTGCTGTCTTCCAGTCACCTTCTCCACCGAATCCATAACCTTTTTCCATCAGTCTCTGGATTGCAAGTCCTGGGAGCTGTTTCAGTCCGCCGAGGTCTCCGAAGTGTGTTACGATTGCCTGGTAGTTCTTCTCTTCCATGAAGCGCTCGAATCCGATCTCGATTCCAGCCTGTACTGCTACATGCTCACGGAATTCTTTTTCATCTCTTCCCTCAAGAAGGATGTCATATTTATCATAGTATTCTTCTACTAATGTATTGATGTCTGCCTGTGATACTGCATTTACAGCTTCAACGATCTCATTTACAGGATAAGCATCTACTTCCCATCCGAATTTGATCTGAGCTTCTACTTTGTCACCTTCTGTTACGGCAACGTTTCTCATGTTGTCTGCGATACGCATTACACGGATGTGGCTGCTTTCAATCACACCAACTGCTGTACGCATCCATGATCCGATTTCTTTCTGTACATCTTCATCTTCCCAGTATCCTGAAACAATCTTACGAACTTTATTCAGACGTGTGAAAATGTGTCCGTACTCTCTGTCACCATGTGCTGCCTGGTTCTCATTCATGAAGTCCATATCGATTGTGTCGTATGGAATCTCACGGTTGAACTGTGTATGTAAGTGAAGTAATGGTTTTCTGTATTCCTGTAATCCTAAGATCCATGATTTTGCAGGTGAGAATGTGTGCATCCATGTGATAACACCGGCACAGTTCTCATCCATGTTCGCTTCGTTGAATGTCTTTCTGATAACTTCGTTTGTGATCATGGTTGGTTTCCATACTACTTCATATGGAAGGTTTCCTGATTTGTTCAGGGCATCTACGATAATTTTAGAATGCTCTGCTACGTGTGCGAGACACTCATCTCCATAAAGATCCTGTGATCCTGTGCAAAACCAGAACTGATACTTTTTTGTTTTTAACATTTTTCATTCTCCTTTTTTTATAAATTATTAGTGAATTTATAGTTCGTTTTCATCATGGCTTTATTATAAAAAATTGTCTCACAGTTCTCAATTTCTTAACTCTGCACTTTCTGGAAATAAGTTACCTATTCCGACCGCTAGTGTGATATAATACACATACAACAAAGGAGGTATTTGGCATGACTTTATCCAATTTCTGCCGTCAGATCACAGGACCTGATATGCGGCTTCTTCCGGAAAACCATAAATTAGGAGCACGTCTTGTCTGTCCCGAATATTCAAAATCTGTACAGGAAGTAAAGACCTATCCACTGATTGGACAGGACAGGAGTTTCTTACTGTGCTGGAACTTCGATGCACCGGGAAGTCTTCGGGCTACTATGATGCCTTCTCCGGAAAACTTCTGTTACCACTATTATTTTTCCATCGGTGAATGCACCCAGCTTCATACACATGACTATCTGGAACTTTCATATGTAGTCGAAGGGGAATTTCATCAGAGAATTCTGAATAAAGATATTGTATTTCACAAAGGGGATCTGTGTCTGATCGATAAGAACTGTCTGCACCAGGACTGCCTGGAGAATCAATCAGCGATCATCCTGTTTCTTGGAATTGCAAATGACATGTTCACGGAGATTATGAATGAAAGTAATACACCACAGAAGATTCTTTCCTTTCTCCAGTCCGCACTGTTAAAGCAAAAAGATGTCCAGCAGTATCTGCATTTTAAACCGAATGCCGCAGCGGATGACCAGCTCGAAGAAAGTCTTCTGCTGCTTCTGAAAGAATCTTACGCACCGGACAGCGGTTCCCGTTATATTACGAAAGGTCTTTTATTCCGTATCTTCCGTATCTTAAGTACGCAGTATGACTTTTCTCTTTCCAAAGAGCAGAAGCAGACCATGAACTGGCTGATCTTTGAAGAGATTTCAGACTATATCCGGTTACATTATACAGATGTGACTATCCAGGATCTGGTCAATGAATTCCACTACCAGGAAGATTACTTTAACCGCCTGATCAAGCGGAAAACCGGTCTTACTTATTCTGCCTATGTCCAGCAGATACGATTGGAACGGGCAGAACATCTGCTTACTACTACTGATAAAAGTATTGAAGAGATCGCGAATGAGATTGGGTATCATAATAAAGGATATTTTTATAAATTATTCCAGGAAAAATATGGAGAAACCCCGGCCAGCTACCGGCGCCACTCCCGATAATTTTCAATTGGGGACGGGGTTTTTTTAAAAAAACCCCGTCCCCTACTTTTCCTTTATCACTCAATTACTCGTAATTATACACTAATTATAAAAGAACTTCTTTATCACTGATATAATTTTCTTTATGAAAATAGTTTGTTTTTTTAGTACACCCGCTCATCAATCACACGCTCCGTCACCGGAGTTACCTTATATTCCTGTTCACCGATTTTCACAGATGTCACCGTATCATCATACGCAAACATTTCTTCTTCCACATATAGAATCTGATCGACCTTTTCTTTCTTCTCCAGCTTTTTTATCACATCTTCCACGCGAGGACCATGTAATGGGTTACACTCTGCATCGCAGGCAATCTTTCCTGACAGCACATTCTTAAGACCATCATTCGTTGCATCGAATGACAGAACTAGGATATCGCCGTCCGGACCAACGGTCTTGCCTGCTGCTTCAATCGCCTCGATCGCGCCGGCTGCCTCATTGTCATTTTCACAATATACGACATTGATATTACTCTTTGCTTTGAGCATTGCTTCCATGGCATCCCGGCCTTTGTTTTTGGTGAATTCTCCGGTCTGGGTTGCTACGATATTCCAGCCATACTCTTTTGCTGCGGTTTCCAGTCCGTCGGTACGCCCAATCTGTGCAGACGCTCCTTCCGTTCCCTGGATGTGTGCGATATTAATCTCTTTCATTCCTTTTGCATCTGCATAAGCCTTTAGCCATGCACATACTTTCTCGCTCTCCATCTCAAAGTCTGAACCGATCCATGCTGTATACAGGCTGTCATCAGATACATCCACCATACGGTCCACCACGATAACCGGAATTCCCGCATCTTTTGCTTCCTTTAATACAACGTCCCACCCATCTTCCGTTACCGGCGCAAGTACGATATAGTCTACTTTTTCTTCGATAAATTCCCGGATTGCCGCAACCTGGTTCTCCTGCTTCTGTCCGGCGTTTTTTACAATCAGCTTATAACCATTCTCTTCACTGAATGTCATCTTCATGGAATCTGTATTTGCAAGTCTCCAGTCCGACTCTACCCCGACCTGGGAAAATCCAATCGTAATCTTTGCACTGGTATCCTCTTTTTTCTCAGTCTTTTCAGAAACGACTTTACCTATATCTTTGATATCACATCCAACTGTCAATGCCACTGCCATTGTGGTTGCTAATAATGCAGCGATTATTCTTCTCTTCATCTTTCGCATCCTCCTAGTCCTGCACTTTTTATCTATCATTTTATATGCACAAGCTTATCATAAGTAATATTCTTTATACAAGCCCCTACATCTTTTCATTTCTACTATTCATCCACGGGACCTGCCACTTGCCAAAACATCCGCAGGGAACTTCCAGTGGCAGTTCCCGCAGATAGCAGCTTCTATTGCGCATACTTTTATATAAAAAAGTTCTTCTACAATAGTGTGTCAATAACCACTGGCTATTATAACACCATTTATAGAAGAACTTCTCTGATATTTATAAAAATGATATATTCCGATATTCTAAATATCCCCGCGTCTGTTTCTGGACGCCTTCAGTCTTGTCATGGCACGGGCCATAGAAGCCTGTGACAGATAATACTCCTGAATGCTCTGCTTCTGACGAAGCTGTTCTTCGGCACGTTCCTTTGCTTCCTCTGCACGTTTTACATCGATGTCTTCCGGACGCTCTGCCGTATTGACCAGTACAGATGCACGGTTATTCACGATCTCGGCAAATCCTTTGGATACTGCTGCTGTTACCCACTCACCGTCAGGCTTTCTGAAACGCAGCTCTCCAATCTCCACTGCAATGACCATATTCTCATGATGAGCCAGGATACCTTTCTCCCCGTCGATCGTCGGGATGACCAGGTATTCACATTTGCCATCGTAGAAGACCTTATCCGTGGATATAATTTTCAATGAAAATGTGCTCATACTAAGCCACTCCTTCTGCCTTCGCCTTTTCGATCACGTCTTCGATCGTACCTACATTGAAGAATGCATTTTCCGGATATTCATCCATCTCGCCATCGATGATTGCTTTGAATCCGCGGACTGTTTCCTTAAGTGGAACATATTTTCCAGGAACACCTGTAAATGTCTCGGCAACTGAGAATGGCTGTGACAGGAATTTCTGGATCTTTCTTGCACGGGCTACTGTCAGTTTATCCTCTTCGGATAATTCTTCCATACCAAGGATTGCGATGATGTCCTGTAACTCTTTATACTTCTGCAGGATCTCCTGTACCTTACGTGCTACCTGGTAATGTTCCTCACCTACAACTGCAGGCTCCAGGATACGGGATGTAGAATCCAGTGGATCTACGGCCGGGTAGATACCCTGCTCAACGATCTTTCTGGAAAGTACGGTTGTCGCATCCAGATGTGAGAATGTTGTTGCAGGCGCCGGGTCAGTTAAGTCATCGGCTGGTACGTATACGGCCTGAACTGATGTTACAGATCCGTTCTTTGTAGAAGCGATACGTTCCTGAAGAGCACCCATTTCATTTGCCAGTGTCGGCTGATAACCTACGGCTGACGGCATACGTCCAAGCAGTGCGGATACCTCTGATCCTGCCTGTGTGAAACGGAAAATGTTATCAATGAAGAGAAGCACATTTTT
>ERZ826242.1517-NODE-1517-length-24776-cov-8.921565_pt1 | contig 24776 bp, 23 predicted proteins | sample MGYA00519871_ERZ826242 | MGnify/ENA primary metagenome ERZ826242 (study PRJEB31778, sample SAMEA3449226) | human gut metagenome | biome: human gut; feature: human-associated habitat; material: faeces | place: United Kingdom | collected 2010/2012 ...
AAACGAATATGGAATAGAATTTCAAATAATCACATCTTCTAATGTTTCAATAAACAAAAGAAGACTGGATAGTTCGTCTTTAGTAGTGGTGTGCAATGGAAGTAGATATAAAGATGATATAGAATCTTTTATTGAAGAGGCAGTGCAAAAAGAGGCTGAGATATGGCCGATAGCTATTAATAAAGAGGACAGACTTCCTGAAGGACCGATATCCAGAAAGCAGAGTTATGATGTATGGGAACAACTGCGTCGTAGAAACTTAGATAAATCGCAAATTTCAACCATTGCATTATCCTTTTCCAGGAAAATAATTGCCAGAGTACTTCCTACATTATATAATGAAAATGGAGAAATTTTTATAAGTCATAGAAGACTTGATGGTGAAGATATTGCTGCGAAAATTTATGACAGGCTTAAAATGCAGGCAGAAAGCATGACGCCATTTAGAGATGTAGCCAGAATAAATGTTGGAGAAGAAGCGCAGCCGGTAATTGATGAGGCAATGAAGGACTGTGAAATATTTATATTTGTACATACTCCAAAAGCGGCAGAGTCTGAATGGATTTTAAAAGAACTTCTTTTTGCGATGCTAAGATGTATTCCTGTTTTATGGATTCAGATTGATGACGCAGATGAAAAGAAGTTAAAAATAAAACCATCTGAAAAGCCTCACTTACAATATAAATCTGAAAATTTTATAGAGGAAAAAGATTTAATTGAAATAGCGGATGAAATCTTAGATAAATCATTTAGATTGATTATGGAAAACTCCAATAGAGTATTCGATTATATAAAGTCAATTGAAAGTTTGTTTGGTTCTAGGATAATCTGCGAACATCAGGACAAAATGATTTATCGTATATCGATGGAAAGAAAAGGGTATCATTATCCGCAAAGGACAATAGAACAATATTTTAAAGTATTTGGAAGAATGCCTACAGACACAGATCTTGTAGATTTGAATCCGCTAAAAGAAAATGAAAAATTAGATTCTGTTGTTGCTCTTTCGAATAAAACTCTTAATTTTGCTGAAAAGCATGGAATTATAATGGATTCTATAGAAGACTTTTATTATTATTGGAACGAGTATATTGAAGGAAAGAAGGAAAAAATAAAATTGAACAGAGGAGAAATTGTTATATCAGGAGCTTTTCCGGACTGTGATGAAATTTATAAGCAATGTTTGACAGATGCGCTTGTCATATTTTCAAAGGCTATTATACGTGAGGGATATATATTAACTTTTGGCGCACATCCAACATTTCAGGAATTATTTTTTGAAACTGCAAGAAAAACTAATACGCATGATGCAAAGAATTCTCTTAAAATGTTTATATCTAACTGGTTTATGGAAAGACAACTGGACAAAGAAGAATATTACAAGATGAATTGTCACCTGTTCAAAACGGAGAAGAAAGAAGATTTAAATAAAAGTTTACAGATAATGCGCAGGAAAATGATACAGCGTAGAGAAGTAAAAGCTTTAGTATGTTTAGGTGGGAAAATCAAGAAAAATAAAGAGGAAGAGGGAATTAGAGAGGAAATTGAACTGGCAAGAGCTTATGACATTCCTGTTTTTATTGTTGGAACTGTTGGAGGATGTTCTGCCGAAGTTGCAATTGAGTATCAGAAAAGTGGATGGAAGAATTTGAATGATGCTTCAGACGAAATAAATGAAGAATTTTTAAATAGCATTGATTATTTTGGGCTGGTGCGTACTATGCTCAAGCTTGTGGAAGATAAATAAAATTTTTTAACAACATGTTTAAAGGAGAAGTACGAGTTAATATGGGTAAAAAAATTTTTGTTTCATATAAATATGCCGATGATCATGTAGAAAATTTGTCCATATATGAAAATTCAACAGTGCGTGATTATATTACAAAATTTGAAGAAATTTTAGATTCATCTGATAATATTTATAAAGGAGAAAGCGATGGTGAGGATTTAAGTAAATTATCAGATGACACTATATGGGAAAAACTGAAAGATAGGATATATGATAGTTCGGTAACAGTAATATTTATATCACCAGAAATGAAAGAGGTATGGAAAGAAGAAAAGGATCAATGGATTCCATGGGAAATTTCGTATTCATTAAAGGAGACCTCTCGAAAAAATAAAAATGGAGACCCTGTTACCAGTAAAAGCAATGCAATGTTAGCAGTTGTATTACCTGATGAAAATGGTTCATATTCTTATTATCTGGAAAAAAAGCAATGCTGTGAGAATGGCTGTACAATGCATTGTACAAATAAGTTGTTTTCTATAATCAGGAAAAATAAATTCAATTTAAAAGAAGCAACAAAAAAAGAATGTGAAACAGGTTCTGTTATCTGGTATGGTGAATGTAGCTATATTAAAGCAGTCAAATGGGATGCATTTATTAATAATTATAGCGTACATATAGAAAAAGCTTGTGAAAGACAGGATAACATTGATAATTACGAAATATGTAAAGAAGTATGATGAGTGTTTATTGCCCAAAATAATATAGGAGCACTTTATCTGTAAAAAGACGTCGAAATAAATCAATAAGATTTATTCCGGCGTTCTTTTATTGAAAAAAATCTATACCCAAGGAGGACTCCCAAATGACAAACTTAAATTCCCTTTTCCTGTCCCAGGCCTACAAGGACTGCTGGGACGATTATAACAGATCTTTAAAACTCCGCAGCTTCCCACGTTGGGACTACGTGATTCTGACTGCTTCCAATGAACAGCAGGCAGAAGGCTTCCGTAAACAGATTGCGGACAGGCAGAATTTCCTGCCGAGAGGCACGAAGTTTATTGCCATCCCGGACCGTGATGGCAGGCGTGTCGGATCCGGCGGGGCTACGCTGGAGGTTCTGAGATATCTTCATGAACAGGAAGGATCTTTTGACAGCCTTCGTGTGCTGGTGATTCATTCAGGCGGGGACAGTAAGCGTGTTCCTCAGTATTCTGCGCTGGGTAAGCTTTTTTCGCCGGTGCCTCATGAATTACCCAATGGACGTAGTTCCACTTTATTTGATGAATTCATGATATGCATGAGTTCTGTTCCTTCGCGGATTCGTGAAGGGATGGTGTTGCTGTCGGGAGATGTACTGCTTTTATTTAATCCTCTTCAGATTGACTACAACAATGTGGGTGCAGCTGCCATATCCTTTAAGGAAAACGTAGAGACCGGCAAGAACCATGGTGTTTATCTGAATGGACCGGACGGAAATGTGAAGTGCTGTCTGCAGAAGAAATCTGTGGAGGTCCTGCGGGAAGCAGGAGCAGTCAATGAATCCGGTTGTGTGGATATTGATACCGGGGCACTGATCTTTAGTACTGACATTATGAAATCTTTATATTCACTGATTGAAACAGACGCGGACTATGACAGAAATGTCAATGAGAGAACGCGTCTTTCTCTTTACGCTGATTTTCTTTATCCTCTGGCTTCGGATTCTACGCTGGAGGATTTTTACAGGGAGAAGCCGGAGGGTGAATTCTGTCCGGAACTGACGGCTGCCAGAACCCGTGTGTGGGAGGTGCTGCGTCCCTACAGGATGAAGCTTCTGCGTCTGGCACCTGCGAAGTTTATTCATTTTGGAACGACCAGGGAGATACTGGAGTTGATGAACGGAGGTGTGGATGAGTACCATTATCTGGGATGGAGCCGGAAAGTGGGCAGCAGTATCCGCAGTGATGTGTCTGGCTATAACAGTGTACTGAGCAGCAGGGCATCTGTTGGGAAGGACTGTTATCTGGAGGTTTCTTATGTGCATGGAAATTCCAGGATTGGCAGCCACAGTGTGCTCTCTTACATAGATGTGCAGGATCAGGTTATTCCTGATAATGTTGTCCTCCATGGGCTGAAGCAGAGAAACGGCAAATTTATTGTTCGTATTTTTGGTGTAAATGATAATCCTAAGGAGAACCGACTGTTTGGCAGGGATCTGGATGAACTGGAAGATACACTTGGAGTGAGATTCTGGGAGGAGAACGGACAGGCACATACCTTGTGGTCTGCTGCGCTGTATCAGGAGGCAGATACGATCCGGGAGGCAACAGATGCGGCACTGGAACTTTATGAGATTGTCACAGGAGGGAAAGATTTTGACAGATCTTTATGGACTGCAGCTTCCCACAAGTCTCTTTGCGCCGGATTTAATGAGGCGGATCCGGATGCTATCATAGCGTGGAATAAGCGGATGGCAGATCTGGTAACTATGGACGGGATTGCAAAGGCAATCAGAGATCAGGTTCCTGCAGGGAGTATAAGAAAGCTGCAGTCTCTGACAAAGATTCAGAAGGAATGGCTGAGAAAGCGTCTGAGAAAAGCAGATTTCGGTGAAAAAATGCGTCTGCATTATTATTTGGGAGTGATCCTTGAGGATGAGAATGAGGTGCAGGAATGTTTCCGCATTATTCAGTCAGAGGTTCTGGAAGCGACGATCAAAAGCCTTGCTTATAATGAACAGGCAAGGATTGTCACAGATCATCATACAGTCAGGCTGCCGCTTCGTGTGAACTGGGGAGGTGGCTGGAGTGATACGCCGCCCTATTGTAATGAAAAGGGCGGGACTGTATTAAATGCCGCTATTCTTTTGAACGGGGAGAAGCCGGTAGAGGTGACACTGGAGAGGATTCCTGAGCAGAAGGTTGTTTTTGACAGCCGGGATATGGATGTTCATGGAGAGTTTGACACGATTGAGCCTTTGCAGGCCACAGGTGACCCTTATGATCCATTTGCCCTGCAGAAGGCTTGTCTTCTTGCCTGTGGGATCATTCCCAGGGAGGGACATACTCTGGGTGAAATACTGGAACGTCTTGGCAGTGGTTTTGTTATGCATTCTGAGGTAACAAATGTTCCCAAAGGTTCCGGTCTTGGCACCTCATCTATTCTTTCGGCAGCCTGTGTGAAGGCAGTGTTTGAATTTATGGGAATCGCATATACAGAAGAAGATTTATATGCCCATGTACTGGCAATGGAGCAGATCATGTCTACAGGAGGCGGATGGCAGGATCAGGTCGGAGGTATTACATCTGGTCTTAAATATATTACCTCCATGCCTGGGCTTCAACAGCAGCTTCAGGTAGCACACATAGAGCTTTCACCGCAGACAAAGAAGGAACTGGATGAGAGATTTGTCCTGATCTATACAGGGCAGAGGCGTCTGGCGAGAAATCTTCTCTGTGATGTGGTGGGACGCTATGTGGGCAATGAACCGGACAGTCTGTTTGCGTTGGAGGAGATCCAGAAAACAGCAGTACTGATGCGCTTTGAACTGGAGCGTGGAAACGTAGACGGTTTTGCAAAGCTTCTGGATTATCACTGGGAACTGAGCAAGAAAATAGATGCCGGAAGCAGTAATACTTTGATTGAGCAGATTTTCAGCAGTATTGAGGAACTGGTGGACGGAAAGCTGGTATGTGGTGCCGGTGGTGGTGGTTTCCTTCAGGTGATATTGAAAAAGGGTGTGACAAGGCAGATGGTGGAAGAACGTTTGAAAGAAGTATTTATGGACAGCCTTGTTGGCGTAGCTGACTGTAATCTTGTATGGGAATAGAAATTCCAAAGGAAAAAGCAGATCAGTGCATAATTGAAAAAGCTGATAAACTGAGTGCTTATCTTATCAAATAGAATAGATTGCTGCACAATCATACTTATTCCTGTATCTTTCAAATGCGGAGATACAGGAGTAATTTACAGGCTCTCTTTCTTGTCCATCCGGCAGCGTTTATCCAGGTGGCGGTTGATCAGAAGCAGGAATACAATTGTTGAGAGGACAGAAGAGATTCCGTCAGCAACAGGTTCTGCGAAAAAAGCCGCTTTTGCACCAAAGAAAGAAGGCAGGACAGCTGCACTGATCACAAAAAGAGATTTTCTGGTAACGGAGAGCGCAAGTCCTGTCTTTGGACATTCCAGGGCAGTCAGCCCGTCTACAAAGACATACTGGAAGCTTAGCGGAATGATCATCAGTGTATAGGTACGGATGACCCAGACAGAGAATCTGATATACTGTGGATCAGTGGTAAACAGAAGAACAAAGTACCGGGGAATAAACCGGGAGAGAAGGAACATGATGGTGGTAAAGATAAGCATTACTCCCAGAATGTTCCTTTCTGCGTCCTTGACCCTGTTTACGCATCTGGCACCGTAATTGTAGCTCAGGATTGCCTGTGTACCTCCGCTGATCCCGATCATAGGTGAGGTGATCAGAAGCAGATAGCTTTGAGCAATGGTGGCACAGGTGATCAGCATATCGCCCTGGGAAGCACCACCATATTTCTGGAGCACTGTATTCATAAAGATCAGGATCAGGCTGTCTGTGGCCAGGATCAGAAAAGGAGAAAATCCCAGGGAAAGGATTTTCCTTATGACTTTTAAGTTGTACTGTCCGAAGGTAATCTTTACAGGAACCTTTTTTCCCAATAAGAAGGTCATTGCAAAGATGCAGGAGAGTATCTGCGAAATAACGGTTGCAATGGCAGCACCGGAAATTCCCATATGAAAACCAAAAATAAAAATCGGGTCTGACAGGATGTTACATCCTGCGCCGATCAGTACGGTAAACATTCCCACAAGGGGGAATCCCTGACAGTTGATAAAGTAATTAAGCCCTGTAGCCATCAGTGCGAAAAAGGTACCTGTTGTATAAATAGTCAGGTAGGTATTGGCAAAGGGAAAAGTAGCCCCACTTGCGCCAAACAACATAAGCAGCTTATCTTTTAGCAGAAGAAAGCTGACAGTCAGCAGAACAGAAAAAACACTGAGCATCAGAAAAGAATTTGCCAGTACCTGTTCTGCTTTTTTGTGATTCTTTTCGCCCATTCGGATTCCCATGGTAATGGAACCTCCGATTCCTACCAGGGTGCCAAAAGAAGTGAGGAGTGTAACGATAGGACCGCATATGCCTGCACCTGCAAGAGCCAGTGCGCCATTTTCGGAAATATGTCCGATATACATCCTGTCAATAATACTGTAAAGTACATTGACAAATTGCGCGGTCATAGAAGGGATGGCAAGCTGGAGCACCAGAGTGCGTACGGGTGCCTTGCCAAGATTTGCTGTTGTGTTCATTTTAATTTTCCTCATCCATTCGACAGGGACTGCCGCACTTGCATGTGCAGCAGCCCCTGTATATTAATCATTGTCAATTTTAACAGATATGGACAGAAAAAGCTATGATTTTTGAGATATTGTCCTTGTAAAAGATATTGAGAATAGCCTCTCGGGGTCCTCTCGGGGTCAGACCCCATGAAATTTCAGAGCAGTGAGAAAACTGAGATCAGAGCCAACAGAGGAGCACCTGTGGGAGACGGTCTTGCTTTATTCTGGTGTGCGCTTTAAAACCTATTCCGGCTTACCCTTTACCTATGAAATACGAAAAGGCAGAAGCGGCGAATACACAAAGGAACTGTGGATCGATCGCCGAGAAAAGAGTAAAAGCTTGGCGTGGAGTTCGGTGTTGCTGGCACTGAACAATATAAAAAAGGTAGGAGAAGTGGTAAACCGCCCGAAAGCTCTGGGGGATATCCGGGGAGTGACTTATATTTACGGGATGTTCTATCGGTTCGGACTGATCGACATGCCAGATGAAGTGAAGCAGAAGATGGGCCATCCGAAAGGCCGCAAAAAATAGGTTGCTATGTACAAAAGTGTGCGGTAATATGTGCCGTAACTGAGGAAATGAATCTCAGTTGGGAAGGATGGTAGCATTATAGAAAAATTGAAGGAGCTGCTGGAAGACTACATTAAGAAAACGAAACCAGAGTATTACCCGCCAGTAGAGAATCTGCTGGATCTGATTTACGAACATTACACGGAGAATAATCCAGTAGAAAAAACACAGTTGTCGGAAAAGCAGCAAAGGCCAAGGAAAAAGAACTGGAAGAGTGGCTGCGAGGACTGGGTGGAATGGATAGGCTCGTAGATGACTATGTCGGTGATAAGATTCCTCTCTGGGAGAAGATCATGGACCGGCAGGGAACGGTGTGCTGTGCATGGGAGAAGACTGCTTTTGAGGAAGGTCTGAAAGTCGGAATTCGGCTCATGATGGAAGTATACGGCATGTAACATATAGTTCGTAACGGAAATAAAATGAACTCCTGAAGTTCAAAAAAGCCCTCGCTTGTTACGGCGAGGGCGTGTGTCTTTATTTTTCAGGCTTTTTAGCTTTCTTCTTCGGTGCGATTTTATGACCAGAGTAGATCGCCATACCTATGCAGATCAGAGAGCCACAAGCGAAATACTTGTGAGCCTGCATCAGCTTCTTGCAGCCTGTGTAGAAGCATCCTGCCATACAGGCAAGTGCGCCAAGTGACCAATATTTATGTGCTTTCATTTTGTGTCCTCCTTATCTTCTTTCCGTATTCTGAGCAATTCTGCTATTTCGGTATTTGTTGCCAGCCGTACTGCTAAGCGATCGTTATATGCCACGGCACCGCAATCAGGGCAACGATCTGGGAGCTGCTCCGCAGAGAAGCAGTAGCGGCAGACATTGCAGTAATAGTAGTTCACATCATCTCACCTCGCTATTCTTCATGGAATCTTTCAGAAAATCATTGTGAAGTTCGGGAAGAAAAGGAAGCTGATATCCTTTTGCCGCGAGGATGTTTAGCTTGAAATCCACGAAGTGTGTTTCAATTTCATTTTTCCGGGCAATTTCAACAGAGGTGAGCACATCACTATGTGTGTAGAGAAATTCCTGAATAAGTTCCTGATACTTCATCGCTCGGTACGCTACAGATGCGTTGGATGACATATTCGCCTCCATATGAATCCGGTCAGCATTGAATTCGTAATAGCCAATTGGTTTGAGAATATCATCGTCAGACAGGAGCAGTTCGGAGGCGAAGATATTTGCTCTTCGTTCTGCCTTGGAGTTATCCAAGCTATAAAAATAAGTGTCCTGAAATGTCTGACCAGAGCTGGCATGCTTCCGGTCAAACAGTGCGTGTCCCAGTTCATGAGCCAGAGCAGATATACGCTGGGCGGCTGTGCAATTCGGATTGATGCCGATATATTCGCAGTTCAGCAAGACTGTATAGTAACCCAGAAGGTCGTGGCAAAAACGGATGTCTTTCAATTTGATAGCCCGTTGTGAGATAATCTCTTCTGGATTACGGGTCTTATAGCGGCGAACCACAGCATCGGCAGTATCAATTATGCGTGTGTTCAAAGTAGACTCCTTTCCTCCGGAGTAAATGTGACTCTTTACCGCAGATATTTTTTGGGAGTGAATTTCTTCGCATCAGCTTTTGCATCGAGGAAAAGTGCTTCCATTTCTTTGATAAATGCCGCTTGATCTTCTTCGGACAGCTCGCCGCCTGCAAAAAGGGCAGAAGTCTGTTCTTTTATTTTTTTCGCTTGCGCTACACCGCGGGAGCCATACTTCTTTCGGACGTCAGCGTAGAATTGGTCATCGCTGAGTTCTTGCTGGAAAGTGGCCTCATCCATAAAATAATCAGTGGTGACACCAAGAGCTGCAGCAATCTTCTGGATTGCCTCTACGCTTGGTTCACGCTGGTTGGATTCAATATAGCGGATCGCGCGGTCTGACATAGAAGCCCGACGTGCCAGTTCAGCCATACTCATGTGCTGGGCGGTGCGGAGGGCTTTTATTTTATCTCCGTTAGTTGCGTCAGGAGCCAGAGTAGTGGCGGCCTCTGCCTTGGCATCCTGTGTGTTAAGTGAACTGGTTTCAAAGTTCGTTTCTTTTTTCATGTCATGCCTCCATGTGGGATAACCTGTTGTTTGTTGGAGGGAAAGTACCAACAGTTACAACATAATTTTGTAAAGCTACTTGACAAGGAACAGCTGTTCCTATATACTGAGAACAAAAGTTCGGGAACTATTGTTCCTATAATACAATAGAAGGTTGTAGAAGTCAAGAGGTGATAGCAGAAGATTTCCTATTATCTGGTTGATAGAAGTTTCTAAAATAGAAACTGATAAAATAAATAAAAAGAAACTATTGAAATAATTACAAAGAAACACTATAATGTATCTATAAAGATTGGAGGGATATTGATGAGCTTAATTTATAATCCACCAGAAATAAGCATAGGACAGGTTATAAGGCAACTGAGAGAAAAAAAGGGGTACTCTGCTACATCATTTGCTGAAGAACTGGAATGGAGTAAATCGCTTCTTAGCAAAGTTGAGAACGGAAATAGATCTGTTAGTGTGGAAGAACTTTATAAGATTGCCTGTGTTTTAGGGGAGCCTATAGAAAAATTCTTTCCTGAGATTACGTCTGTAGAATCAGATGATGATAGGGAACTGATTAGTGTTTACGTTGATGACATTCGTAACCTATATTACGAAATCAGCAAATTAGGAGAAAATAGTATTCCCGTTGATATGGAGCAGGAGGCATCTCGCTTATTACAAAGAGATATTCCAGCAGCTATTTATCGCTTTTTAAAGGTGAATCCAAATCGAGTTTCCATAAAAGGAACACTGAAACGAGGTCCCCATTTTATTCCTAGAATAGAAATTCATTTTCTTGATCGAAATAGAAACAAAATTGACTGGTTCTATATTGTAATTTCTTTTAAAGATAAGCTTAAGCATATCTATGTTTCTCTCGTGCAGTCTACAGACATAAGATATCGTGCTGATTGCGAACCGGTAGAACAGGCTGTTCAGCTTGATGCAGTTAAAGATTTTGTGAACGATTTTTTGGATGCACAATACGGAGTAGAGTGGAAAGGTGAAACATCATACAATGTGTTCTTAGATGAAAATGGTTGTGCCTCTGAAAATGGAAGCATTGTTTCAAGAGGATACATACCAGTTTCTCCGCCCGATGAATATGATGTGTGGATGGGACATATTGAGGATAGCATGAAGGGTTTTATAATAGAAAACCGTGATGGATTTAAAATGGCTAGTGGAGCGATTCCTGAATATGTGGTCAATTTTGCAAGAGATAATGGATTGGATGATACAGAATATAGTTCATTTGATTGCATAGATGATGACTTAGAATCGATGTTTGAAATGCTGCAAATTTTGACTGAAGCGGTTGAAAATAGGAGTTTCATAAATTGGAAAAAGGAACTCCTGACAAGTGGGATGGTCGATTTTTCAGGCAAAACAGATTGCTCTGGCTTGGGGTGGATTCACCGGCTTGTCGAAGAGTATGCATTATCTGAGAACATTGAAGATGAGGAAAAGGCAAAATATGAAGCTGTCCTTATGATTTGCTATTTACTGGATATTTCTGAAGATCCGAAAACTGTTATTGAGGAATTAAAACAGCAATTAGACTGGGATGACACGAAAGTTGATGAAGAACTTTATAAATCAGCAAGGGAACGTGGCATGGAAACTGGTATGGTAATGCAAAAATATATGTCCAGCAATCCACAGCGAAAATTGAAAGTTATGGCTGATCAGGGTTATAAATGTGAAGTAGATCCTACACATAAGACTTTTCAGGATAAAAATGGGTATCCATATATGGAAATCCATCATTTGATTCCTCTTAGCGCACAGGATAAGTTTAAGAAAGATTTAAATGTGGAAGCTAACATGGTATGTGTGTGTCCAATGTGCAACAGAAAACTTGCTCATGCATCAGAAGATGAGGTAGAAGATATAGTAGTTCCGCTGTATTATTCACATAAGGAAAAATTGAAAGAAGCGGGATTTGATATTAGTTTGCGTCAGTTACTGGAGTTTTACTAATGAATGAAATGATTGGCTATAGTGGAAGGAGATGGTAGGAGTGATTTCTAAGTGTGGAATTTACACATCGCAAGGAAAGCGAGTGCTGCTTGCAACTCGTGCGGTTGTTAACGGCCGTAAGGCTGTGGCCTATGTGAAGAACGGGCAACTGCAGGGATATGAGTATCTGGATGATTTTAACGAACAGTGTTATTCTGGTCCATACATGACCTTTGAAGACAAAAAGGAACAGTTCAGGATATGACTGTTCCAGTAATAGCTTGACTCACCGCAGGACGTGTGAGCCAGCATGATTGTATTTACACCTGCCTGTAGGTGCTGCTCGAATACGCTGGAAAGTGTAATATGCGTAGTAAGCCGAGGTAGACTTGGGATGACCTTAGTATAAGGTACCCTGGTCTGCCTCGGCTTTTTTATTATCCGGATTTACAAAAATAAGATTCGGAACATCTTTACAGTACGCAGGTGTCTAAAAAATATGGCATGGCTGGTTATTACTAATCAACAAAATCTAAGTCAGCAGAGGTTCAATTAGATTTTGCGGATATTATGGTAGATGCTGTATGGCATAATGCATAAAATAGCGACTTGTTTCGTTACTGTTCACACACCACTATCCCGCGAGGTGTTTTGGCATAAATATGCCAAAATCCCGAGACATACCGCGCGACTTTATGCGATTAGCATAAAGTCTGTGCATCGCGTAGCGTGTTACTGGGCACGGAGTGAACAGTAACCTTGTTTCTGCTTTATCTTACAAAATTTGTCAAACTCTATTTACTCATTGTGTTTTATATGATATAGTAAAAATTACCACAAATCGTGGTGAAATGATAAATAGAGAATAAGCAATAGGAGGTGTGCCAGAAAATAGTTAGTTGACCGTTCTATCCAACAAGAGTTTGGATGATGAACAACGTACTTATTACATATTTAGTAAAGTTTATTTTTATTTGGATCAATCGCGACTAGAATTTGAAACGGACAGTCGCAATATAGATGCTGTTTACTAGTATGTAGGGTTGAAGTGCGCTTGTTCGTAGGTTGAAATTAACTATCAATCTGGTACACACCGGTATATATATAGACAGTTGGATCTATAAGGCCGGAGTAAATAAAGAGACAAGTTTCGCAGAGTTCGACACACTTGTAACTTTATTTGCTCCGGTCTTTTTGGCGTTTTAAGGGCAAAAGGGATGCAAGTACTTGTTTTCGACAAAAAGTAGTAGTGAACCTACTGATTTCAGGTCGAATTATGCAGTGAGTCCACATGTCGAAAATGACATAAAAAGGATATTATAAAGTAGGAAACTTACACAGGAGAGGAGGTGGATTGAGTGACTGAAGAAGAAAAGCGTTTTCATGAGGAAGTAGCCGGCCGATTGTTTGAAATGCGGGATGCGGCAGGAATGACACAAGAGAAACTAGCGGAAAAGGCAGGAGTTCAGAGCAACTCAATCCACCGATACGAAGTAGCCGACCGGAGAATAGGTCTTTATACTGCTGTAAAGGTGGCAGATGCTCTTAATACGACTGTAGAGAAGTTGATTCCAGAGGAGTACATACACAAAACTGAAAAGACAGATATTGAAAGAGAAGCAGAAGATGTATTCCACCAGCTATCACCAGAAGATCAAAAAATGCTCCTTCGACAGATGAAGGGGCTGCTGGCAGTACCAGCGTAAACCGTGCAGTAGAAGGTTACTGTGCGGTTTTTATTTTGTCATTGGCGGTCCTCCATGCCAATTATTTTTGAATTTCTACCAAATGGTAGAGCTGGAAACATATCTTCAACAGTCTGGTTGAGGAAAGCTCCCAGTCATTTTGTTATCATATAATCAGTCCAAGGGACAAGCCCACAGAGTCAAATGAAAGCATCTGTCGGCAAGCCCCGGACAAATAAAAAAATATCGTAAGCCCGATTCTAGAGCAGGCGAAGGATACCATAGCAGAACTTCACAGAACAGCGATTTATTTGCTGGCTGTGGAGGTGTGCGGTTGGGATTATTCCTGCTGTTTCTGGAATCGGGCTTTTGTGTTTTATGGCCCTACCAAATGGCTCAGCGTTTCATCAGCATCCTGTTTCGGTATCTTTCCCTTTCAGAGTCCGGGGGAAAGGACAAAACAATGATGATGAACATGATGACTGGAGCAGTTGCAATCAATGGTGGCGTTGGTGTGATGGAGGTTCGCCAGCCGATAGCAAAGAACGTGGTTCAGGCGGCAGAACAGATGGCTGCGGATCTTGCAGTAAACGCACATATCACCCTGCGCGAGCTGAAGACAAAGATTGACACCGTGGTGGAAAAGAAGCTCCCGACCTTTAAGACCCTTATGGAAAAGGAGCCGGTGGCAGTGGCACAGACAATGGTAAATGGAGCAAAGCTGACTGCGTATGAGAACGGCTACGCGGTGTATGAGGTAGATGGCTCCCATACAGTCATGGCGGTGGATCGCTGCAACGATTACCGCTATGACTTTACGGATGGGACCTACGAGGTGATCCCGGCAGAAGCATTCGAGGATGTTGAGTGGAGTGTCCGTCTGCTGATGGAAGGTGAGCGTCGGATGGAGCATAACCTGAATAAGCGTGTGGCAGATTCAGAAAATGTTTCTCTGGAATGTGACGGCTCCGACTGGTCTGTGGCCGTTATGGTGGATTTTCTGGATGAAGACAATGCCGAGATGCTGGCCGACAGGGAACTTCGCCGTCTGTACGCTGCCATGAGCAAGCTCACAGAGCGTCAGACCGAGGTGATCCAGCTTTATTTCTATAAAGGTATGACGCTGCAGGAGATTGCAGAGGAGCTGGGGATAACAAAACCGGCTGTCCATTATGCAATGAAGGGTGCTCTCAAAAAAATGAGAAAAAGTTTTTGAAGAACTACTTAACTTTTGCCCCAAAACGGTGGTCTTTATGAGAGGGCCACCTCTCAAGTACATCGACAGGAGGAAAAACCTATGAATGCAAAAAGCATGAATAAGGCGAATGTAACAGCCAAGATAGAGGGTTCTAAGGAGGCTCGTCCGCCCGGCGGTTTCCCGCTGGCATCGGCAACGAAGAAGATTTTTATCTGCTCGCCGTACCGACCAACAGCAAATGACCCGCCGTGCAGGAAGGCACAGCTGGAGGCAAACATCCAAAGGGCAAAGACGGCCTGCAGGATTCTTGCCACAATGGGAGTCCTGCCACTGGCTCCGCATCTGTATTTTACTCAGTTCCTAAAGGATGAGGATGCACAGGAGCGTGCAACAGGAATCCGATTTGGAATGGAGTGGCTGGAAGCGGCGGATGAAGTGTGGGTGTTCGGCGAAACCATATCCGAGGGGATGGCGGCGGAGATCAAGAGAGCATATGAGCTGAAGAAGCCCGTTTGCAATCTCCCGGAGCCGGGACGCATGGTTGAGCTGCTTTTGAAGAGGCTTTCCGAGCAGTATCACATACCAATGGAAGATAAAACTGAAGAGCAGCAGGAAGCTGCAGAAAGTGAGGAAGACAATGAAGAATAAGAACGAGAAGAGCATGACTCTGGAGGAAATGATCAGCGAGATGCTGAAGGACGCCAAGGTGGTAAAGGTTCCGCTTCCTGCCAAGGCAGAGGAAAAAACGGAAACTCAGGAGCAGGATAAGCCGATGCCGGCACGCCCGTCTGGTGTTCCGTTCCTTTCGCTCAGCATCAAGAACCTGCATGTCCACATGGATGAGCGCATGACCTCTTACAACTACGGCTTCGGTCAGGAGCCGGATGCAGAGGCAGACGACCCGGCAGAGGACATCGACTTCGATGAGATGCTGGCTCGCATCCACAAGGAAACCGGTCTGTGCGAGAAGGTCATTCTGGCAGTCCTGAAGGCACAGGCCGATTATCTGGATGACCTGTGGGGGGATGAGGAAGAAACCGGAGAGGAGGCAAACGCATGATGGACGAACTGAATGCTTTGAACGCTCCGAAAAAAGTCGTGGACGGTCTGGTCGAGGTCTTTGACGGTCTGGCGCAGATGTTTGCCGGCGTATCCGAGCAGCTGGATATGCTGGCGGCAAATGCAAAGACGGAGGACGAGCTGGAGCTTCCGGTGGCAGAGCAGCCGGTACTGCCTGTAACAGAAAAGAAAGGCCCGGCGGTTTCGCATCCCCGTAAGAAGCCGGTCAAGAAAACCAAAAAGGTGGAAGAGACGGCTACTTCGGCCATCGAGGAAGCCGCAGAGGTGCCTGTGGTAGAAGATTCTGGCGAGGCAGAGGAAGCAGTGAACTCCGAGAGTTCAGAAGCCGCAGAGAGTGAGCATCCGGTGGATGATGCGGATGCGCTGCCGTGGGAAGAAGATACCGGTCAGAAAGAAGCACCGTCCGATAAAACCACGGACAAGGACACACCTGCTGCCAAAGCAGAAACACAGTCTGCAGTGACGATCACCAAGGACGAGATCACGGCGGTCATTGTCGCCAAGATCAAGAAGAAGCGTGATAACAACGAGAAGATCGGTCAGCTTCTGAAGACCTACGGTGTGGCCCAGCTGTCTGACCTGCCTGCAGAGAAGTACGAAGCATTTCTGGCAGATGTCTCCCAGATTTAAGGGAGGTCATCATGCCGGAGGTACATGCAATCCTTTCTGCTTCCAGTTCGAAGAGGTGGCTGAATTGCACGCCATCTGCAAGGCTGGAGCAGAACTTTCCAAATGAATCCTCGGTGTATGCCGAGGAGGGAACAGCCGCCCATGCGCTGGGCGAGTACAAGCTGCGGAAATATCTGCATGAACGGGTGAAGCGCCCTACCTCCGAGTACGAGGATGAGGAGATGGAAGCGAACACCGATATCTATGCGGAGTTCATCATTTCCACGGTGGAACGCATCAAGGAGACCTGTCCGCATCCGCTGGTCATGGTGGAGGAGCGGCTGGATTACAGCTACTTGGTTCCATCTGGCTTTGGTACCGGCGACTGCGTGGTCATCGCAGATGGGACGCTGTATGTCATGGACTACAAGAACGGCAAGGGCGTGTTCGTAAACTGTGACCATAATCCGCAGATGATGCTGTACGCCTTGGGTGCTTACCATGCCTACGGATATCTGTACAGCATCAAAAAGGTGTCCATGACCATTATCCAGCCGAGACTGGAAAATATCTCAACGTTTGAATGCAGTGTGGAGGAACTGCTGGACTGGGCAGAGACCTATATCAGACCGAGGGCAAAGCTGGCCTTTGAAGGAAAAGGCGAGCAGGTTCCCGGGGACTGGTGCCGGTTCTGCCGTGCCAGAACTTCCTGCAAAGCCTGTGCCGATGAAGCAATGGCTCTGGTGCAAGAAGAGTTTCTGGATCTGGATGCCGGCGTGCTGGAGGATGAAACCGAGGAAACAGATGCAACAGCATCCTTTGACCCGGACACCTCCGTGCCGACCTTCAAATCTCCGGCACTGCTTTCCAAGACAGACATTGAGAAGATGCTGCCGACCCTGAATCGTATCGAATCCTGGATCGAAGCTATCTTTGCCTATGTCAGTTCCGGGAACGACATTGAGGTCAGACCCTGTGAAGTAAATCTAAAAAATCTATAAGATTGGAAGAATAGAGAACAAAGAGAAGAGAAAATATAGATAAGTGCCTCAAATAATGGTAGAGGTATTATAGCAGGAATTCTGCTGTTTTACACTATGCCATGTATTGAGGCACTTACCTATTTATGATTACATAAGAGTTGTTTTCGGATTTCATCTGCAGTAAATCCTTTTTGATATAATTGATCTAGTAGTTGCTTGAGATCTTCTTTAGGTTGATGATTTTTTATAATGTTGTCAGCAATGTGGTAATGCCTGGAGACTTCAGTTGTTACAGCTGAACTGTTTTCTGTTTTCAGGTAGTATATAATGTTTCGGTGAGTTTCTAGTAATTCGGTAATTTCACCATCATCAACTTTATCCCAGGAAATTAAAATGTATTTATTAGAAAAATCAGATAATGCTAAAACAAAATTGATTAAAAAAGGATTGCCGGAAAGTTCGGCAATTTTTTTATGGAATTCTATATCATATTCAGGAACTTGAGAAGAATCAGTTCGTGAGTATGTTTTCATTTGTTCTATACAGTGTTCTAAAAAAGAAATATCTTCTGAGGGTATAGTCTTTTGTATAGCTAATTGTGCTGCTTTTATTTCTAAAGCCTCTCTGATTTCACTGATATCAGTAAATGTAATATTATAGATGGTTATGATTGTGCGAAGGGCTTCGGAGAAGCTTTTTTTTGCATCTCCAATAATTGTGTAGCCAGAACCTTGTGAACTAGTAACCAAGCCGTTGCTCTTTAGAGCTTGTAATGCATCGCGCACAGATGAACGGCTCACGCCCAATTGTTCCGCCAGCTGTAGTTCTGTAGGCAGTCTATCGCCAATTTTTAAATTGTGTAACTCCAACTGATTAAAAATATGTTCTTTGACAAGTTCCGTTGGATTTTCAATTTTTTTCATTATTTTCTGAGTACTCCTTACTATAAAAAATTGATACAACGTGCTATTAAGCGAAAATACAGTTTATCTTTAACATTATTATTATACCCAGAAAATATTGGAAATTCAACTAATTGATAGAAAAAATATACACAAAATAATCGAAAGAATTTCATGAATAAATCATATTGAATAATTAATTGAATAATTATATCATTAATCAAACGAAGATTTAGAAGTACAGAAGAAAGAAGGAGATGCATATGAAAAAGTTGGTAAAAAAATTGAGTATTTTTGGGGTGTGCATAATCTTTTTTGCTATAGGTAATAAAATCATTGAAAACATGTTAGATATTGAAAAGATAGCATTACAGATAAATATTTCGTTGGAATTATTAAAGGCTGTTAAAAGTGGTATTCTTCTGGCGTTGAGTCTATTAGTTTCCACGATGGTTGATCATTTTGATTTTTTTGTAGGACTCAAAGAAGAAAAATCGGAAGTTAGTTTATTTATAAATGATGTGTCGGAAATAAGGAAAAGTCGAAGAATGGACACGATACAGGAAATTATTATAGGTAACAAGTCGAAATATTTTGTTTATGTAAGTGGATTTTTGAAAAATATAGGAAACAACGAAATAATTAGATTGTTAATAAATGGAGATCATATAAAAGTAAATTCCATTCCCAAAAGTGGCAGTGTTAATTTTCGTTTAAAAATATATTGCGATGCCAAGAGAAAAATTAAAAGATGCTATAGGCTCAGAATAGAATTTGAGGATGAGAAAAATGTCTGTTATAAAAAGAAAGCAAAAATGAAAATTGATCTGAACAAGAAAAAAGCAGTGATTAAAGTATAGATTTTTCAGAAGGAGGATACAGGATGGGAATAATGTTAAAAATTAATGAAAAGTATTTACGGTGTCTTAAGGTGGGGGCAAGTGATGTATACAGAAAATTTAGTCCTCAGTTTGATTCTTTATTTAATGCGCAGGAGGTGGCTAGAAATGATGAAGAGTTTGAAAGAATGTATGTGAAAGATGCCGATTTTGAACAGCAACTGGAAGCGTTTCGGAACTCTCATGCTGATCTGGTAAGATTCTGTGTTGGTTATACGGGAATCGGCAAATCTACATCGATTCGACATTGCTTTGGATTGGGGATTAGCAGGGAACCATATTTAAATCAGGAGAAAAAAGAAATTGTTTTTCAGACTTCACTTGATGGATATCAAGTCAAAGACATGGAAAAATTTGATTTGGCAGCAAGAATTTCTGCGGTATGCAGTAAGTTGGAAAAAGTGCACCCGGAATTAAAAGCTCTAATGAAAACACCGAGTGGAAAACAGGAGTTTTATGAATTTATACAAAGACATACAGGTTTTGCATTGGAAAAAATAAATCCGGTGGATGCAATGGATATGGATGAGGAAGAACTTGTGAGAGAAAAACTACGCAGTGCTTATAAGGAAAGTCCATATGAGTTCCAGGCAAATAAACTTAAATTTTATATTAAAAAGCAGTATGAGAACTACGAGAGACTGATCATAATTCTGGATGATATAGAGTCATTGCCAAGCAATTTTCAAACAGAAATTATTTCCTATTATCTAAAACTACATGATTGTATGAAAAATACAGATTATCCTACCAATGGACATTATCATGTTAATCTATTGATTTCCATTCGACCACATACTTATAGGATTTGCAAAAAAAGCAGAGAAATAGAAACATTTACTTTTAACGAACCGACAATTTTGAAAAAAGAATCAGTTGATTTGGAGAAATTGTTTGAAAAACGATTTAAATATTATACAGAACATCTTTCTGAACCTATAGGAAATATAGAGACATGGAATGAGTGCTATAATGTATTATCAAAATTAAATAGAGTATTTGAGGGAAAATATAAAGAAATGATTTGTAATCTGTGCTTTATGAATGTTCGTGAATCGTTGGCTTCATATGCAAGAATTTTTGCTAACCGTTTTTGGGTACAAAAAAATAAGCAGAGAACAGATTCATTTTCGGTAATGTTTCCAGATTATGCTTTAAACAATATAACCGTAGTCCGTGCTCTTGCATGCAATGAAGAAGCTGTTTACTGGGGAGATAGTTCTGTTCTTCCAAATATATTTTATACTACTTTGGAAGAAGACGGGGATTATAGTATTTATTGCCTGTTGGTTATGCGTTATTTTCAAAGAAGGCTGAGAGATGTATATGGCTTAAATACCGAGGCTCTGATAAATATAAAAAATGAATGGAATAATATATTTGGAGAAATATTTACTGCTAAATTTACCGTTGCGTTAGAAGAACTGTTTGAAAAGAAAATATTGAGGAAATCTATTAATGATGTGGATGATGTGACCACTCTGGACGATAGAGAATCATTGAAGGATGATAGTTTATTGTATATATCATGTAAGGGAATAGAATTGATGAAAATGCTCAGAAGGGATAGCGTTCTGCTGGAAATGCTAAGAGAGGATGTGTGGAGAGATTATACAAATCGGGAATACACAGAACTGCCAAGTAGTGAACTAATGAAAGCAGGTGAGCAGGAAATGATTTATCAGGATCTGTTGGAATATGTAGACTATTTATGCGAGAGAGAAGAGGATATATTGTCCAGTGTTCGGATTGCAGGAAAAATGGAACAATACAGAAGTGCATTTGGAAACACAGCGGTAACTTCTTTTTTATTAGAGGGAGTAAAGAATTCGTTAAATTATTCCGGCTTTATGGAAAATCTGGAAGAAACATATAGGCATGTGAAAAATAAGGTGAATAACATTATGCGGTAATTAGAAATTTGAAATTGACCACATTGGGGTCTGACCGTGCGTCCAGCTAAGGGTATATAGTCCGGTGGGTGGAAGCCCCATCAAATAAGCTGCTAACCACAGCATTTGAAGCGAGTCTTGAGTCTGTCGCGGTAACGTTGCAGGCTAAGCGTAGACAGCAAGATAACAGGGATAGCTATTGAGCACCGAAATCCCAAAGTCACCAGAGGGTCGACATCGTGGTCTGGATGGAAGACAACATATGTATTTATCGTTATGGTGAGATTTTACATACCTCTGCGGTGTTGGTTGGAACTATTCATGTTATACAGGGAATATATATCAACTGGAGAGAACCTGCATTTTCTTCTGTAGTGTGTAAACAGAAAGTATGCCTGACAACCAAAAGAAGGATGGTAAAAGAAATGCAGGTAGTCGGAGGCCCGAATATTACCGATGAAGGTATGAACAAAATAAATACCAGAGGGAAGTCGAGAGAGAAGTGTTCCTCACAGTTCTGGCCTGCGAAACTATATCAAAGAGGAAACATTAGCTATACACAGAGATAGAGGTACTAATGGAAACGAAATTGGCGAGAATATCACAATTATCAAAGGAAAATCCTGATATGGTATTTACGTCTTTAGGACATTTGATTAATAAGGAAATGCTTAAGAGCTGCCATACCCAGATGGATGGAACGAAAGCTGTAGGAATTGATGGGATTACCAAAGAGGAATACGGGAGAAGTCTGGAAGAAAACATAAACGCTCTTATAGAACGTTTAAAGAAAAAGTCCTATAAGCCAAAACCAGCAAGGCTGGTGGAAATACCGAAGGACAATGGAAAGATGCGACCGCTCAGTATCTATTGTTATGAAGATAAGCTGGTGCAGGAAGCACTGCGCAGAATACTGGAAGCGGTGTTTGAACCCATATTCTATGATGAAAGGATGGGATTCCGACCCAACAGGGGATGTCATAAAGCAATCCGAAAATTAAACCTGATGTTGGAGAGAAAACCAACAAGTTATGTATTGGATGCAGACATTAAAGGGTTCTTCCAGCATCTTGACCATGAATGGATCATACGTTTTATAGGATCAAGGATCAAAGACCCCAATATTATCCGACTTGTCAGACGGATGCTGAAGGCAGGGATTATGAACAACTATGAATTTGAAGAAACCGAAGAAGGAAGTGGACAGGGTTCTGTCTGTTCTCCTGTAATCTCCTGCATCTATATGCATTACGTACTGGTATGGTGGTTTAAAGAGGTGATAACACCAAAGCTGAAAGGATATGCAGGTCTGGTCGTATATGCCGACGATTTTGTGGTAACATTCCAGTATAAATCGGATGCAGAGTGGTTCTATGAACATCTGAAACATAGAATGGGACACTTTGGATTAAGCCTCGAGGAAGAAAAGAGCCGTCTGATAGAGTTCGGGCGTTATGCAAAAGAAAGATGCAGAAAAGCCGGAACGAAACTAGGCACTTTTACTTTCCTGGGTTTTACACACTACTGTTCCAAAAGTAGGAACGGCAGATTCAGAGTGAAGAGGAAAACCAGTAAGAAGAAGTTTGCAAAGAAGTGCAGAGAAGTAAATCTTCTGTTAGTGAAGATGAGAACATGTAGATTAAAAGAGATGATTGCAAAACTTAACCAGATACTAACTGGTTATTACCATTACTATGGAATCACGGACAATACAGAAAGTATAACGGCATTCCGATATAACATCATGAGAAGCCTGTTCTACTGCCTGAACCGGAGAAGCCAGACGAAAAGCTATAATTGGGTAGAATTTCTAAATATGCTGGATAATAGCTATCCACTGGTAAGACCCCGGATATATGTCAATATATACGAATGATAATGTGAACGATTCGTTTCGCAAAGAGCCGGATGCGGGAAAACCGCACGTCCGGAGTTCTGTGAGGGGTGTACGACCGTAAGGGGTGCACCTACTCGACCCATATTGCAGGAGTAGGGGCGTGTAGCTTGTAACGTGACATAAAATAATTGAGGAAGTGCGTATGATAAACAGAAAACAGTTGATAGATAGATTTAATATGGGAATGAGTGTGTTTTCATATTATATTAAGTTTAATGGAATATGCAATCTGTATGATATCAATATTGAAGCTGAATCTTTTATTGGAGATATTTGCCGAATTCTGTATGGATGGGATTTGAGAAATGAGAATTCAGTTTTTCAAAACAATGCCGGATATGATCTGATCAGTGAAAAAGACAAGATTATAATTCAGATATCTTCTACGAATGAGCCCGAAAAAGTGAAAGAGACACTGCAGGAGCTGCAGGAGGTACTACAGAAAAAGCCATATTTATCAGGATATACGTTGTATTTTGTGATATTAAGTCTTGAAACGGATAGGGTGTCTAAATACAAAGGAAGAGACAATTGTGGTTATAAATGCCCGGATGGAATTCTATTTAACCAGAGAGAGAATATTTATAATTTTTCTACACTTGTCAGAAAGGTACATACTCTTTCTGAAGTATCTGATGCAGATAAAATGAGTTCACTGAAGGCATTTATGAATGGCAATCGAGGTCTGTTTGGGCCTTTTAACCCAACAGTTCCGGTAAAGAACAATATAGATGCGCACATTAAAGAGTATGCAGATAATTTTTGTGAAAGATTGTTCAGACATTTATATAAAGAGGCAGAGGTCACTTTGCAGAATGTTTTTGTGCAACCTAAAATCTGTGCTCCAAATGATTCTTCCCAGGAACTGATTTCAATATTGGGAAACTTTTTTTGGAATGAGAGGGAGACAAGAATTTTATTTATTGAGGGTGATGCGGCTTGCGGAAAGAGCAGTTTTATTTCATATTTGTGCTATCATTACAGACAGAAAGATGAAGTGGGAAAAGGAATTTTTCTGCAAGGGGACTTGATCTGTATCAGATTAAGGGATCTTGAGATAGATGAAAAAGAACGTACAGTAGAAGAATCTATAAAAGATTATCTGGGATTATCTGATGATAATGACTATATAGAGAATAAAATAAGGTTTGATAATTATGTGTTAATTTTGGACGGAGCAGATGAACTTGGAATGTTGGAAGGTTATGGAAGAAGTAACCTGGAAGGAATATTAGAGTCTATCAGAAAAGTTTTTAAGAGAAATAAAATACTTGTGACAACACGTCCCAAGTATATTGACTATGAAAAATTAAAAAAAACAACATTTAAGTTTAAAGTGGTTCAAATGCAGCATTTTGATAAGGAGATGCGAAGAGAATGGATTGAGAAGTATGAGAAATGTGGAGAACAGATACCAGGAGAAACCAAAGATTATATTCTCAATATTGATGAACAGAAAGCCGTTGGTGTAGCAGACACCCCATTGGCTTTATATCTCCTTGTTGCCTGTGAGATGCGAATGGAATTACAGAATAATATTTGGGCATTGTACCATGAGATATTTACGAACGCAATTATTGAAACAGAATATGATGAAAACTTTAACAGTTCCCTGAAGCATCCAATCAGAGAAAATAAAATTCTTTTACTGGAAATTGTAAGTCGGATTGCCTTTGAGATCTTTAAAAAATCAGAGAAAGAGATTTATTATATACGGGCAAAAGAGTTAGATGCTATTGTAAATGAGTTTAATTTAGAACCGTCAAATGCCAAATGGATTCGAAAATGTTGTGTTTTGTGTGCTTATTGGAGAAGTGATGGTAAGGATGGCGCGTTGGAATTTTATCATAATAATATACGTGACTATTTTTTCGGTGAGTATATATATAATAAGATAAAAAGAATTCTGATAAATGATGTAGCAGAAAATTAGTTGATTGTCTTGAAAAATGCTTGATTTACGGGCATATTCGCAGGTTTG